>ERZ772926.504-NODE-504-length-21874-cov-4.000596_pt1 | contig 21874 bp, 25 predicted proteins | sample MGYA00511136_ERZ772926 | MGnify/ENA primary metagenome ERZ772926 (study PRJEB29015, sample SAMEA2737917) | human oral metagenome | biome: human oral; feature: human-associated habitat; material: dental | place: China | collected 2153 ... | reverse complement strand
TATTGTAACAAGTTATGGAGATTTTAGCTATGAAAAAATATCTCGAAATGATTTTACAAAGAGCCAACGAATTTATCAGTGGCAAAAAGAATGAACAGGGACCAGAGGACAGCGGCCGCATTCTGCGTACCATTGAACTAGCTCTGCGAAAACAATCTGGTGTCCACGTTATCTTTTTGGATAAAAGCTTCACCGGCGATATTGTCAAATACGATCGCGAGCGCCTGCAGCTGATTATCAAGAATTTCAAGAAAAGTATGACCACTATTATCCGCGTGCAGGACATCAAGCGAATCAGTCTCGTACCCAATAATATCCGTGAAGCCCAAAAGAAAGACATTCGCGTCACCAACCGTCGTTTCAAAAGATAACTCTTCCATCCAGCTGGATGGAAGAGTTATTTGTTTGTCTGAAAATAAATTGATCGATGCTTCTTGCATCCTGGATTAAAAGGATGATTACAGATAGGACAGGCATCCTCACAGCCAAGGTACTGAGAAATAGTCAGCTCTGTCCTGCAATGTCCGCAAAGAACTACTCGATCTTCTGACCGACTCATGGGATAGGCCAGAAAAGCATGGTCTTCGTAGCGGTCATGGCAGAGAAAGCAAGGATAGTACTTCTGACAAGCAAAGCACTTAAGGGCTATGATATCTCTTTCACTGTGATAATGCTGGCAGCGAGTCTCCTCATCAAGAATATCTCCGTAAACCTGAATCACGTTATTTCCTCTCTGAAAACCTCTATTCATAAAAATGGCTTTTAGATTAAAAAGCCACCTATGAATAAAATATTAAGCTCGGACGGTCACGCTAGTGCCATCTTCCTTGTAAAGATTAATCAAGCCTTCCTTTCGAGCCCGCACCATATCGCCAGCCTCTACGGGCTGCTCCAAGTGAATGGTCAGAAGCTCCATCGGATTAGGAGCCCGATCAATTTTGTTACCTTCAGCATCTCGAAGGTCTGTGATAAAGGTTTCAAAATGACGGAAGCCTGGTCCGTAAAATTCAACCTGATCTCCTTCATGGATAACATTTCGCTGACGAATAGTCGCTGTCTGACTGTCTGCGTCATAGGCCACTACTTCTGCTACAAATTTGTATTCTGGAATCTTGCGTCGCGCTCCGAAAAGCTGCTCATTTTCAGTTGGAGTATGATAGTAGAATCCTGTGGCCAATTCACGTTGAGCAACCTTCCACATCTCATCAACCAGATCCTGCTTGATAGCTTCGAACTTTTCAGGACTTTCTAGATAAGCGTTCACTGCTGCTTTATAGCAGTTAGTCACCGTAGAAACGTAGTGAATAGACTTCATCCGTCCCTCAATCTTCAAGCTATCCACTCCATTTTCAATCATATCTGGTATGCGGTCAATCATGGACATATCAACTGCGGACATAGAAAATTCTTCTGGAACTTCACCTTTCAAGCTCTTACGTTCTTGTCCAAAAGGCATGTCGTAGAGGTCATATTTCCAACGGCAGGATTGCGAGCAGCCTCCACGATTGGCATCGCGCATACTCATGTGGTTGGATAATGTACAGCGGCCGGAGTAAGAAATACACATGGCTCCATGAACAAAGGCTTCTATTTCAACGTCAGTCCGTCGGCGAATTTCAGCCAGCTCAGCCATAGAAACTTCGCGTGCTAGGACAACACGAGTCAGTCCTAGATTTTTCCAGAATTCCAGCGTTTCATAGTTAGTCGCACTAGCCTGAGTTGACAGGTGGATTTCCAGGCCGGGTGCTTCTGATGCTGCAATAGCAATCAAAGCTGGATCTGAAACAATAACAGCCGCAATCCCGATATCCCGCAAACGGCGGAACCACTCACCAGCTCCCTCTTCATTTCCCTCGTGCATGACCATATTGGCCGCGACATAGACCTTAGCACCATAACTAGCCGCAAACTGAACCCCTTCTTCCATCTGTTCAAAGGTAAAGTTCCCAGCCCGACTGCGCAGACCATAGGCCTGTCCGCCAATAAAAACAGCATCCGCTCCATATCGAACAGCTACTTTTAGCTTTTCCAAAGTACCAGCAGGTGATAACACCTCTGGTCGTTTCAACTTTCTTGCCATCATTTTCTCCTATTTGCAATATAAAAGTGTTGATGTCTAATCCTCATTATTTTATAGTAATTTGCCCCCAAAAGCAAGGTTCTTTGAATTATTTTCACAATTCTAATTTTCGAATTAATTCAAAAAAATAGTTTGGAACATATATTTTTTACTCATGTTTTAGAGATCTTATTTTTGTCCTCAAAAAAGAACTCCTAAAAGGAGCCCTAGTTTAAATATTTATTTTACCATATCAGGGTCATAGTCATAAAATCCTGTATCCAGAAAACGATTTTTCGGATGCAGTTTGTGAATCGCCTCATCCAGCACAAAGGCTTGATCTGAGCTAAACTTGCCTGCTTCAATCAAATCTCTCGCCTCTACAAAAATCTTAGCAATCTCGACAAAGTTGTGACCAGGTGTGTAGAGACCTTCTAGCTTCCAGTGGCAGAATCCATGATTAACCAACTCTATCAGCTTGGTCATCAAATCCAAGTCATTATTGGCAAAAATATGAGTACCATGATTGTCCTCAAAAATCGAATAATGGCTCTGCGGATCGCTTGGTTCCGCCAGAAATAGATCCCGTTCTCTAGTCTTCTCATCATCAATATGAGTAAAATTATAGTAATTCTGCAACAGAGGACGCTTGGAGTGATGGATGACACTAGCCCCGTAAACCAAGACTTCAGCAGGAATTTCCAAAATCTCTGGCATCTTAAAAAGCTCAGCAGAAGGAATCTCACGCGCCAAGACAGCTTCTGAAACTCCAGCATTCTTTGCCCAAAAGTTAATCTGACGGCTGCTGGTAACCATGGTCGATGCGTCGTAAATGGTTTTTAATTTGTAGCCATCGCGTTGCAACACATAGAAAACACCAGCGTCCCCTACGGTAATATAATCTGCCTCAATCTCCTGCAGAAAATCAAGATAGGGCTTGATCTTATCCATCATTTCCTGATGCATGAGAGCGTTCACCGCAACGGTCAACTCCTTTCCTGCTTGGTGAACCAAATCAGAAATTCGAGTTAATTCGTCTAAACTAAAATTATGAGGTAAACGAAGGCCATAATTTTTCTCTCCAACATAAATTCGATCGACATCTGCCTCCAAAAGTTCCTCAACTTGCTCTATACTTTCAGCTGTTGCTGTAATAATTATCTTTTTCATAAAACCATTATAGCAAAAAAATATAAAGGAGTGGTTCTTCATTCGAATTTATTCGTTTTGTAATGCTTTTGTAATATTTTGGCCTGCAAAAAAATGGTAGAATTAGAGGGTACTGTAAGGAGAGAGAATTATGCACGTAAGAAAATACCAACAATATGATGACCCAACTGACTACTACTACCAAGAAATTGAATCTGAACAAACACCACTCTATCAAGAGTACTTACCTGAAGCAGAAACATCACCAAGATTAAGTGAACTCTTTTTCTTCTTAAATATTGCTGTGTTCTGTGTCTTGACAGTTTTGTTTAGCTTTGTATTTTTGAGTTTAAAAATGAATACATTTATGTCCTTCACTTTGGCCATTGCTTCCAGCCTGATTAGCATTCAATCTTATCGCTTGTTCGCAAAGAAACGCCAAACTAGCAAATAAACCAACCTTGTGATTCTACGATTTTAAAATATAAGAAAAACCGACGACGCTTTAAGTCCTCGGTTCTTTTTTTCGTTCTTGTAAACAAAGAAGACTAGCAAAATTGCTAGTCTTCTTTGTTTTATTTTTCTTCTTGATTATCAGTTTCAACAGCCTTTTCTTCTCGTCCTTCTGTCGCTTCTGCTCCGAAGTCAATGATGATTTCTTCGGAAGGTTCCTCTTCTTCCTCTTCGAAGATCACAGGCTCTTCCTCTGCATAGCTGCTTTCTTCTTTATCAAATTTTTCTTTGATTTCGTTAAACTTATCTTGCGAGTAATCCACTACTGACTTGGTCGTTTCTTTGACCGATTCGAGAACTGTTTCAGTTGTAATCTCGCCTTTCTCAACCTTTTCTTTGGTTTGTTGAATTGCGCTGACAGCTTGATTTGAAAAGTCTTTAGCAGACTGAACCACAGCTTCGTGGATATCATCAGGATTTTCTTGGTATTCCTTAACAAAGTCCCGAACCTTATCTGTCGTTTCCTTTCCTTTCTTACTGGTCAGAAAATAGGCAGCAGCTGCACCTGTAACGGCGCCCAATAACAGTGATGAAAATTTTCCCATAATAGACCTTCTTTCTTATTTTTTAAACAATTTTGAAGCAAAACGCAAAGCAGATAAACCAGCTGTTGTCTTGACAGATCCCTTGCCAACAGACACAGCTTTTTTACTCAGCGTGCGCGCCTGAACGTTTAAATCTGAAACAGACTCAGACAGGTCCGCTACAGCTGTAAACAAAGGATCAATAGTTGCGACTTTTTGATTGATGTCGTCAGTTAAAACATTGACCTTGGCCAGCAAATCATTGGTTTGGTGAAGGGTCACGTTGACATCAGAGGTCAAGACCTTAATGGTATTTTCTGTTTCATCTAGCATCTTACCAGCTTTTTCGCCCAGATTTTTGACAGTAATCGTCAAGTAAATCACGAATATAATGAGGGCAACCGCCAGTAAAGAATAAGCAATTTCAATTATCATATTTCTCTCCTTTCATCGCAGACATCTCTTACAAGAGTCAGCGGCTCTATGCATTTCTTATTCTTGATAATAAGGGGCTTTCTTTTTTCTTTGGTAAATGATGATGCCGATTCCGACAAAAATAAGAATCAGCGACAGCCATTGGGAAACACGCAGACCAGCAAACATGAGGCTGTCCGTCCGCATCCCCTCAATAATCATCCGACCAAAACCATACCAAATCAGATAGAAAGCAGCGATTTCTCCCTGCCTCAGCAACTTAGGCCGACGGCGGAGAACAATAATCAAGATAAAACCAAGTAGGTTCCATACAGATTCATAGAGGAAAGTTGGCTGCCTGTAACTGCCTTCGATATACATATTCTCACGAATAAAGCTAGGCAGGTAGTCTAAACTCTTAACTGCCGCGCCATAAGCTTCATGGTTGGCAAAATTTCCCCAGCGACCAATACTCTGGGCAATCATCACACTTGGTGCTGCAATATCCAGAAAATCAACTGGATGAATCAGCCTTCTCCGACAGAAGAAATAGAGAACGATAGCACCAGCTATCAGCCCACCGTAAATGGCAATACCTGCTATTCCGCCATTCCAAAAATCGATGATTTTTATCAGATTCTTACCGTAATAATCCCATTCAAAAGCCACGTAATAAAGTCGGGCACCAACGATGGCTACAGGAAAAGCTACTAGGATAAAATCCAAAATATCATCAGGAATAATCTTCCGACGCGGAGCCTCTTTCATGGCAAGATAAACGGCTAATACTAAGCCTGTGACAATACAGATGGCATACCAGCGAATACTGATAGGACCAAGTTGGATAGCTACTGGATCAATCATGTTTCACCTCATTCCGGCTAATTAAATCGGTGAGGCGCTCTTCAAAGATCTTAGTAGCATCATAGCCCATTTGCTTAGCTCGATAGTTCATCGCTGCAGCCTCAATCACGACTGAGATATTGCGACCAGTCTTTACAGGAATCCGAATACGTGGAATTCTAACACCGGCAACCTCCAGCTCCTCTGTATCATTACCTAGACGGTCAAAAGTCTTTTGAGTATCGTAATTCTCCAAATAGACAGCTATCTGAACTTGAGAAGAATCTTTCACAGCACTGGCTCCGTATAAGCTCATGACATCGATGATACCAACACCACGAATTTCCAATAGGTGGCGCAGAATTTCAGCTGGCTCTCCCCAAAGGGTCACTTCATCCTTGGCATAGATATCCACTCGATCGTCCGCAACCAAACGATGGCCACGCTTAACCAATTCAAGTCCTGTCTCACTTTTACCAATTCCACTGTCCCCTTGGATGAGAACTCCCATGCCATAGATATCCATCAGAACCCCATGAACACTGGTTCTCTCAGCTAGCCGAGAATCAAGATAACTGGAAATTTCTCCAGACAAGCGGCTAGTAGAGGCTTTGCTTCTAAGAATAGCAACCTGCTTCTCATCAGCCGCATCAATCATTTCTTTAGGAATCTCTAAATTTCGAGCAATGATAACCACCGGCGTCTCAGGCTGGAACATTTTCAGCAGTACTTGATGGCGATTATGAGAGCTCATCTTCATCAGATAAGACCACTCTTTCATCCCAATCAGCTGTATCCGCTCGGGTGTATAAAAATCAAAATATCCAGTCATTTCAAGTCCTGGCCGAGAAATATCTGAAGTTTTTATTTCTTTCTCCAGTAAAACTTTATCTCCGTACTCCTGAGACAGACGAGACATTTTTAAGAGGTCTTTGACCTTTACTGACATTGTCTTCTCCCTTCAAATTTGTCTGCTTCTATTATAGCAAATTTTTACCTCAAAAGAATCTTTAAGATTGATTTTAGGTCGAAAAAATATTTTGATTTAAATCAACTTTTAGTAAAAATAAAAAACAGCCGAGACATCAATCGATCAGGCTGACGAGAATTTTCTTTTGGTTCTTAAAACAAGGATGGTTTTCTACAAAATCTGGGACCTCTTTCAGAGGCAACCAGACATGAGCATCTGTTTCGCCTTCCTGATAGCGGACTTGACTCTTATCGCCAGACACAACCACCTCATAGTAGTCGAAATGGCACTGATCATTGACAGAGCACACCTGCTCCAAAAGTCTGATGCTGTCAGGAACCAAGCCTGTTTCTTCTTCTAATTCACGTAGTGCAGCAGTCTGACTATCCTCTCCAGCCAGCACACTCCCTCCTGCTCCGAACTCATAATAGCCAGGATAAAGGCTTTTATTGGATGACCGCCGCATAAAGAGAATATCACCATCCTGATGGCGAACCAAGACATTAACACAGAGATGAAACTGTCCTTCAGGAATTTTTTCTCCTCGAACTAGGAGATGAGGGAGTTGATTTCGATTTAAGTCATAGGCATTCCAAACTTCTGTCATATTTCCTCCTTGAATAAATTGCTAATATTTTGGTGATGTTTTTAAGTGTCAGTTTACCTGGTTTTCTATCCTGCTTCTTTTTTAGATTTTATCTAAAAGAAGCAAGCAGAAAATAAATCACGGCATAGAAATGTCTTACTAAAACATTCCCTACTTCAAGTAAAAAATCGGGAGCGAATCCCGAAATTTTCTATTTTATTAAGATTTACCAAAACCAGCCGTCTTTATCGTCTTCGATAGCTTCAGCTTCTTTTCGTTTGCGCGGGCCGGTTCCATACATTTCTTCTTCTATGTCTTCTTTATAGGGCATAACCATAGCTAGCAGGATATAGATGAGAATTCCCAAGCCGAAATTGACCACAGTAAAGATAATAAAGAGGAAGCGCACTAGGCTCAGATCAAAATCAAATTTATCACATAGACCGGACAAGACACCGGAAATCAGTCGATTCTTTTTCAACTTATAGAATTTCACGTTCATGATAGAGACCTCAATGATCATATTTACTTTATTCTACCATATTTCATGAGAAAACAATCGGGCCAAAGGCTGATTATGCCTTAGAAAGTTCATTCTTTAAAAAAGAGAGTTCATTGAAGAACTCTCTTGCTAATCTATCAAGCTTTCTCTGACAAAAGGAGCTTGCCCATACAGCGTCCGCAACGGTATTTTTGAAGATTGACTCTACGTCTGCGACGGATAAGTGCTCCGCAGCTCAGGCATTCATAGACGAGAAAAGATTGCGAGTTGGACAAGGATGGAGCGTAGCGCAGGCCATCAACTTGCTTGAGCAGTTCTTTAAAATCTCGATCCCCATGGCGGTAAGCTTTGCCCTGATAATAGAGGTGATAGTGAGCCAGCTCATGGCGGACAATTTTTCGGAAAGTCTCCAGCCCAAAAGTCTCATATATTTTGGGGTTAAAATCCAGGTGACCGTCTTTAGGAAAGAAGCGTCCCCCCGTAGTGCGGAGACGCTTGTTCCAATAAGCTTGATGGCGGAATTCCCAGCCAAAATCTTCAACTGAAACCTGCTTGACATAGTTAGTTAGATTCATTTGGTGCTATCAGAGAGAGGTTGACCTTCTCCCGCTCCACATCCAGTTTATCCACCCAGACTGTGACTAAGTCGCCAACAGATAGTACCTGACTAGGATGCTTGATATAGTCTGTACTCAGCTTGGAGATATGAATAAGACCGTCTTCGTGGATACCGATATCTACAAAGGCTCCAAAATCGACAACATTCCGGACGACCCCTTCCAGCTTTTGACCGATGCGCAGGTCCTTGATATCCAAGACATCCTGCCGCAGAACTGGCGCGTCAAAGGAATCACGCAAATCTCGACCAGGCTTGAGCAGATCAGCAATAATATCTTTGAGGGTTTCTTCTCCCAAGCCTAGCTCTGTAGCCAAACTAGCAATCTGAACAGCCTTTAATTTGGCTTGGGCTGCTTCGTCCAAACTGCTAATTTCAAGACGCTTAAAGAGCTCCTCCACTGCCTTATAGGACTCTGGGTGAACGCCTGTATTATCTAACAGATTATCACTTTCAGGAATACGCAAGAATCCGGCTGCCTGTTCAAAAGCCTTTGCGCCCAGACGCGGCACTTTCTTGATGGCCTCGCGAGACCGAATCAAGCCTTCCGTTTCTCGGTACTTGACAATATTTTCTGAGATAGTTTTATTAAGACCAGCTACGTGAGACAGAAGGGCAGGACTGGCGGTGTTGATATTGACCCCAACTTGGTTAACCACGGTATCCACGACAAAGTCCAGACTTTCAGACAGCTTTTTCTGGCTAACATCATGCTGATACTGACCAACTCCGATGGACTTAGGATCAATCTTGACCAGCTCAGCCAAAGGATCTTGCAGACGGCGGGCAATGGAAATAGCTGAGCGCTTTTCAACCGTCAAATCAGGAAACTCATGACGAGCTAGTTCACTAGCAGAGTAGACAGATGCTCCGCTTTCATTGACGATGACATAGCTGACATCTGGATGAGATTTCAACACTTCTGCTACAAAGGCTTCGCTTTCTCGGCTGGCAGTTCCGTTTCCGATGGCAATGATTTCCACGCCAAACTGCTCAATCAGCTCTGACAGTTCCTTCTTAGAAGCTTCAATCTGAGCTGGCTTTGCTGGCGCTACTGGATAGATAACATGAGTCGTCAGCATTTTTCCTGTCGCATCAACAACAGCTAGCTTGGCTCCTGTCCGAAAGGCTGGGTCAAAGCCCAGTACTACACGACCTTTGAGAGGGGCAATCAGGAGGAGATGACGGAGGTTATCTGAGAAGAGTTGAATCGCTCCATCCTCAGCAGCCTCAGTCAGCTCGGTCCGAATACGGCGCTCCATAGCTGGAATGATTTTCTTTTTAACCGCTTGCTGAACTGCTTCAATAATATAGGCATTTTTCACCTTGAAGCGTACTTCAAAGAAGCGCAGAATTTTCTCAAGATTGTGCTCAAAACCAACCTTGAGAATACCTAGCTTCTCACCACGGTTAAGAGCCAGTGTACGATAGCCTTGCATGGTCGCTACTTTTTCAGAAAAATCATAATAAATCTGGAAGACCTGCTTTTCATCCAAATCCCCGTCTTTGAGACTGGATACGATAGAAGAATTGGTCTGAATCTCATGGTAGGTCCAAGCCCGCAGCTTGGTGTCTTCGGAAATCGCCTCAGTCAGAATATCCACTGCTCCAGCTAGAGCAGCTTCTGATGTTGGAAAGGCTTCACTAGTAAGTTTCTCAGCTTCTTCCTTCAGATTAGCCGCATCCTGTAGGATTAAGCGGGCCAAAGGAAAGAGACCTGCTTCACGGGCAATAGTAGCCTTGGTACGGCGCTTCTCCTTGTAAGGCAGATAAAGCTCTTCCACATCTGCCAGCTTTTCAGCAGCTTCAATCTCAGAACGCAACGCATCCGTAAGTTTTCCCTGCTCCTCAATCTTAGCTAAAACCGTTGCTTTACGATCTGCCAAAGCAGTCATGCTCTTATCTAGGTCAATGATTGCCTTAATCTCGACCTCATCCAGATTTCCTGTCATTTCCTTACGGTAACGAGCAATGAAAGGAATGGTATTTCCCTCAGCAGTCAGATCTAGGACCTGTGATACTTGGCTTTCTTTAAGGCCCAATTTCTGGGCAATTTTTTCAATATTTAAATTTTCCATAACGCTTCTATTATATCATAATATGAAGCTGAAAAATCTATAAAGACTAGTTTAATCCATCTTTTTCTTGCTAGGATAAGTCCGCTCTCTCTGATCCATCATGGCTGAAAATATCATTTTTTTTCTTTTGGTAGTATAATAGAATTATTATTTTAGAAATGAGGTGCCTTTATGGCTGTGAAATTTACCAAAACAGACGATTTAGACAAGATGTTCGAAGAATTTGCCACTCTGCCCAAGCTTGAAAAAGTCGAATTTCCAGATGACAAAAAGAAAAAAGAAGCAGAAGAAAAGGCTAAAAAAGCATGAGTTTCTTTTCTAACCTTCCTTCCAGCGTCTTACAAGCTGGGGCCATCTTTCTCTCCATTATCATTGAGGCATTGCCATTTGTTTTGATTGGAAGTATCATTTCCGGCTTTATTGAGGTTTATATCACGCCAGATAGGGTTTATCACTTTCTGCCCAAGAACAAATGGGCTCGGATTTTCTTTGGAAGCTTAATCGGTGTTGTCTTCCCTTCTTGCGAGTGCGGAATCGTTCCTATTATAAACCGATTTCTGGAAAAGAAAGTTCCCAGTTACACGGCTGTGCCTTTTCTGGTAACGGCTCCAGTCATCAACCCTATCGTGCTCTTTGCGACCTACTCAGCCTTTGGTAATTCCTTCCGAATGGCTCTGCTTCGTGCTTTAGGTTCTATGGTCGTGGCTATTCTTTTAGGGATTTTTCTGGGCTTCTTTGCAGACAGTAATATTCAGAAAGAGAATCGCAAGGCTGTTCATGAGCATGACTTTTCACATCTCAGTAAGGGACAAAAGCTTTTTCAAGTCTTCGTTCAAGCTATTGATGAATTTTTCGATACAGGTCGTTATCTGGTCTTTGGCTGTCTCTTTGCTAGCCTAGTCCAAGTCTATGTGCCAACCAGAATCCTGACCTCTATCAGCTCGACACCAGCAGTTGCCATTCTCCTGCTCATGCTGCTATCCTTCTTGCTCTCGCTTTGCAGCGAAGCTGATGCTTTCATCGGGAGCTCCTTGATTGCTAGCTTCGGCTTAGCACCAGTCCTAGCTTTCTTGGTCATTGGACCTATGCTAGATGTCAAGAATCTGCTGATGATGAAAAACTACTTTAAGACACGCTTTATCTGGCAATTTATCAGCCTGGTTACCGTCGTCGTCTTTCTTTACTCTTGGCTTGTGGGGGTAGTGCTATGATTCGATTTCTAATCTTAGTCGGCTACTTTGAGATCACCATGTATCTGCAGCTGACGGGCAAACTCAACCAATACATCAATCTCCACTATTCCTATCTGGCCTACTTGTCTATGATTCTATCCTTTATCTTGGCAGTTGTGCAGCTTATCATCTGGATGAAGAAGATGGAAGTCCACAGTCATTTAAATACTCGCTGGGCCAAGCTAGGCAGCGTCCTGCTCCTTGTCATTCCCCTCTTTGTAGGAATTTTCTTTCCAACTGTTACCTTGGATTCGACAACCGTTTCGGCTAAAGGATTTCATTTTCCACTGGCTGAGGGAACTTCTGCAGCCGTCCAGCAGGACGAAGGTACGACAAGCCAGTATCTGAAGCCAGACACCAGCACCTACTTTACCAAAGGGGCTTACGAAAAAGAAATGCGGGCAGCCGCCAAGAAATATGTCAAGCAAGATACCATTCAGGTCACGACTGAGAACTACATGGAAGTCATGGAGGTCATCTATGACTATCCCGACGAGTTTGTAGGCAAAACGCTGGAGTTCACCGGCTTCGTCTACAATGACCCAAGCGACCAGAAGAGCCAATTTCTCTTTCGCTTCGGTATTATCCATTGTATCGCCGACTCAGGTGTCTATGGCCTCTTGACGACTGGAAATACCCAGCATTTCGAGAATAATACCTGGATTCATGCCAAGGGAAAAATTACCATGCATTACCATAAAAGTCTGGGGCAAAGCCTTCCAACTCTAGAAGTTGAAAGCTTTGATAAGGTAGAAAAACCAGACAATCCCTATGTCTATCGAGTCTTTTAAAGTCAAACACCTGTGAAAATCCATTTTCATGGGTGTTTCTTTTATAAGCAAGCCCTGCAATTCATTCTTTCCTCTTTACTAAGTTAGTCTGCTCGACTTTTATAAATTTGATTAAAGTTGCTATGTAACTTTTTTCTCTCCTCTCTTGAAAAATCGTGCTACAATAATACTATCTCATTTGAAAAGGAGTTTTTTATGAAGCAAGAAAAAGTAAGGAAACGAGATTTGCTTTCTATTCTAGCTGTAGCCTTAATCACCTTTGCTGGAATTCTTTCAGAGACCAGTATGAATGTGACCTTTCCCCACCTCAGCAAGGTATTTGGTCTGAGCCTAGGAGTGCTGCAATGGATTACGACTGGCTATCTGCTGGCCGTTGCCATCACCATAACTTTAGGTGCAACTCTCGCCCACAATTGGACGGAGCGTTGCATCCTCTTTACCTCGCTTTCCATCTTTACCCTCGGTAATCTGATTGCTATGATTGCCCCAGACTTTACTTCTCTTATGCTGGGACGGATCCTTCAGGGTGGAGCGACTGGGATTGCCATTCCGCTTATGTTTAATCTCATCGTGGAGCGGATTCCTCGGCAGAAAATCGGATTTTATATGGGACTAAGTGGTCTAGTTATCAGTCTGGCACCAGCCATCGGCCCGACCTACGGAGGCTTCATGATTGGCTCCTTCGACTGGCACATTATCTACAGTTTTATCATGCCAGTTCCCATCCTCTCTTTTTTGCTGGCTTATGTTAACTTGGAAAATTCAGCAGGAAAAAGCAAGCGTCCCTTTGATGTGCTAGGCTTTCTCTCGCTCGCAACGGCTCTTTCCTTTTCTCTGATGACCATCTCCAGTTTGGAAGGTGGCGATAGTGTCAATTGGCTCTATCTAGCTATTTTTCTCTTTTCCTTTGCCTTTTTTATCTGGCGGAGTCTGACAGTCCAAGATCCGTTTCTGGACATCCGTATCTTGAAAGAACCAACAATTTTCTTTGGAATTCTGCCCTTTTTAATTTTCCAATTCTCCAACCTGTCCAGTAATTTTCTCATTCCCAACTTTCTCGTGCTGGTCAAGAATGTCTCCACCGCCCAAGCTGGATTTTCCCTCCTTCCCGGAACTATGATCGGGGCTTTTATGTCGCCTTTTCTGGGGAAATTGTACGATAGCAAAGGCCCAAAACTATCTCTGCTAGGCGGCAATAGCCTAGTCTTTCTGGTCATGATTATTTTTAGCTTTTTTACAAGCTGGCTCAATCTGCCTTTAATCTTAGGATTTTATATCCTCTTTACTCTGGGACGCAACATGGCCTTCAACAATACCATGGCCTTATCCGCTTCTCAAGTCAGTAGAGATAAAACGGCGGATGTGACAGCCCTCTTTCAACTAGCACAAACCTTTGCCGGTGCCTTGGGAACGGCAATCGCGGCTGTCCTACTCAATCAAGCCCCCGATACGACAAGCGGCGTCCACAATGTCTTCAGCCTACTGCTCCTTCTCGTGCTAGGCAACTTTATTTTCTACTATTTCCTGTTTCGAGCGATTCATCAGAAGAAAGAAGCCTAAATTTCTATCCCGACTTTCCCTCGGGATATTTTCTTTGGTCAAATCCAGATTTTTCAAATACAATTTTTCTGAAAATTGTGATAAAATAGAGACAATCACATTTAGATAGGTAATAGATATCATGTCTTCAAAAGTTATTATTACAATTTTCGGTGCCAGCGGAGACTTGGCTCAAAGAAAACTTTATCCTTCTCTCTTTCGACTTTATAAATCTGGCAATCTTTCGCAACATTTTGCCGTAATCGGAACTGCCCGCAGACCTTGGAGCAAGGAATATTTCGAGTCGGTCGTTGTCGAGTCAATCTCTGACCTAGCCGACAGTGCAGAGCAGGCTCAAGAGTTCGCCAGCCACTTTTATTATCAAAGCCATGACGTGCAAGATACCGAGCATTATATCGAATTGCGCAAGCTGCAAAACAAGCTCAACGAGCAATACCAGGCAGAAAATAATAAACTCTTCTTCCTTTCTATGGCGCCACAATTTTTCGGAACCATTGCTAAGCATCTCAAGTCTGAGCAAATCGTTGATGGAAAAGGATTTGAACGCCTGATTGTTGAGAAACCTTTTGGGACAGATTTGGCAACTGCCAGCAAACTTAACGAAGATCTACTGGCTACCTTTGACGAAGAACAGATTTTCCGTATTGACCACTATCTGGGCAAGGAAATGATTCAAAAGATTTTTGCCATCCGCTTTGCTAATCTGCTGTTTGAAAATGTCTGGAACCGCCAATACATTGATAATGTGCAAATTACCTTTGCTGAAAAGTTGGGCGTTGAAGAGCGCGGTGGCTACTATGATCAATCCGGTGCCCTCCGTGATATGGTGCAAAACCATACCTTGCAACTCCTCTCCTTATTAGCCATGGATAAGCCAAAGAGCTTTACCAAAGACGATATCCGAGCAGAAAAGGCCAAGGTATTTGAGCACCTCGTTCAGCCAAGCGAGGAAGATTTGAAACGTTTCTTCATTCGCGGCCAGTACAAGTCTGGCAAAATCAACGGTAGAAAGTATATTTCCTATCGTAGCGAACCAAATGTTAATCCTGACTCTACTACTGAGACCTTTGCCTCTGGTGCTTTCTTCATTGATAGCGACCGCTTCCGTGACGTTCCTTTCTTCTTCCGAACAGGGAAGCGCCTCACCAAAAAAGGCACCCATGTCAACATCGTTTTCAAACAGATGGACTCCATCTTCGGTGAGCCTCTCAAACCAAATGTCCTAACCATCTATATCCAGCCAACTGAAGGCATCTCACTCAGCCTCAATGGCAAGGAAGTTGGAGAACTCTTTAATCTCGCTCCCATCTCATTGGATTATCGGACAGACGCCACAGCTTCAGGAGCTTCTCCAGACCCTTATGAAAAACTGATTTTTGATGTCCTCAATAACGACTCAACTAATTTCAGCCATTGGGACGAAGTAAAAGCCAGCTGGCAGCTTATCGATCGTATCGAAGAACTCTGGAGTCAAAATCAAGTACCACTTCATGAATATCCTGTCGGATCTATGGGACCAGAAGCCTCCTTCGAGTTACTCGCCCAATTTGGAGCAAGCTGGCAATGGCAACCTGATAAAGAATAATACATACAAAAAAGATTGGAAAATTTTCCAATCTTTTTTATAATTCTTAAACATCTGCTAGCCCTTCTATTACAGCCATTCCTTGTAACGCTTGATATAAAGGCCTTTCACAAGGGTTACGCTAACCATATAAAGCACGATAATCAAGAAAAGGCAAAGGAAATAGGTGCCATTCAGCGGAGCTGTCTTCAGAACTGACGCAAAGAGGCTATATGGCAAGGAAGTGACAAAGAGCGCTGCCGCCATGGTCGTCACAATGACAGACAAAGCGGGACGACTTTGCACAAAAGGCAATTTAGGTGAGCGTAGCATGTAGATGACCATGGTCTGGGTCCACATAGACTCAATAAACCAGCCTGTTTGGAAAAGAGTGATAAAGGTCACTGCCTGTTCAGTACCAGCTTGATAGCTGCCTCCTGTGATCATAGGCACGATAATAAAGTAGAGCACTAGATAGGTCAAAACATCAAAAACAGATGAGATTGGCCCGATCCAAGCCATAAAACGGGTAATGGAGCTAGCTGACCAAATATGAGGCTTTTTAAGAAATTCACTATCTACATTATCAAATGGCAGAGCGATACAAGACAAATCATAAACCAGATTGAGGACAATCAGATGAACTGGTGCCATAGGCAGAAAAGGCAAAAAGATACTGGCAAAGAGGAGAGAAAAGATATTCCCAAAGTTGGAACTGACCGTCATCTTGATATACTTGGTCATGTTGGCATAGACCTTGCGTCCCTCTACCAGTCCTTTCTCCAGAACCATGAGGTCTTTGTCCAGCAGGATGACATCTGCTGTTTCCTTGGCAATATCGACAGCTGTATCAACTGAAATACCCACATCTGCTACTTTCATAGAAGGCGCATCATTGATGCCATCGCCCATGTAGCCAACCTTGTGGCCATTGGCTTTGAGCTGGAGGATGATCCGAGCTTTTTGGTCAGGTGAGAGCTTGGCAAAGACCGTTGTATTCTCTACTGCTTGGCTCAATTCCTCATCAGATAAGGCATCTACCTCTACACCTAGCAAGATATTTTCTACATCAAGGCCAACCTTTTCACAGACTGCCTGAGTCACCTTATCATTATCACCCGTCAAAATCTTAGTGGCAACACCGTATTCAGCCAAGGTTTCAATAGCTGGTGCTGCAGATGACTTAGGTGGATCTAGAAAGGCTAGATAGCCCGTCAAGATCATATCGGACTCATCCTTCACTTCATACTCATAATCTTCTTCTAAGTCTGACTTATAGCTAACACCGAGCACGCGCAGCCCTTGCTCATTGAGTTGAGCCACTTCCGCAAGGATTTCCTGACGAATCTCCTCAGTTAGTTCTGTGATTTGATTTTTATACTCTACATAGCTAGAGATGGCCAGCATTTCCTCCAAGGCCCCCTTGGTCACCATGCTGATAACATCCTCATCATCCTTGACGATGACGCTCATGCGACGACGTTCAAAGTCAAAGGGAAGTTCATCAATTTTCTTAAAGGTTTGGTCTAAGTTACGAACAATCTCATGCTTTTCGGCTTCTTTCTCCGTCCGATTGATAATAGCCCGATCCATGAGATTTTTAAGTCCTGTTTGATAATAGGAATTGAGAAAGGCACGACGGAGTACTGCCAAGTCCAAATCACCATGAATATCCAGCGGGTATTCCAAGACAATCTCGTCTTGAGTCAGTGTCCCCGTCTTATCCGTACAAAGGATATCAATAGCTCCTAGATCTTGGATAGCATTCAGCTTCTTAATCACGACCTTTTCCTGAGCCATGATAATAGAACCTTTAGCCAGGCTCGCTGTGATAATCATAGGCAGCATTTCTGGAGTCAGGCCGACCCCAACGCTGAGGGCAAAGACACCTGCTTCCAGCCAGTCGCCGTCTGTCAGACCGTTTATGAAGAAGACAACTGGTACCATAACGAGCATCAGACGAATCAAGAGCCAAGAAATGCTATTCATCTCGCGCTCAAAAGAGGTCGGATCATCGTAGGTATTCAGTGTCTGCTCAATGGCTCCCATCATGGTCTCGTCACCAACCACCAGCACCAGAGCTGTAGCTCTTCCGGAAATAACGTTGGTTCCCATAAAGGCCAGCGACTCTGTTTCTAAAAGGCTATCGAGATTTTGCCCATCCGCCTTGGCCAAACAGATCTTTTCTACCGCATCACTTTCCCCTGTCAGTCCAGACTGCTGAACAAAGAAATCACGCGAGTCCAGCAGCAGTACATCTGCAGGAATCATGTCTCCAGCACTGAGCTTGATGATGTCTCCTACGACCAATTCATCAATCGGTATTTCCTGCTCTACTCCTTCTCGAATTACCGTAGCTGTATTGACAATCAACCTAGATAGATTGCTAGCAGCGCGGTCGCTCCGCAATTCCTGAACAAAACGAATGCCTCCAGAAATCAGCACCAGAACGACAATAATGATGGAAGTCGTCGGGTCTTCCTCACCAGGCTTGGCCAGCCAGACATTTGTCACTAAGGACACCAGAGCAATCACCAGTAAGATGACTGTAAAGGGGTTAATAATAGACTCGTAAATTTTCTTGAAAATAGAGTCTTCCTGACCCTTTGTGATGACATTTTCACCATAGAGGTCACGATTTTCTTCGACCTGCTCTTCTGTCAGGCCCCGAAAGGAAGTCTTGTAAAATGCCAGGGTTTCTTTTATAGGAAGCTGCAGAGCAGCAACTAATCTTTCTTTTACTGTTTTCATTGGTTTCTCCTTTATGTATGATTGATAATTTTCATACACAGGGACCAATCACTTTATGAGGACAGAACGACACAAATCAGCGATTGGCTGTGTATGTGCGGTTCCGGATGATCGTCAATTTGCATCGTACTTCTCCTTTCTTAGTTTATAAATGTAGTTAATGATCCCAAGATGCCTGCAAGACATCAAAAGTAGCATTCATCTTCTGTGTCCATTCTTGCAAGTCAGGAAAATTGTCTCTCAAAGAAAAGCCAATGACTTCTTCACGTAAATTCCACCAATCTACAAGAGCAACTACTTGGATTGTTACAATATTTAAAGAGAGCCCTTGCTCAGTAGCCAACTTCTCTAATAAGGCCAAACTCCGGACATTTCTCTCTTCAATTTGCTGATGTCTGTCTTTCCACCAATGTTCTTTTTCATGAAAAATTTTTTCCGCAACCATCGGCATTGTATTTTCCAAGATTCCTTCAGCAACGGACAGTATGTTTAAAACGTGCCACTTCTCTATCCCATTAGGAAAAAGAGGAGTTTCCTGACCTAGCTCGTCTAAATATTGAGAAATTAAATCGCTACCATATAGCCATTCTCCATTGGAAGCCTGAAAAGCAGGAATTCTACCCAAAGGATTATCTTGATTATGCGGTGAATTTTTGTCGAAAGCCACCTGAACCTTCTGAATATCCACATGCTCCTCTAAATGATGGTGTAAAATTGTAGCATAGACTTTACGCGCAAAAGGACTGGTACTAGAATACCATAATTTCATTACTATTACTCCTTCTTTTTTAAGAGATGAGCTATTAACTATTTGCATTCTTAAAATGCATTCAGTCAAAAAGAAGACCCTGCCAATTCTAGGCAGGGTTGTTTGCATGTCAGGTTATTCGCTTCATTGTTTTAAACACACATAAAGCAAGCATTGACCGTTCAAGCTTTAACTCCATAAGGCGATGTAATGAACTTAGTCTTGACCTTGGCGATCAGGACTGTTGACCAACGAGTAGTGTCTCCACTGCTTTGCGGTAGTCATCCGTATCCTTATGGTAGCCTCACCTACCGATTTACACTCTTACTATACTCCTATTTAGAAGGACTGTCAACAGTTAAGTACCCTTAATTTCATTTTGGGGAAATCTATTTATTTAAAAGAAAAGCAGCCGCATTTTGCAACTGGCTTTGACCTTATTCTTCTGGCAGAATCAACCAGAAAATGAGGTAGGGAAGAAGTCCTATCCCATAAGCCAAAAAAGAAACTCCCCAGATAACACGGATAATGACTGGATCTATATTAAAATATCGAGCTAAGCCGGAGCACACCCCTGCAATGATTTTATCATTGGCATTTCTTGTTAATCGTCTTGCCATAATCAAGCCTCCTTCAGACGGACTACAAATTTTTATCAAACTAAACGAATGATTCTCACATTATTTTACCACAATTTTTCCTTAAATAATCGTCGGAAGTTCATCGTCGTCTTCAAAGTCTTCGAGCTTTTCCTCGCATGGGAAAGGTTTCTGGATACGCCCTATTATAAAACGAGAGAAGGGACCAACCAGCAGAAAGTTGAGCGGAAAAGCCATTACAAAATTTGTTCCCCAAGCTCCCAAATAGCTTTCCATTGACAAGACTTCACCATTAAAAAGCAGACCATAAATAGACATCAATGATACCATTGCTAGCACCATACCCCCAGATATGACCGCAATCTTTTGCCAGCGCTTGTGATAATCTTTCAAAAAGCGAAATGCTAGTCCTTTGACCAAAGGTCCTACTTAAAAGAACATCTAATAAAAAAGCAGTTATAAAACCTGGTAAAAAGCCAGCGGCTAAATTTCCCAAAAAGAAATGTTCCAGCAAATAGAGGTTCCAAACAGACATCCCCAGGACCATCAGACTACACATGAACAGCGTGAAAAACATGGTATCCTTAAAATCTCTAGGCATAAGCACTCCATTTCTTGTTTAAGAAAAATCATTCTAACATAAATATTTTTTTCTCGTAAGCAGAATTTCAAGAAAATGTTTTCATAGGTTCAGATTCGCAATTCTTGGCTATTTTTGCTAGACTAAGTAGAAGAAAACCATTGAAAAGGAGAAAAAGGATGCGAGCAGGTGTCATTATTTACAATCCTTTGTTGGACAAGATTTTACTGATTCACCGTTGGAAGGATGGACAAGAGTATTTCGTGATTCCTGGGGGAACTATCGAGTTTGAAGAAAGTCCATTACAAGCCGCTCTGCGGGAAATAAAAGAAGAAGTCAATCTTAGCTTTTCTGCTGACCAGCTATGCACAGCTTTTTCCTTTAATAATCAGGGCAGAGAGGAGCATTATTTTTACACCGACCTAAGTACAGCTGACACTCCTCTCATGCAGGGCGAAGAAGTCCAGCGCAGTAGTCTCCAAAATATTTACCAGCCTGAATGGGTCAGCTTGCGAGATATTGACAGCCATAATCTGCGCCCAGAAAGTCTCAAATCCCTGCTCTTGGAATTTCTGACACAGGAAAGTTTGAAAAACTAAACCACTTATAGTAAAATATCAATAGTTTATAAACTTATGATCAGAAAGGTTTCTTATGAAAAAAATTATTCTTTTCAGTCTTTTATCCGCTCTTGCTCTGGCAGGCTGTTCTGCCAAAGAAGAATCCAATACCCAGTCTTCCAGCGCTACTAATCAGTCTTCTGCTACCAATACCAGCTCTGAAGATGCTGAGACTCAGAAGCTCCGCGAGCAATACAAGGATGCTATGACCAACGAAAATGCCAACTTCCCACAGCTATCTACAGAAGTTGCCGAAGACGAAGCCGAGGTCAAAATCACTACTACTCAAGGAGACATCCGACTCAAGCTTTTTCCAACATACGCTCCTTTAGCTGTCGAAAATTTTCTGACACATGCTAAGGAAGGTTATTATAATGGCATCATTTTTCACCGCGTTATCAATGATTTCATGATTCAGGCAGGTGATCCAAAAGGAAATGGCACAGGCGGCGAATCCATTTGGAAAGGAAAAGATACTGCCATTGACTCAGGAAACGGCTTCAAAAACGAATACTCCCCTTATCTCTACAACTTGCGTGGTGCATTAGCCATGGCCAATGCTGGAAAAGACACGAACGGCAGCCAATTTTTCATCAACCAAAGTAAGAAAGATTTATCCAACCAATTACCTACAGATACATTTCCAGCTAAAATCATTGAAGCTTACAAAAACGGTGGAAATCCAAGTCTTGATGGTGGATATACTGTCTTTGGGCAAGTGATTGAAGGCATGGATGTGGTAGATAAAATTGCTGCTGCAGAAACTGACAGCAACGACAAACCCAAAGACGACATCAAGATTGAAAAAATCGAGATTATCAAGGACTATGACTTCAGCAAATAAGCTTGCTACCCAACGAATAAAGAAGGGAACTCAAGATGATTATCTGAGGATATAAAGGCTATCAAAAAGCTTTGGGACAGACCAAAAGCAGGTGTCAAGTGCGCAAACTATAACAATGCTGCACCTTGCGACATTGTTGAAACTGGCTGAAAGTTTACACTTTACTAGATTCCAATCTTTCCTTATGGCAAAAAAATCTACCTCGCCTGCTCAGTCTGCCAGCATGGTAAACAAATCGAAAAGCAGGAAATCAACAGTTTTTGAATTATTAACAACAGAAAGAGGCTGGGACAAAAGTCCTAGCCTCTCAATTGTCTTTGGATTGTCGAGC
>ERZ772926.503-NODE-503-length-21890-cov-3.897229_pt1 | contig 21890 bp, 19 predicted proteins | sample MGYA00511136_ERZ772926 | MGnify/ENA primary metagenome ERZ772926 (study PRJEB29015, sample SAMEA2737917) | human oral metagenome | biome: human oral; feature: human-associated habitat; material: dental | place: China | collected 2153 ... | reverse complement strand
CGACTTGGACTCGTACCGTGACGACAGACAAGGTGACTGGCTCTGTTGTGAACACTACGGATTGGATAAGTGACAAAGCCAACTATGACGCTGTGCCGTCACCAGTGATTCCAGGTTACACTGTGGATGTTGCGACCGTTCCGTCAGAAGCAGTTACCCAAGAAAACATTGTCAAGGATGTATACTACACAATCCAAACGCAAAAAGTTACGTACACAGTTGTAGATGAGACAACAGGTCAGACTCTGGAACATCAAGTTGAATTGACCACCGGTGATTCAGGTGCAGCTCTTCCAGCAGCAGCGCAAACGAAATACGATACCGTAGTCGCAGGCTATCTGGCAAAAGGTTATGAAGTGGCTTCTCAGGACGCTCTGCCAAGTCAATTCGACACCGACAGCAGTGTGGATCAAAACGTAGTGATTCGCTTGAAACACGGCACAACTGATATCCAAGAAAGCAAGTCTGTGAACCTGACTGTTCGTTACCATGGTGCAGGCAGCCAAACACCAGCTGATCAAGTACAAACAGCGACTTGGACTCGTACCGTGACGACAGACAAGGTGACTGGCCAACCAGTTTCTGCCACAACTTGGACAAGCGATAAAGCTAACTATAACGCTGTGCCGTCACCAGTGATTCCAGGTTACAGCGTAGACATTGCGACTGTTCCGTCAGAAGCAGTTATCCAAGAGAATATTGTCAAGGACGTGCATTACAGCGCAGTGCCGACAACTCCAGAGGTTCCTGATACTCCAGTTAAGCCAGAGCCTCCAGTGACACCGATCACTCCAACACAACCAAAAGCGCAAACGACTCCAGCACCAGTTCTTCCACGTACAGGTGAGGATACTGAGAATGCAAAAGTTATGACGGCAGCAGGAATAGGAGCGCTATTGACGCTGATTGGTATTGGAACTCGCCGTAAAAAAGAAGATTGAGATCTCTAATCCATTCTTTTTGGCTAATAGGTGATAAATTCTAGCACCGAGAGAGAACGCAAGTTCTCTCTTTTTTATATCTTTTGTTTAAATGTCATTAAGACATAGTTGAGTTTAGTCGAAAACAAGTCTTTACCACTTAGTTCTCATATTTGCAGCATCATAGTCGTAAGGGTTGATTTGATTCTTACACCAATTGTTTAAAAATGACAATTATAAACAAACAAAAAAGAAAATGATATAATTTTTATAAAAAAATATCAACCTTCTTTTGTTTATATCGGAAAAATATAGTATAATAAGGGAAAGATAACTGTTTGAAAACCTCAGAAGCAGCAGCTTGGCTGTTTTCTTTATCTACAAGCGAGCTGGTAGCCTCGACTACATGCGGAACAGTCATTAAAGGAGAATTGTTATGAAAGAAAGCCGTCAAAGAATTATTTTGCAAGAGCTTGATCAGTCAGGCGTTGTCTCGGTAAAGAACTTGAAAGAATTGCTCCATGTCACGGATATGACTATTCGGCGCGATTTGATTGATTTGGAAAAGCAGGGCTTGCTGACTAGAGTCCATGGTGGGGCACATAAAAAGGTTCGAGATGGTCTTAACGAGGTGTCTCACTCGGAAAAAACCATGCTGAACATTGAAGAAAAGAAGACTATTGCCCAAAAATGTGCAGGACTAATTGTCAATGGCGATACTGTTTTTATTGGTTCTGGGACGACTACAGACTTTATTGGCGACTATCTGGACGGTAAAGATATCAGTATTGTTACCAATTCCCTGCCCATTTTCGAGAAGTTGAAGGACAATCCGAATTTTGATTTGATTCTAATCGGCGGGCGATACCGAGTTAAAACCCAGACTTTTGTCGGTCAGTTTGCCAATAATCTTTTGCGGGAAATTAAGGTTTCCAAAGCCTTTATCGGGGTGAATGGTATTGATGGCTACAATGTAACCACAGCCAACGAAGAAGAAGGAAATGGGAATGCCATTATTCTCAATAATGCGATTGAAAAATATATCGTTGCTGACAACAGCAAGTTTGACAGCTACTCCTTCTATACTTTTTACCGCTTGGATAATATAGATGCGGTGATAACGGATGAAAATCTCTCACCCAAAGTTAGAGAGAAGTACAATTCCTATACCAGCCTTTTGTAAAGGGGCTTAGATTAGCCTCTTTAGTAGTTTCTCTACGAAAACAAACGTCACGATTCTGTGACGTTTGTTTTTTATATAAGAAACCTGAAGCAAGTGTTGTAAATTACTTGTTAAATCACAACACCCAATAGACATATCTTTTGTCATCAAACAATAAAGTCTGAATTCAAACAGAATATGCAAACAAATAATATAAAAAAAACACAATAAACCATTGACACCATTATATCATAATGATATAATGAATTCACAAACAAAAAGAAACAAGGTGAGGTGGTCTAATGGAACTTGCTCAATTGTTTGATAAAGAGTTGATTTTTTGCCTAACTGCAGAGAGTCAAGAAGAGCTTTTTCATCAAGTGGCGGATTTGCTGGAAGAAAGAAAAATCGTAAAGTCTTCCTATCGTGAAGCGCTTCTGGATAGGGAAAAGTCATTTCCGACGGGATTGGATATGGAGTTTTTAGGTAAAAATTTGCCAAATGTGGCCATTCCTCATACAGATATTGAGCACAACTTAACTGAAAATGTGGTGGTCGCGAAGCTAGACCGACCAGTGACTTTTCATAATATGATTGCTCCTGCACAGACCGTTGAAGTGTCGCTCTTGTTCTTCATTATCAACCATTCGAGCTCGAGTCAAACTAATATTTTAGCACAGCTGATGGATTTCTTCACTAGTGATGGAAATTTAGCTGGTTTAGCTCATTTAAACTCTGAGGAAGAGTTGTTTCAATATATTTCAAATGTCATTAAATAAATAAATCGGAGGATTTTATTATGATTAAAATTTTAGCAGCCTGCGGAGCAGGAGTAAACTCAAGCCACCAAATCAAAAGTGCCCTTGAGGAAGAGTTGTCAAACCGTGGTTATGATGTTCATTGTGATGCGGTTATGGTCAAGGATGTCAATGAAGACCTGATGCAAGGTTATGACATCTTTACGCCGATTGCAGCGACTGATTTAGGATTCACACCAGAAATTCCAGTGATTGAAGCAGGCCCAATTCTTTTTAGAATTCCAGCTATGAGTGCGCCGGTCTATGATAATATCGAAGCGGCTATTAAAGAACATGGCTTAAGTTAAAGGATTAAAATAAAAATAAATCGGGAGGTTTTTTATGAATGCTATCATTGATATAGCGAATAAGTTCTTCGATCCCATTATCAAAATGGGTGGCCCAATTGTCATGTTGATTATCTTGACAGTTCTTGCACTTTTATTTGGTGTGAAATTTTCCAAAGCGCTGGAGGGTGGAATTAAGCTGGCCATCGCTTTGACTGGTATCGGAGCTATCATCGGCATGCTGAATGGAGCTTTCTCAGCTTCGCTCGCAAAATTCGTTGAAAACACAGGGATTCAGCTTAATATCACGGATGTCGGCTGGGCTCCTTTGGCAACGATTACTTGGGGTTCTCCATGGACCTTGTACTTCTTGCTCATCATGCTGATTGTCAATGTCGTGATGTTGGCGCTGAAGAAAACAGACACTCTGGATGTCGATATCTTTGATATTTGGCATTTGTCTATCACTGGATTGCTCATCAAGTGGTATGCAGATAACAATCATGTAAGTCCAGCTGTGTCACTGCTGATTGCGACGGCAGCGGTTGTCTTGGTCGGTGTTTTGAAAATCATCAACTCAGACTTGATGAAGCCTACCTTTGATGATCTGCTGAATGCACCAAGTTCATCTCCGATGACTTCTACTCACATGAACTATATGATGAACCCAGTCATCATGGTTTTGGATAAGATTTTTGATAAATTCTTTCCTTGGTTGGATAAATATGACTTTGACGCTGCAAAATTGAATAAGAAAATTGGTTTCTGGGGCTCTAAATTCTTCATTGGATTTATCCTTGGGATTGTAATTGGGATTATGGGAACGCCGCATCCAGTATCTGGCGTTGCCGAAGCAGCAAAATGGTCACTTGTTATCAAAGGTTGGTTATCTCTTGGTTTGACAGCTGGTGTCTGCTTGGAGTTGTTCTCACTTATTGGTTCTTGGTTCATCGCAGCAGTAGAACCTCTTTCACAAGGAATTACAAATGTTGCAACAAAACGTCTTCAAGGACGTAAATTTAATATTGGACTTGACTGGCCATTTATCGCAGGTCGTGCAGAAATCTGGGCATGTGCCAATGTTTTAGCACCAATTATGTTGGTAGAAGCAGTTCTTCTTTCTAAAGTCGGAAATGGTATTTTGCCACTTGCTGGTATTATTGCAATGGGGGTTACTCCAGCGCTTCTGGTTGTTACACGTGGTAAGCTTATCCGAATGATTGTATTTGGAACTTTGTTGCTTCCGCTCTTCCTTCTATCTGGAACACTTATTGCGCCATTTGTTACGGACTTAGCAAAAGGCGTAGATGCATTTCCTAAAGGGGTAGCTAGCACACAATTGATTACCCACTCTACTCTTGAAGGTCCAATTGAAAAATTACTTGGTTGGACAATCGGAAATGCTACAACAGGCGATATCAAAGCTATCTTTGGTGTTATTGTCTTTCTAGTGTTCTATATTGGTATCTTTGCTTGGTATAGAAAACAAATGATTAAACGAAATGAAGAATACGCTGCAAATGCAAAATAGAATAATAAGATAACAATAAGCTGGACTATTCCTTTTGAAATAGTCTGGCTTTTGATTGAAAAAAAGAAAGGAAGAAACATGATTCATTTAGTTTGTCCAAATCCAGCTTTGGATCGGACAGTTTTACTTAGTCAGTTTAAAGAAGATGTGGTCAACCGACCAAGTCAAGTGCATGAAAATGCTGGCGGAAAGAGTTTTAATGTGGCTTATGTTTTGAATTGCGAGAAGGGCGAAGAGCAAGGAAATTTTTGCATTCATACAATGTTAGGTGGCAAAATGGGCGAATATATTCAACAATTAAATGAAGAAGATGGTATTCCGCTCGTTGTGACAGAAGTTGATAAAAATACGCGTATTTGTACAATTATGATTGATACAGAATTAGGAAAGACCTATCTTGTGTATGAAGCTGGATTTGAGCTGAATAAGGATTTATTAGAACAATTCACTACAAATCTTATAAAGCGCGTTCAATCTGGCGATAGTGTTGTTTTTTCTGGCTCTTTGATGAAAGGGATGCCAGATAATTATATTGTACAAATTGGCCGTCTTTTGCCAGAAGATGTGAATTTAGTAGTAGACACAAGCGGTGCCGCACTAAAATCAGCTTTCACAGCACGACCTAACATTGTAAAAATCAATGATGAAGAATTGACAGAATTAACAGGATGTCCAGTTGAAACTGCAGAAGAAGCAGCAAAACTTCTCAAAGAATATACTAAAATTCCCTATTTTATTGTGACAATGGGAGGAAAAGGAGTCGTATCACGCCTGAAAGATGATGTTTTCCAACTGACGTTTCCAACAATTCATGTTAAAAATCCTATTGCGTCAGGGGACTTTTTCCTTGGAAGTCTCTGCCATGCTTTAGAAAGTAAGGGAAGAGTTGATAGAGAAGCTGTCATTCGTGCCTGTGCTTATGCAACAGCTAACTGCCTGCAATGGACCCCAAAAGTAGACCTAGCCGATGTAAAACGAATTGTAGACGAAATCGAACTAACAACTTTGTAAATTCTTTCTACAGTTTATATGATATTTTTTGAATGTATTGACTTAGGAAATCCCCTCTTTATATAATAAAATAGATTATTTTATTATAAGGAGGTCGTATGACTTTATCAGGACTTATTGTTTTAGCGGTATTTATATTTCGGTTGGTATTTCTAAAAATATCGATGAAGAATGAGAAAGCGATATTGGCAAATGGTGGGCGTGAATATGGCGTGCAAAATACCAAGTATATCACTATTCTTCACATTTTATTTTACCTTTCTTGCTTTGCCGAAGCTACGATACGTCAGGTTCGGTTTGACGCACTTAGTGCTATAGGTTTGGGGCTATTGCTATTTTCAATGTTTATGCTCTATGTTGTGACGCAATTATTAGGGGACATTTGGACAGTGAAATTGATGCTTGTAAACGATCATAAGTTTGTCGATCATTGGCTTTTCCGCTATGTGAAACACCCAAATTATTTCTTGAATATCGTTCCAGAGTTGATTGGTTTAGCATTACTTTGTCATGCACTAATTTCATTTTGTATTCTATTTCCTCTGTATGCGGTAGTTTTGTATAATCGCATCAAGGAAGAAGAACAACTTCTTCGAGAAGTCATTATCCCAAATGGTATTGCGCAGAAGTAAGTTATTTTTTTAAGTGTAGAATGAAAGATTTTAAATTTATACAAATTATCCATTTTGTATAAATTTTTAAAAAATAAAGTAAGAAAGGGTTTACAAAAGTTTGAAAATGTGTTAAACTCTATTCATAAAGTTAAATAAAACATGGATTGTAACTAAGAAATTAGGCGAGACCATAAATGACCCAAGTAAAAAATCTTGGTTTGTTTATGGTTTTTTTTATGTTTTACAAAAATATTGTTAGAAAGGAGGACACAAATGTTTCGAATTGTCCAGCCACTAAATAATAATGTTGCGGTGGTCAAAAATGAAAGTGGTGAACAGGCTGTTGTCATGGGGCTCGGTATCATTTTTAAAAAGAAAAAAGGGGATTTGCTGGCAGAAGAACGAGTAGAAAAAGTCTTTCAACTAAAAAGTGAAGAATCGCGCGAAAACTTTTCTGCTTTGTTAAAAGATGTTCCCTTGGACTTTATCACGACTAGTTATGAAATTATTGATTATGGTATTCAACAGTTCCAATTTCCAGTTCAAGAGTACATCTATGTAACTTTGACAGATCATATTTATTGTAGTTATCAAGCGCTGCAAAGAAATACTTATAAAAGCAACCACTTGCCGGATATGTCGGAGCAATATCCGACGGAGTACAAAATTGCTGAGCATGCTTTGGTGATTTTAAAAGAAAAATTGGATGTGGATTTTCCAAAAGATGAGATTGGGCGGTTGGCCTTACAGTTTATCAATGCGAAAGGCGAAGATGTCGTGATTAGTAAAGATGAACAAACACTGACCCGACAAATGATTGCTTTGGTGCAAGAGGAGCTCTTAAAACATGGTATTAAGCGGACGAAAAAGAATAGTAATTTTTATGATCGTTTAATGATTCATTTGACGTACTTTATTGAGCGTTTGGATCAAGATGACAGTGATTCAAAAGTTTCCATGAAGAATTTAGAAGAACATATCAAAAAGGATTATCCAGAAGCCTATCAAATTGGCGAAGATATTTATGAAGTCATTCGTCAGCATTTGGATGGAGGGCTTCATCCAAATGAAAAGGTGTATTTGGTGATTCATATTCAAAGATTATTGTAAAGGAGAAGACATGTTTCAATTACCAGAAGATTTTATTTTTGGCGGTGCAACAGCTGCTTATCAAGTAGAAGGAGCTACAAAAGAAGGTGGAAAAGGTCCGGTCGCTTGGGATGAATTTTTAGAAAAACAAGGACGATTTTTAGCAGATCCGGCTAGTGATTTCTATCATCAATACCCAAAAGATATTGAGCTGTGTGAGAAGTTTGGTGTCAATGGTTTGCGCTTGTCTATTGCTTGGAGTCGGATTTTTCCGAATGGACGTGGTGAAGTGAACCAAGAAGGAGTAGATTTTTATCACCGTGTGTTTGCTGAATGTGCGAAACACCACGTCCTGCCATTTGTTATACTGCATCACTTTGATACTCCGAAAGTTTTGTTTGATCAAGGTGATTTTCTCAATCGTGATACGATTGAAGCGTTTGTGGAATATGCTGAATTTTGTTTTCAAGAATTTCCAGAGGTTCATCATTGGAGCACTTTTAACGAAATTTATCCTGTTGCGACCAATCAATACTTGCTCGGTGTCTTTCCTCCGGGGATTCAGTATGATTTGAGTAAGGTGATTCAATGCCTGCACAATATGATGTACGCGCATGCGCGTGTAGTAAATCTTTTCAAGGAGAAGGGTTACCTTGGTGAAATTGGAGTGGTGCATTCTTTGGAAACAAAATATCCAGCAACAGACAGCGAAGAAGATAAGCATGCAGCTTTTCTGGATGATGCGCTTTCTATTCGTTTCTTGCTAGACGCTACTTATCTAGGTTATTATTCAAACGAAACAATGGAAGCTCTTAATGAAATTTGCGCTGCTAACAATGCTAGTTATGAATTCCTTGAAAGTGACTTTGAAGAAATGAAAAAAGCTAGTCACCGAAATGATTATCTTGGAATCAACCATTATCAATGTCATTTTGTTAAGGCTTATCAGGGCGAATCAATTATTCATCATAATGGAACGGGTGATAAAGGCACTTCAGTTTATAAAGTGCAAGGCATTGGAGAACGGATTTACAAGGAAGGGATTGAACGAACAGACTGGGATTGGATTATTTACCCAGAAGGTTTGTATGACCTTTTATTGAGAATTAAGAAAGACTATCCACATTATCAAAAGATTTATATTACTGAAAATGGAATGGGCTATAAAGACGAGTTTGACAATGGTATCATCATGGATAAGCCACGGATTGATTATTTGAAAGTGTATTTGCAATCTCTAAGCAAAGCTATTGATGCTGGTGTTGTGGTAAAAGGGTATTTTCTTTGGTCTTTAATGGATGTTTTCTCATGGTCAAATGGCTACAATAAGCGCTATGGCTTGTTTTACGTTGATTTTGAAACTCAAAAGCGTTACCCTAAGGAATCAGCTTATTGGTACAAGCATGTTAGTGAAACAAAGATTGTGATTTAAGAAGGGAGATAAGATGAATAAAAACGAATTACAAATGTTAGGATTTGAAATCGTAGCTTATTCGGGGGATGCACGTAGTTGTTTACTGAATTTGCTGAAAGAGGTTCGTCAAGGTAATTTTACAAATGTAGATGCTGCTTTAAAAGAAGCAGATGAAAATTTAAATTTAGCCCACAATTCACAAACGCAGATTTTAGCACAAGAGGCAGCTGGGGAAGATTTAGATTTAGGATTTATCTTTATTCACGGTCAAGATCATTTGATGACGACATTATTGTTAAAAGAATTGATCGTAGATTTTATTGAATTATATAAAAATCAATACAAGGAGGACTAATTCCATGAACGGAATTATCAAACAAATTGAGAAAGGAAAACCTTTCTTTGAAAAAATATCACGCAATATTTATCTTGGCGCTATTCGTGACGGCTTTTTAGCCGCCATGCCTGCAATTTTATTTTCAAGTATTTTTATCTTGCTAGCAGCAATTCCAGAAATTTTTGGATTTAAGTTGCCACATGATGTTTCCACCTGGCTTTGGAAAGTATATGGCTATTCTATGGGTGTAGTAGCTATTCTCGTGTCTGCTACGACCGCTCGTTGTTTGTCAGAATCAATAAACCGCAATATGCCGACCAACAAGACTATCAATTCGGTTTCTGTTATGTTGGCTTCCATTGTGAGCTTCCTCCTTTTAAGTGTGGATCAAATTGAAAACGGTTTAGCCAATGGCTACATGGGAACAAAAGGGATTTTAGCGGCTTTTGTAGCAGCTTTTATCACGGTGAATGTTTATAAATTCTGTGTATTGAAAGACATTACTATTAAGATGCCAAAAGAAGTTCCTGGAACAATTTCTCAAACTTTCCGTGACGTCTTTCCATTTTCATTTGCAGTATTTGCTGCTGTTCTGATTGATACAATCGTACGTTATTTCTTTGGGCATTCGTTTGCAGAAGCTGTTATCACACTTCTCCAACCTTTGTTTACCGCAGCTGATGGCTATTTAGGAATTTCGATTATTTGGGGAGCAATGGCACTCTTCTGGTTTGTTGGTGTGCATGGTCCTTCAATTGTAGAACCAGCTATTGTCGCGATTATTTATGCAAATGTGGAAACGAATTTACAGTTGGTAAAAGCAGGTCATCATGCTTCAAACGTGTTGACAGTTGGACTTGGAAACTTCGTTGGCACAATGGGTGGTACAGGTGCAACATTGGTTGTTCCATTCCTCTTCATGCTCTTTGCAAAATCTAAGCAATTAAAAGCTGTCGGGAAAGCTTCCTTTGTTCCGGTTTGTTTTGCAGTCAATGAACCATTGTTGTTTGCAACACCGATTATTTTAAATCCTTATTTCTTTATTCCATTTTTAATCACTCCAATGATCAATGTTTGTGCTTTCAAGTTTTTTGTTGATGTGTTAGGTATGAATAGCTTTATGTATGTCCTTCCTTGGGCAACGCCAGCACCGATTGGCTTGATTTTAGGTACGGGTGCAGGAATCTTATCTATTGTCTTGATGCTGTTGTTGATTGTAGTTGATTCTCTCATCTACCTTCCATTTATCAAAGCGTACGATGATTCATTAGTAGAAGAAGAAGCGAAAAAGGCAGAAGTGATGGAGCTTGAAGAAGCAGCAGAAGCTGAAATAGACGATCAAATTCAAGCGGTTGCAGATGGAAAGCATCATAATATTTTGGTTCTATGTGCCGGTGCAGGGACAAGCGCCATGCTAGCAAATGCACTAACAGAAGGTGCAGCAGAACTAGGCATAGACCTCAGTTCAACAGCTGGTGCTTATGGTTCTCACTACGATATTATGAAAGATTTTGACATGATTGTGCTAGCTCCACAAGTCAATTCTTACTATGAAGATATTAAGAAAGATACGGATAAATTGGGCATCAAACTTGTTGCGACAAAAGGTGCTGAATATATCAAATTGACGCGTGATCCTAAAGGTGCTGTGCAATTCGTTCTTTCGCATTTTGAATAACTAGCCTTCTTATAAAATGTTCGTTTAAAAACTGATAAAACCTATTTCTTGTTTTATCAGTTTTTTAAAGCGAACACTAAAATATTAAACCAATTAGAAATAGGAAAACTGTATGAAAATAGGATTAAGATTGTCGCTTGTTTTTGCTGCTAGTCTTTGTTTGCTTGGAGGAGTCATTCCTATTAAAGCTAATGAAAATACTAAAATACGTGTTGATAAAGTAGAAAATTTATCATCTGATTTTATCATGGGGACGGATATTTCAACAGTAATTGCTCAAGAACAAAGTGGTGTAGAGTACAAAGATGAAAATGGGAATGTCAAAGATATCTTTGATATTTTGAAAGAAAATGGTGTGAATTACATTCGCGTCAGAGTATGGAATAATCCTTATGATCATAACGGACATGGTTATGGCGCTGGAAATAGCGATATAGAAAAGGCGATTGAGATTGGAAAACGAGCTACAGCACATGGTATGCGGCTACTAGTGGACTTTCATTATTCAGATTTTTGGGCTAATCCAGGACGTCAAGTTCCACCAAAAGATTGGACAAATATGAATGTGTCTGAAAAATCAGAGGCTTTATATCAATACACCAAAACGAGCCTTCAAAAAATAAAAGCAGCTGGTGTCGATGTTGGAATGGTTCAAGTTGGTAATGAAACAACGAGTAGTGGGATAGCAGGTGAAGCAGGAGAGGAACGCTATCAGTTGTTTGCAGCAGGCGCCAAAGCAGTGCGAGAAGTGGATGCAAGTATACTGATAGCTTTTCATTTTACAAACCCAGATAAAACGGAAACGATACTGAATTGCGCAAAAGGTTTATCAGATCACCATATTGATTATGATGTATTTGCTACTAGTTATTATAGTTTTTGGCATGGTAATTTAGATAATCTGACTTCAGTTTTAAAGACAGTGACTGAAAAGTATAGGAAAAAGACACTTGTAGCAGAGACTTCTTATGCCTATACATTAGAAGATGGAGATGGTCAACAAAATGTTATCCGAACACAAAATCAAATGATGGTAGGTGGCTATCCCGCCTCTGTTCAGGGGCAATCGCATGCCTTACGAGATGTCATTGATGCAGCCAATAAAGCTAGTGCATTAGGCATCTTTTATTGGGAACCAGCTTGGACACCGGTTAGTTCCAAAGGAAAAGAAGTAAATACACCTATTTGGGAAAAATACGGTTCGGGCTGGGCTTCTAGTGCCGCCATTGGGTATGATCCAAATGTTAATCAGGAAAATTACGGTGGATCTGAATGGGATAATCAAGCATTGTTTGATTTTACAGGAAAAGCTTTGCCATCACTTGCAACATTTAAATATGTTTATACTGGGTTGAATACAAATCTAAAATATGATAAGAATGAAGAAGCAGAGCTGCAAGAGAGTTTGTTATCAAATTCTAGCTTTGAGGAAGAAGATCTTTCAGATTATACTTTTAACGATTTTATCAAGCGTAGACAAGACACGCCTAAAACAGGCAAGTATGCCATGAATTTCTACAATGGAACAAGCGATTATACAACTGGCGTTGAAAGAAAGGTAACACTTCCAGCAGGAACTTATCAATTTTCTGCTCAAATTCAAGGTGGTGATACAAATGCTTCAGAAGATATTTATGCTTTTGCTCGTGCTGAGGCAGTAAATGTTCAAAGTGAAAAAGTCAAACTAGCTGGTTGGTCAAATTGGCAGACAGCTAAATTGAGCTTTACATTAACAAAAGAGACAGAAGTGACACTGGGAGTATTTGTTAAAGCAAATAAAGGTTCATGGGGAACAATTGACGATTTGCTTTTAACCAGAGAAAGAGTAGATAAGACAAAGTTGGGAACCGCTCTTTCTTCGGCAAAAGAAAAATTAGCGGAAACTATGCATTATACAAAGGATTCACTTGAGAACTTAAAAGAACAAGTAGAAGAGGCACAAGTTATTTTACAAAAAGATGATGCGACACAAGCAGAGATTGATGCAGAATGTGAAGCATTGCAGACTGCCATTCAAGCCCTTGTACCACTAGAAAATCAATCTTCATCTAATGTTCAGCATGAAGATGGTAAAAAAACAAAGGAAGATTCTAATAATAAAGAACAAAAAGGAGAAAACTCCCATGCAGGGGTAACAGATTCTGATTCGTCTAATAAAAATGGGAAGTCTTCTCAAACGAATAGGAACAAGGAAACTTTGCCTACTACAAGTGACAAAAAATTAGCTAAAACCAAAGAATTATTACCAAGTACAGGAACTAGCATGTCATATTTAGCTGGTATCGGTGTTGTTTTTCTGAGCGTATTTGTTGCTGTCATTTCTAAGAAAAATAACCAATAAATCATTGCAAAAAAGTAGAAAGACCTCCCGCTTTCTACTTTTTCTTATCTGCAATATATTCTAATTTTTGTTGTCGTGTTTTTCTTTTAAAGAGGGCCTCGGCTGACATGGCAGAAGGTTTGTCGGGAAATTCTTCTTGATACAAAAGAGTAACAGGTAATCGTGCACGGGTATATTTGGCGCCTTTTCCAGCATTATGTGTGTCTACTCGTTTTTTGACATCGGTCGTATACCCTGTGTAGAGAGAGCCATCGGAACATTCCAGAACATACATATAGGCTTTAATTTCCATAGTAAATCTCATGAATTTCTGGAGTGTAGCTGCCATCTTCATTATGAATGAAAAGCGGTGGCAGGATTTTTAGCCCGTCACGGGAACCATCTTTGATAGCTTCAATGAGGAGCATATTGGCTTTTCGATTTGCCTTTGGGTAAACAAATTGAATGCGTTTTGGTGCTAAATTGTGAGCAGTCATAGTGTCAACAATATCAAGGAATCGTTCGGGACGATGAACTATTGCTAAGCGTCCGTTGGATTTCAAGACCCGTTGGGAAATTTGACAGATTTCTTCCAGATTTGTCGCAATTTCATGCCGGGCAAGCAGATAGTGCCGACTTGCATTGAGATTAGAATGTTCATCCACTTTAAAATAGGGTGGATTGCATAAAATCATGTCCACTTTACTACCGTCGATATAGTGGGTGAGATATTTCAAATCATCCTGAATGACCTGCATTTGGTGGGTTAAGCCATTTAGCTCAATAGAGCGCTCTGCCATATCTGCCAGTCTCTCTTGAATTTCAACTGCTATGATTTGAGCCTTGGTTCGGGTGCTTGCAAAAAGCCCAACGGCACCATTTCCAGCACAAAGATCCACGATAAGACCACGCTTAGGTAAATTTGGAAAGCGAGAGAGGAGCACGCTATCTACTGAGTAGCTAAAGACCTCTCGATTTTGAATAATTTTGACGTCAGTAGAAAAGAGCTGATTGATTCGCTCACCGTCTTTTAAAAGAATTTCTGCCATATATCCTTATTATATCATGATGTAGAGGAAAAGAAGCAACAAAAATAAGCAGTAAGACAAAAATGTACGTTTTTTCTTACTGCTATACCTTAAATTTTATAAATTTTGTTCCCGTTTATTCTGTATGCGTGTCACGACAATAAAAGTAATTGTAAATAAAATCATCAAAATGCTATAGATTGGGAAGCTGTTGCTGGTTAGAGTAGTAATTTCGATGTACTTTTGCAGGAGAACTGCTGTTCCAAAGAATCCAACGAGGGACCAGAGGATCAGCAGGATCCGCCAGAGATTGAGTGGTAGGCAGGCACGGACAACAGATAGAAAGCCGATAGAACCTAATAAATAATAAAGCAAAGTTGAGATTTCTAGTTGTGACCAGCCATGCAGCCCACCGAAAATATTGACAAATAAAACGCTAAAGACGACCATTAAACCGCTCGGTAGAGCCTTAAAAATAGCTTTTTTAAGAAAGTCGGGTTCGACTGGTTTGATATTGCGCTCAAAGGTGAGGACAAAAGGTGGTAAACCTTCAACAAATTGGTCAATTAAGGTGATTTGAATGGGGATAAATGGAAAGACCAAGAGCCATTCTGCTCGTCCCAGTAAGATACTAGAAATACAAATGATTGTCAAAATGAACGAATAGGTTGTTTTAATGAGGAAAATCGGTGCAATGCGGGCGATGTTATTAACAACACGGCGTCCTTCAAAGAGAATTTCAGGGACATCGTTAAAGTCAGAATTGAGCAAAACGAGATTGGCAACTTGTCGTGTTGCGGGATCTCCTTCAGCCATGGCAATGGAGCAGTCTGCTTCCCGTAATGCCAGAATATCATTGACTCCGTCACCAGTCATAGCTGTGGTGTGCCCTGCTTTTTTCAGGGTTTGAATGATAAGTTTCTTTTGATGAGGAGAAACACGACCAAAGATAGCAGTCGTTTCTGCCAGCTCAATCAACTCTTGATTCGTTACTTTTGAGCAATCAACATAACTTTGGTAGTTTGCAAATCCTGCCTTTGCAGCAATGTTTGATACAGTAATTGGATTGTCACCTGAGATGATTTTTAAGCCTACTTCTTGTGAGCGTAAGTATTCCAAAGTATCAGCTGCTCCGTCACGAATCGGATCTGTGATTTCTAAAATGGCAATGGGTTGAATGCTACTTGGTAAGTGAATGTGTTTATGGTCAATGCGTTCAGGACTAATAGCTAAAGCAAGCACACGCGAACCACGCTTTTGAGCGTCCTGTGCTAGCTCAATTTCTTCATGAAAGAGCATTTCAGGCGCACCGAGAAAGACAGTACCTAAGTCCGACATTTCCATAGCTCCCCATTTACGGTCACTCGAAAATGGAATCATATTACTTGTTTGATAGTCAGTCGGAGTAGTAAATTGCTTGCGAATGGCTTGGGCAGTTGGATTATTGTCATCGCTTGCAGTGATATAAGCACTAAGAATGTCAGAGATTGCTTGTTCTGAAAAATCTTCTGTGAGTGGGCTGAAGGTTTCAACGTGCATTTTCCCTTGGGTAATCGTACCTGTTTTATCAAGGCAGAGCATATCAACACGAGCTAGCGTTTCGACGGAGTACATTTCTTGTACGAGGACTTTTCGCAATCCTAACTTGATGACTGCTGTTAAAAGTGAAGTAATCGTTAAAAGTGCAATTCCTTTTGGCAACATTCCCAGAAGAGCTGTCGAAGTATTGACAACCGAGTCTTTGACAGGTAAATGTTTTACAAAGAGAGCTTCTAGAAAGAGCGCAATTCCGAAAGGGATAATGATTTTTCCTGTAAAACCTGCAATCCTGTCCATGGATTTCATGATACGAGAATTGATTGGTTTGACAGTCTTAGCCTCCAGCATCAGTTTAGAAGCATAATTATCAGAGCCTACATGAGTGATTTTGGCAATAACACGCCCGCTGGCAAGAAAACTTCCTGAGAGCAATTGCTCCCCAATCTCCTTTTGAACAAGGTCACTTTCACCTGTCAACATGGCTTCGTTCACTTCTGCAAAACCGTCTAAAACAGTTGCGTCACTTGGAATTTGCTCCCCCGTAGCCAGTTGAATACAGTCATCCAAGACTAAGTCTTCTGGATTGATTTGACTAGATTTACCATCGCGAATGACCGTTATCTTTTCTTTGTTTAAAAGATTCAGTTTGTCGACCATGTGTTTAGCTCGCAATTCTGTCACGATACCAGAGAGGGCATTGAAGCAGATAACAGCAAAGAAAACCAAGTTGCTCCATGCTTGTACAGTAACGAGTGCCAGGGCAATGGCAAAATTTAACGCATTAAATAACGTAAAAACATTGCGCTTGATGATTTGCCAGGTGCTGGTACTTGTATTGGCTGTAAAATCATTGGTAAGTCCTTGAGCAATTTTTTCTTGGACTTGTTGGTGGGTTAATCCCGTAAATTCTTTCATGTTCATGAGGATAATCATACCATTTTTTTAATAAAATTTCTAATAGAATCCATTCAGCTGTAACAGTTTTAAAGCAAAAAAAGTTTGCGAGTGGGCATTGGATAAGGTATAATGAAAAGGATAAGAAGGGAGAGCCTATGTTTTATAGATATTTGAGAAGATTGGTGATGTTGATTTTATGGGCTTTAAATGGTAATGCTCACTACCACCATTTGGAGAACATTCCAGACCAAGAGGAAAATTATATTTTGGTAGCACCGCACCGTACTTGGTGGGATCCTGTTTACATGGCTTTTGCGACAAGACCCAAGCAATTTATCTTTATGGCAAAGAAAGAACTGTTCACAAATCGCGTTTTCGGCTGGTGGATTCGCATGTGTGGTGCATTTCCGATTGACCGTGAGAATCCAGGAGCATCTGCTATTAAATACCCTGTAAAAATGCTAAAATCAAGCAATCGTTCTTTGATTATGTTTCCAAGTGGCAGCCGTCATTCTAAGGATGTTAAAGGAGGAGTAGCTTTGATTGCCAAAATGGCAAAGGTACGCATTCTTCCAGCCGTTTATGTCGGACCGATGAGCCTGAAAGGTTTAGCAAAAGGTGAGCGTGTGGACATGGATTTTGGTCAACCGATTGATATTTCAGACATCAAAAAGATGAATGATGAAGGCCTGGAAGAAGTCGCCCGTCGTATTCAGACAGAATTTGATCGTTTAGATGCAGAAGTAGCAGCTCTTGAAGTGAAAAAAAGTCCGAATATATTATTGTTATTACCACGTTTGATTGCTTTGCTACTATCTCTTATTGTTGGCTTGCTGACATTTATTTTTAGTTTTATCGCAAGCTTTGTTTGGGATCCTGAAAAGCATAGAAAATAAAAATATGCTATAAAAGAACCTGATGCAATAGTATCTCAGACTTGAACTACTCTCATAGTAAACATGCAGCGCAGTAGCTAATTCTTCAAAGACCTGCTTTGAGGTTGGGAATTTTTGTCCCGACCCTTTTTGTTTGTAAATTTTAAGATATAAGGAACCAAAACACACAAAACTTACATGAAAGCGCTTGCTAAAATAGATTTAAAATAGTATACTAAATTTAAGGTATACGGTTTTAAAAAGGTGATAAGAGTGATGCTCACTCTTAAAAGTTGATGTATTCAACATACAATCATAAAAGGAGAAATATATGAAAAAATTGATTTTTCGATTAACAATTCTGTTATCTGCTCTTATGCTCTTTCCTTTTCAAGCAGTAGAAGCCTGTACAGGTTTTATTGTTGGGAAGAACTTGACAGCAGATGGTTCGACTTTGTATGGTCGTACAGAGGATTTGGAGCCTCATCATAATAAAGTCTATAAAGTCCATCCAGCTAAGGACAATAAAGCAGGTGCAAAGCTGATTGATGAAGCCAATGGTTTTGAATGGCAGTTACCTGCTCGGAGTTATAAATACACTTCGGTTTCAGACGTCACGCCAAAAGAAGGTATTTTTGACGAAGTAGGCTTCAATGAACATGGAGTATCTATATCAGCCACTGTTTCTGCAAAAGCAAATAAAGCTATTCAAAAAGTTGATCCTTATGTTGAAAAAGGCTTAGCAGAGTCTATTATGACTACAGTCGTTTTACCACATGTAAAAACGGCTCGTGAAGGTGTGGAACTCATCGCGGAGATTGTCAAAAAGCAAGGTGCTGCTGAAGGCAATATCGTGACGATTGCGGATAAAACGGGTGTTTGGTACATGGAAATCCTCTCTGGCCACCAATATGTTGCCATTAAATATCCCGATGATAAATATAGTGTTTTCCCTAATACTTTCTTCTTAGGAAGTGTTGATTTTAATGACAAGGAAAATGTCATTGCTTCAGAAAATGTGGAAAAAGTAGCGCGTGATGCTAATTCTTACAAGGAGATTGATGGTAAATTCCATATTTCCCAATCTTATAATCCACCAATGTCAGAGGCAGATCGTTCGCGTGCTTGGGCAGGTATTAAGGCTTTGAATCCAGACGCACCAGTCAATTATGATGATAAATATTTTGATTTGTTGCAATCTAGCAATAAGAAAATCAGTGTTGCAGATGTGATGCGGATGCAGCGGAATCGTTTTGAAGGAACGCAATTCAAACCACTAGACCAAATGGAATTAGACGGTAAAGGCATTCCTCAACGTGGAAAAGTAGATCCAGTCTATAAATATCCGCTTGGCAACCCAAACGTAATGGAAGCACACATTTTCCAATTGAAAGATAATATCCCTGCTAGCATGGGTGGTGGCACAATGTGGCTTTCTGTTGGTAGTCCTCGCTTTGCACCATACTTGCCATACTATGGAAATATCAACAATACTTATGCTGCTTATCAAGTTGATACAACGAAATATGACAAAGATTCTTGGTACTGGGTTGCGTCACACATTTACGATATGGCAGCCAAACATCAAAAATTATTTGGCAATAGCATTCAAGAAAAATGGAAAGCTTTGGAAGCACGATTGATTGAAGAACAAGCCAAATTAGATGAACAATACGCAGCTGCAGGTGGAGCTTCGTCAGAAGAAGTGACTGCGTCTAGTATGGCGCGTGCAGAGGAAGTCTTTAAAGAAATGAAAGCTCTAGAAGCTGAAATGGAAGAAAAGATTAAAAATGAGCAAACGCCACCAAGCTCTAGCTTAGAACCATCTTCAAGTACAAGTGAGTCATCTTCAACCACATCTTCCACTTCGTCTACATCTCAATCTTCGTCAAGTACAAATGAAACGTCTACATCTAGTTCATCAGATGTTGAAAAACCAAAACCAAACGAAACTTCTGATACCTTAGTGGATACAGCTACAGGTGTTCGTTTGCAAAATGCAGATTTAGTAAAGGCTAATCTCAAATTAGCAGTTAAAAAGACAATTGAAGAAAATGCAGATAGCTATGATATTACTTTGACCAATCCAAAAGGTGAAGCAGTGTCACAAGTTAGCTCCACATTAGTGACAGTACCAGTGAAACAAGGTGCTACGGTGGAATCTGTTTATGCTATGAAAGATGGTAAACAAGCAGAAAAATTTGATTTTGTTCTCAACAAAGACCAAACGATTAGCTTTAAAACAACACACTTCTCTACTTACAAAGTGAATTATAAAGTTGTTAAAGAAGCGCCAAAACAAAATAGACGTGGCTTCCTTCCGTCAACTGGTGAAAAAGTAACCTTCCTTGGTTTAGTAGGAATTGTCATTTTAGGAGTTGTCATCTTCATCTTAGCAAAACGTTCAAAAAAGAATAATGACTAGTTGAAGTAAGAAAATCAACATCATGTTGAAGGGATTCCCTCAAAGTTAGGTACAAACTAATTTTGGGGGATTTTTATATGAATTGGATAAATTTCTACATTGAATTGACAATGATAATGTTGTTTTTGACAATAATAGTTGTCAAAATGACACGAATGAGTTACAATAGAGATGAAAGGAGAGGAGCATATGAAGCTGGAAAATCGATTAAAAGAACTTCGAGCGCGAGATAGGTTGAATCAAACAGAGTTGGCTAAAAAAGCAGGAGTTTCTCGACAAACCGTCAGTTTAATTGAGCGGGGAGAGTATGCTCCGTCTGTCATCATTGCCTTGAAGATTGCACATATTTTTGGTGAAAACGTAGAAAATGTATTTTATCTAAAGGAGAATAGCGATGAAAAAATGGATGAAAATTATCGGTTTACTAGTAGTGAGTGTTTTGCTAGGAATTTTTGTAGCAAATAGTTGGCTCGGAAATTTCCATTTTCCAACTTTTTTAAATAGTACAGTTTTCGGGTGGATGATTCGTGTGCTTAATCTGATTTTATTTTGTATGACGATTTATTTACTATCTTCTAGTCGGAAAATTCAGAAGCAATCAGAATCAAGAAAAGAAAATGAATTAAATGCTTAGGTTTATCAGAAGATGTTCAAAAATTTGGAATATGGTACTATTTTATTAGACGTTGTGACAATCTTGACGATTTTTGATATACTAACATCATTTAATGTATTCATTACTAAAAATAGTGTTTTGATTACAGGCAGTTTATTTCCTTATGTAGCACTTGCTTTTATTCTATATGGACAATATTGTATCCAAAAGACAATTGAGCAGGTTCGGCATTTTAAATTGCCAATCGTTACATTTCCTGCTGAAGATATTTTAGCCTTGATGAAGACCTATGATGAAGCAGAAAGAGAAGCACATTATGAGCAGAGCTTTAAGATTCTTTTTCAGTTAAATCAGTTCATTTTGCCAGCGCTCTACATCCTCCCGTTTACTATTTCGCTTCTATTACGTGAAATTCAATACCTTCCTATTGCAATCGTGGTCTTTATCCACCTCTACATCAATGTAGTAAATATTTCTATGATAAAGAAATACTTTAAATAAGGCAGGTCAAAAAGTATCTCTGACTCTATCTCATTTAGTGATAAGCGAATAGCACAGTAGGTGATTGCTCAAAGCATTGCTTTGAGGTGGCGGATAGGGCTTGCGAAGCAAGTCTCAAACCTGTTCGCTTTTCAAGCTAGAAAGAACACTTTTGACGAAAACTCTGTTTTCTTTATCCACCGCCTCAACAGTCAGGGAGACTGTTGAGCAGTCTTGCATGTAGGGAACTACGAACTTAAATTTTTCAAGATAAGTTCTGTCCCAATATTATGAAACATAACTAGTTATACGAGGAGCATTTTAATGAAAAAAATAGCCCATATTGGACTTGGCATTTTAAAGTTATTGAGACTGATTGTTTTAGTCATGGTCATCAATGGCATTCCTATGTTATTTCTAGCTAGAGGGCAAGATTTGCCCGTGTATATAGAAATTTTACTGGTGTTAGCCTACCTTGTGCTCATGTTTTTTGCTATCCGCACTTTATGGAGGAGATACCAGACACACATCTCAAAAGACGTCAAAGTTCTGTCGTTTTCTTGGGGAGATTTTGGAAAAGCCTTGTTATTCTTTTTAGTGGCGAGAGTGGTAGCAGTAGTTGGAACTTATCTAAATATTCTGTTAACAGGGAAAAGTACAACCAGCAACGATAACGCTTTACAAAGTCTAGGAAAAATTATGTCAGTTGATCACATCTTTTTTGCTTTGTTATATGTGATGACGGTTGCAGTGATAGCTCCGATAATTGAAGAACTGGTGTTCCGCGGTTTTGCGACGATCTTTTTCTTTAAAAAAGATCAAAAAATATCAGCAGCCATTATAACATCTATCATTTTTGCACTTCCTCAT
>ERZ772926.500-NODE-500-length-21981-cov-4.691325_pt1 | contig 21981 bp, 20 predicted proteins | sample MGYA00511136_ERZ772926 | MGnify/ENA primary metagenome ERZ772926 (study PRJEB29015, sample SAMEA2737917) | human oral metagenome | biome: human oral; feature: human-associated habitat; material: dental | place: China | collected 2153 ... | reverse complement strand
AATTGATAGTGTAAAATTAAACAAGATAAAACGCAAAAGATTATGGATACAAAGAAGATAATGCACTTTCTGAAGGGTATTGCTGCTAATAATAATCGGCAATGGTTTCAGGAGCATAAGGCTGAATATGAATCTGTAAAGTCTGATTTTGAGAAGGGAGTCGACCAGATTATCGCTTGTCTGTCAACCTTTGATGAAGAGGTTTCACATCTGACGGCAAAGGATTGTACATATCGTTTCTATCGTGATGTGCGTTTCTCACCTGACAAGAGTCCGTATAAACGACATCTTGGAGCATATATTTGTGCACATGGTAGGAAGGCATTGCGTGGTGGCTATTATATACATTTAGAGCCGGGTAACTGCTTGGTGGCTGTGGGTTGCTATTGGTTACCGACAAATATACTGACTTCATGTCGCAATGAAATCATGGCAAACATTGATGAATGGCGTAAGGATGTTGAGAATGATGCTTTTGTCAACTTGTTCGGACGACCAAATGAGGGCGAATGGATAGATGATAAAGTCAGTAAAAAAGGCTTTGGACTTGCTGCCTTAAAGACGGTTCCAAAGGGATTTCCAAAGGATTATGAGCATCTTCAGTATCTTCGAATGAAGGATTACTGCTGTTGGATTAAAGTTCCTGATGATTTCTTTGAGGGTGATGGCTGGTTTGAGCAGTTAGAGGATATCTGCAAGATGGGTAAGCCTATGATGGACTTTATTAATAATGTGGTAGATGATTATGAGTAAAAATAAATAAAGAGGAACGCAAAGGCATTCCTCTTTATTTATATACTTACAAAATCTCTTTGACTAATGAGTCATATTTATCAAAGGGATAATAGATTACTTCTTTCTTAATTCTTCAAGACTTGCCTTCAAAGCGGCAATCTTCTCTTCAGAGTCACTCTGCTTCTTGCGCTCACGTTCGATAACAGCTTCAGGTGCATTTGCTACGAACTTCTCGTTTGAGAGTTTCTTCTTGATACCTGTGAGGAAGCCTTCAAGATGCTTGAGTTCCTTCTCCTGCTTCTCAATCTCAGCTGCAACATCAATCAAGTCGCCTACTGGGACAGCGAAACTGTCGGTACCTACCATGAAGCCAGATGCATCGCCGCTCTTCTCTGTTACCACTTCAATAGCCTTCAAGTTAGCCATCTTTGCGATTACACTGTTATAAGCCTCGTAGTTGTTCTGACCGATTACATTCAAATCGAGTTCAACCTTTGGTGCAATGTTCTTCTGGTTACGTACGGTTCTTACACCACTGACAATCGCCTTAACCTGCTCAATTGCTTCGATAAGGTTCAACTCATCCTTGCTTGGAGCATCGAGTTTCAACTCATCACGCATAATACTTTCGCCATCCTTGCGTTCGTAGATGTGTTGCCACAACTCTTCAGTGATGAAAGGCATGAATGGGTGAAGCATCTTAAGCAGTGAGTTGAAGAATTTGAGTGTTGCTTCGTATGTCTGCTTGTCGATTGGCTTGCCATATTCTGGCTTAATCATTTCCAAATACCAGCTTGAGAACTCGTCCCAGAAGAGCCGGTAAACAGTCATCAAAGCCTCTGAAATACGATAGCTCTTAAACTGCTCATTCATTTCTGCATTTACTTCTTTCAACTTAGCTTCGAACCACTCAACAGCAATCTTGTTTGCCAATGGCTGCTCAGTATCAGCTGTCTCCCAACCTTGAACGAGGCGGAAGGCATTCCAAATCTTATTATTGAAGTTACGTCCCTGCTCGCAAAGTGTCTCGTCGAAGAGGATGTCGTTGCCTGCAGGAGCAGAGAGCATCATACCCATACGAACACCATCAGCACCATACTTCTCAATCAACATGATAGGATCTGGTGAGTTACCAAGACTCTTACTCATCTTGCGGCCGAGCTTATCACGTACAATACCTGTGAAGTAAACATGCTTGAATGGGAACTTGCCACGATACTCATAGCCTGCCATAATCATACGTGCTACCCAGAAGAAGATAATGTCTGGACCAGTAACAAGGTCGCTGGTAGGGTAGTAGTAGTTGATTTCTTCGTTGTCAGGGTTGTTGATTCCATCGAATACAGAGATAGGCCACAACCAACTTGAGAACCAAGTGTCCATACAGTCGCTCTCCTGCTCAAGGTCGGTAGCTGTAACAGAAGGGTTGATATCCTGTGCCAACTTCAATGCTTCTTCTGTAGTTTCTGCCACAACTGTAGCATTCTTACCTTCTGCATCTTTGAAGTAATAAGCTGGAATACGATGACCCCACCACAACTGACGGCTGATACACCAGTCCTTGATGTTCTCTAACCAGTGACGGTAAGTGTTCTTATACTTCTTTGGATAGAACTCAATATCATCATCCATAACAGGAGAAAGGGCGATATCAGCAAAGTGCTGCATCTTCAAGAACCACTGTGTAGAGAGTTTTGGCTCAATAGGTACGTGTGTACGCTCTGAGTATCCGACTTTATTATCATAGTCCTCAACCTTCTCCATGAAGCCTGCAGCCTCCAAATCCTTTGATATCTGCTTACGTACATCCATACGGTCCTGACCAACATACAAGCCAGCAGCTTCAGAGATAGTACCATTATCGTTGAAGATATCAATAGTTTCCAAACCGTGTTTCAAGCCAAGTGCATGGTCGTTTACGTCGTGAGCAGGTGTAACCTTCAAACAACCCGTACCGAACTGGATATCAACATAGGTATCTTCAATAACTGGAATGACTCTATTTACCAATGGAACGATAACATGAAGACCCTTCAACCATGTGTTCTTAACGTCCTCTGGGTTGATACACATTGCCGAGTCACCCATGATAGTCTCAGGGCGAGTAGTTGCTACTACTGCATAGTAACCCTTCTCATCCTTGTGCATTACGTTGCCTTCATCCTTACGTTCAACCTTTGCTTGATCGTCATCAGCAACATAATATTTAAGGTGATAGAGCTTAGAATGTTCATCCTTGTAGATTACTTCTTCGTCAGAAAGAGCTGTCTGCGCCTGTGGGTCCCAGTTAACCATGCGTACACCACGATAGATATAGCCCTTCTTATAGAGGTCGCAGAATACTTTAATAACGCTTTTACTACGAATGTCATCCATTGTGAAAGCAGTACGATCCCAATCGCAGGAACAACCAAGTCGGCGCAGCTGCTTCAGGATAATGCCACCATGCTCGTGTGTCCAGTCCCATGCATGCTCAAGGAACTGCTCACGAGTGAGGTCAGTCTTCTTTACACCTTGTTCAGCGAGGCGACCTACAACCTTTGCTTCTGTGGCAATACTTGCGTGGTCAGTACCTGGAACCCAGCAAGCATTCTTACCCTCCATATGGGCACGTCTTACCAGAATATCCTGAATTGTATTGTTTAGCATGTGACCCATGTGAAGCACACCTGTTACGTTTGGTGGTGGAATAACCACGGTGTAAGGCTCACGGTCATCAGGCTTAGAACTGAAAAGCTTGTTGTCCAGCCAATACTGGTACCATTTTGATTCCACTATCTGTGGATCATACTTGCTTGCTAATTCCATTGTCTCGTATATTATTATTTCTTTATTATCTTTAAAATTACGATGCAAAAGTACAAAAAATCCGCCTAAAAAGCGTATCTTTGCATCAATAATAGTACTCTGATGGGTACTTTAACGTTTATGTTTAACTATAAACATCAAGGCTTTGCATACTAAAGAAGAAAAACTGAAAGCTTTTGGTCGACTTTTAGACATTCAGGAACGACTTCGAAAGGAATGTCCGTGGGACAGAAAACAGACCAACGAAAGCCTTCGTCCTAATACGATTGAGGAAACTTTTGAATTGGCAGACGCACTCTTGAAGAACGATTCAAAGAATATCTGTAAAGAACTTGGCGACGTCATGGAGCACGTTATCTTCTATTCATTGCTCGGTGAAGAAAAAGATGATTTCGATGTTGCTGATGTCTGCAATGCTCAATCCGACAAACTTATGTTCAGGCATGATTTCATTGATTGGACGGGTTGGAGCGTGACACGCTCTGATATGATTGTTAATGCAGCTGGACAAGTTGTTTACAAAGGTGAAGAACAGCAGATAACTAATAATGTAGAATCGTCCACTCCTAATACAGCTTCTCAGGTAGAATCAACATGGGAACAGCGCAAACAACGTGAACGTGATGGTAACACTTCGGTGCTTTCTGGTGTTCCTGATTCCTTGCCCAGTCTTATCAAGGCCTATCGTATTCAAGACAAAGCACGCAATGTTGGCTTTGATTGGGAAGAGAAAGAGCAGGTGTGGGATAAGGTGTATGAAGAGTTAGGTGAGCTAAAAAACGAGTTGGAAAAGGAAGATAAGCAACGTTCAACAGAAGAGTTTGGCGACTTTTTATTCTCTCTTATTAATGCAGCTCGTCTCTATCATCTTAATCCTGATAATGCTCTTGAGTATACAAACCAGAAGTTTATTAAAAGATTTAATTATATTGAGGAAGCTGCTAAAGCAAAAGGAGTTACGATAAAGGACTTGAGTCTTGCTGAGATGGAAGAGCTTTGGAATCAAGCTAAGGCAGAAAACGATTGCAATTATCATTGAAATTAAGGGATAAAAATATGAAAAAAAGCTTTTATTTTATTTTGTCTTTGTTTATTCTTGCAATAGCAATTTCTTGCAAGGATAGCAAACCGAAGTCAGTTATGTCTGAAACAGAAGAAGTTGAGGACTCTGTTGCGACAAACGATAGTACGGTCTATGGTACTATGGTTGATGGCAGTATGAACTCTATCATCCTGCTTGCAGACAATGGTGATACACTCGAATATCTTGTAAATCCAAACGATACACTTGAGGTTGTCAAAGGTGGAAAGTTAAATGGCGACCGCTTTGCCATCATCGGTTATAAAGAATATGGTGAAAACTTTATGCGTTCTGCGATTAACCTTACCTCATTGTTGGGCAACTGGACAAGTCTTGACCGTAACTTTGAAATCAAAGAAGGTGGAATCGTAACTTCAAGTTTGCAGTCAGAGAAGAATCCTTGGACAGAATGGAAGATATGGAATGGCAAATTGATTCTGTCAAAGGATACATTTGATGTAGAAAGTCTTGGAGCCGACACGTTGTCTTTGGAGAACAAGGCTGGTATTTTCGTATTTGCAAGAGGAAAGTAATTTCTTGCTATACCCTCGTTCAAAGAGTAAGTAACGACTATTATAAGAAATCGAATCTTTTCATTCCGCTCTTCAAAAGACGTGATGAAAAAGGATTGGTAGGTAAGTATGGAACCATTCAAAGTACATATTCTTGGTTGCGGTAGTGCGTTACCAACTTTACAGCATAATGCTTCTTCCCAAGTTGTAGAGCTTAGGGAGAAACTTTTTATGATTGATTGTGGAGAGGGAACTCAGATACAACTCCGTAGATTACATATACATTTCTCGAAAATTATTGCTGTTTTTATCAGCCACCTGCATGGTGATCATTGTTTCGGTTTGCCTGGTATGATTTCAACTTTCGGGATGACGGGACGCACTGTACCTTTACATATCTATGCCCCTGCTGCTTTTGAGCCAATTCTCGATCAAACACTAAACTTTTTTTGTCAAGGTTTGGAGTTTAAAGTTGTCTTTCATGCTGTTGATACGAAGCAGAATAAGGTGATTTATGAGGATAGAAGTCTTACGGTTGAAACAATCCCTTTGCAGCATCGTATTGAATGTTGCGGTTTTCTGTTTCGTGAGAAGCCAACCCTACCACATATCCGTCGTGATATGATAGACTTCTATCATATTCCTATTAGTCAAATCAATAATATTAAGGCGGGAGCTGATTGGGTGACCCCAGAGGGAGATGTGATTCCTAATAGTCGATTGACAACGCCTGCTGCGCCAGCTCGCAGCTATGCTTATTGCTCTGATACACGGTACATTAAAACTTTACATAAGCTTGTAAAAGACGTTACTACGCTTTATCACGAAAGTACATACGCTGCACAAGATGCTGATCGTGCTCGTCTTTATTGGCATAGCACATCGCAGCAAGCTGCACAGGTAGCCCGTGATGCATCTGTGGGAAAACTTCTTTTAGGTCATTATTCTGCACGTTATGGCAATGAACAACAGTTGTTAGATGAGGCAAAAGAAGTTTTTCCTAATAGCTTTCTGACACAAGAGGGTACAAGCTTTGATATATAAGTAGGTTTGTATGAATTGTTTTTGATGCAATTCAACGATTTTAATGTTATATTAATAAGAAAGGTAGCATATACCTATACTTATGTATAATATAGGCTTTTAAGGTTGCGAATAATCAGCTTCTGGACTTGTATTAGAGTGCTGAAATTCTATTGTAAATGATAACAACCGAATTATTTTCATGAAAAAAATATTTTTTTCATGAAAATAAATATTTTTGTTCACGTAAATAAATATTTCTTGTCGTGAAAATAATTCGATAATGGTTGTCCCTTTTACTGATGCAACGGTGGTTAATCCTTCTTTTCTTCCTCATTTGAAGATTGAAAAGAGGTTAAACGTTCTCCCCTTACAAATATTACAACACCACTTAAGACCAGTACCAATCCACCGAAAAGGAGTTCGTTACCATTGTAGTGGAGGATGACATGAAGTGCGAATAAGAGCAGACCTAAAATAATGTCTGCAATCCCTAAGTATTTGATATATCTTTTCATACAAAAGTGTAAATATGCCGTTTATAGGCGCAAAAGTACTAAAAATATTTGGTCAGTTGCATAAAAATCAGTATTTTTGCACCGCATTTTGCGAAAGCAGATGTAATTTAATTCACATTTTATATATTTAAGTAGTATGAATCAATACGAAACCGTTTTCATTTTGACTCCCGTTTTGTCTGACGAACAGATGAAGGAAACGGTCGCTAAATTCAAGAAACTGCTCACCGACAATGGCGCTGAGATCTTGAACGAGGAGGCTTGGGGTCTGAAGAAGTTGGCTTACAACATCCAGAAGAAGTCATCAGGCTTCTATGCAATGTTAGAGTTCAACGCAGAACCATCAGTTATCAACACTCTCGAGACCGGCTTCCGTCGTGACGAGAAGGTTATTCGTTACATTACCGTTAAGCAGGACAAGTATTCTGCAGCTTATGCTGAGAAGCGTCGTGCTAAATGGGCAGCTAAAAAGGAGGCTTAATCATGGCAGAGCAGAAATCAGAAATCCGTTATTTGACCGCTCCTTCTATCGACACAAAGAAGAAGAAGTATTGCCGTTTCAAGAAGAGCGGTATTAAGTACATTGACTATAAGGATGGTGAGTTCTTGAAGAAGTTCCTTAACGAGCAGGGTAAGATTCTCCCTCGTCGTATCACAGGTACTTCTTTGAAGTATCAGCGTCGTGTGGCACAGGCTGTTAAGCGTGCTCGTCAGATTGCGCTCCTTCCTTATGTAACCGATTTGATGAAGTAAAAAGGAGGTCAATAGATGGAAATTATACTGAAAGAAGATATTATCGGTCTTGGATACAAGAACGATATCGTTAATGTAAAGAGCGGCTATGGTCGTAACTATCTCATTCCAACAGGTAAGGGTGTTATCGCATCTTCATCTGCTAAGAAGCAGTTGGCTGAGAACTTGAAGCAGCAGGCTTCTAAGCTTGCAGCTCTCAAGGCTGAGGCAGAGAAGAAAGCAGCTCAGTTGGAAGGTGTAGAGCTTGTTATCGAAACTAAGGTTTCTGCAACTGGCGTAACTTACGGTTCAGTTAATGCAGCTACTGTTGTTGAGGAGCTTGCTAAGCGTGGTATTGAAATCGATCGTAAGATCGTTACAATGCGCGATATGAAGAAGGTAGGCACATCTGAGGCTACTGTACACTTCCACAAGGAGGTTGAGGTTAAGGTTCCTGTAACTGTTGTTGCAGAGAATCAGCCAGCACCTGCTGTTGAGGAAGCTCCAGTAGAGCAGCCTGTAGAGGCATCTGTTGCTGAGGAGGAGACTCCAGCAGCTGAGTAATTCCTTATAGACATTTTGCACTGTAAAGCAGTAATGTTAGATAATTATCCCTTTCACTTTCGGGTGGAGGGGATTTTTTAATCATTATGAAACGAATTGTACTTACCGGCGGACCTTGTGCCGGAAAAACAACTGCACTTGTCAAGATTATCGAGCATTTCTCAAGTCTTGGCTATAAGGTGTTTATCATCCCTGAAGTGCCAACGCTCTTCACACAGGCTGGCATGGATTATCTTACGGATAATGCAGCATTCTTCTACGAAGGTGAGAAGGCTACTTTAGAGATGCAGCTTGCTTTGGAGGATAAGTTTACTCGTATGGCTGAGACAATAGATAAGCCAACGGTTATCGTCTGTGACCGTGGTACAATGGATATCTCTGCTTATATGAAACCAGAGATGTGGCAAGAGATAACGGATGGTGTCGGTACTTCTTCTGAGGAGCTTCGTGCACGTTACGACGCTGTCCTTCATCTTGTGAGTGCTGCTGATGGAGCAGAACAGTTCTATACAACGGCTAACAATGCTCATCGTACAGAGGGATTGGAACTTGCTCGTGAACTTGATAAGAAAGTCATTCAGGCTTGGTCAGAACATTCTCACTTGCGTGTAATCAATAATCACGAGAACTTTGATACAAAGATTAAACGTGTGCTACAAGAGATTTCTAATGTTTTAGAGATTCCGCAACAGGTCGTTGAAGAACGCAAATATATCGTCCGCTTAATGGGTGAGATTCCTTATGCCATTGAAAGTGATATAACACAGACTTATCTTACTTCTGATCCTCGTAGTGAGGTACGTTTACGTCGTCGTACGTTGAATGGTGTGTCTGTTAATGTTCGTACAACGAAGAAAACCTTACCTAACAATGAACAGATTGTCACTGAGCGACAGATTGATAATAATCTCTATGAGTCATTGATGCGTCAGGCTGATCCTTATCGTCAGTCAATTCATAAGATACGTAAAACCTTTATTTGGCTTGGACAGTTCTTTGAACTTGATACTTATCTGGCTCCTACCTCTAATCTTCAGATCTTAGAGACTAAGGGAATTGTAGATCATGAGGATGTAAACTTCCCTCCATTCATTGAAGTTCTTGAGGATATCACGGGTAAGACAGAATATTACAACTATAACTTAGCTTTGAAGAAGTAAAGCTTTTACTAACAAGGTGTAGCTTAGATAATTTAAAGTTTACAACAAATGCCGTAACGATCTTATGAATGTTACGGCATTTGTTGTATTTTAGTTTTAATATGTCTATTTCTTCTTTGCTGCCTTGTCAGTCTTCTCCCAGTACTTCTTTCCCTTTTCCTTTAACTTAGTCGTGAAGTCCATTGCGTCTTTGGCAGCTTGTGCCTCATCAGTTGGAGATGCGTAAGCGTGGTGGAAGCCCTTAACTTCATTCCATTGTCCACGTGTGAAATCAGGAACCTCTACAGGAATGTTACCATTATCCATAGAGATTGACCCTAACTCTGCTAAGCAGCACCACTCTGCCAAGTCGTAAACATCAATATCCAAAGGAAGACCATTTTGCAAACAGTAAACTAAGCGGGAGTCCATAATGAAGTCCATACCGCCATGACCGCCAACTTCTTTTGCCTGTTTTTCGTACTTAGCAACGATAGGGCTCTCGTACTTCTGTACCAAAGCTTGTGCATCAACCTTTGAGAGGTATGAGTGACCAGAAAGGTTGTCAGATGATGGAGTAACACCAGATTTCTTCAATTCTGTAGATGAAAGTGCAAAGCCTTCAAAAGGATATTTGTTAGCAAATCCCTTTGTACCTGTAAGCTGATACATACGATTGTAAGGTTGTGGAGTCATTACGTTATGGTGAATTTCAATGACTTTTCCGTTTTCGGTACTGATAAGTGTTGTTGTCTGATCACCGTTACGGAACTCTGTGCAAGGCTTGCCCGTTCTCTCTTCAACCAGTTTCTTACCATTAACCGACTTAGTGTCCATTGCCACGAGAGTTTTCATCTTGTCACCTCTGTGGATATTCAGTACCTGTGCAATAGGACCTAAACCATGAGTGGCATAGACATCACCACGGAATTTCTGGTTATAATCCAGTCTCCACCCAAGTTTGTCTTGTGCATCTTTTTTCCAATATGCATCCCAGTATGGGGATAATTCATGACGATAAGCACCCTGAACATAAAGGACTTCTCCAAAGATTCCCTTTTGTGCCATATTAAGAGAGTTCAGTTCAAAGAAGTCATAACAGCAGTTCTCAAGCATCATACAATGTAGGCGTTTCTTCTCTGAAAGGTCAATGAGCTGCCATATTTCAGAAAGGTTCATAGCTGCTGGTACCTCAACCGCAACGTGTTTGCCATTGTTCAGCGCTTCCTTAGCCACAAGAAAATGATGTTTCCAGTCTGGAGCAATATAGACAAGGTCAATGTCCTTACGTTTGCAAAGCTCCTTATAGCCATTTTCACCATAGTAGATGTCGGCTGCAGGCATACTTGCTTTGCGTAGATACTCTTGACATCTCTCGGCTCTGTCACGCTCATAGTCGCAGAGTGCCATTACCTGAATACCTGGGATGTGTGTCCAACGTTCTACAGCATCATGTCCACGCATTCCCAATCCAACAAATGCTACGCGTACAGCTTTTAGCTTAGGTGTGGCCATGTTTAATGCACTTTCCTGTCCTGCTGCACGTTGTGGAACTTCTGTTACTGCTTTTCCGTCGGTTACCTTGTATGGCCAATTGAATTGAGCCAATACTGTTGATGGTAAGAATAAGCTACCAAGTATAAACGCAGTAGCTATTGACTTTTTGATACTCATTGTTTTTAGTTATTTGTTTATTGGTAATTATTTATTTTGTTTTTGAATTACTTGCAGGCAAAGATACTAAAAAATATTTAAACAAAAGAAGTGATATTTCCCCATTTTATTATCGGTTTGCGTGTCGGTTAGTAAGTGTTGTGTATTCAGTGTTTGATATGATATTAGTGGTGTTTTAACTTTAAACAATCTATTTGAGTGCAATGTTTCTTGTAAATATTCCTTGAATAAGTAAATCTTTGGTTTCTTTACTAAATTAAAATGGAAGAATGATGTCTTCTTTCTTGTTTCTTGCAGATGTGTCGATGCTCCGCACGAGTGGTGCTGATGCTCCGCACGTCATGTGTTGATGGTAAGCACTAATGGTGCTGTTGGCATACACTTTCGTTCTTGCAACCTATTCATACGACTATGAGACCTTATGAAGATGATATTCGATGCCTATTAAAATACTTGTGAAACAAAATAAGGAACTTTTACATTGAGTAAAAGTTCCTTATATAGTTTAATTTCTTATTAACCTTCACGCCTCATCTGTTCAATCAGTTCTTTCTGATGCTCGGTGAGATGGTCTGGTAGCTTCACATTGTAAGTGATAATGAGGTCGCCGAAGGTCCCATCGCCACGGTCATAACCCTTACCACGCAGGCGCACCTTGGTTCCACCTTGTGTCAGAGGTTTTACCTTCAGTTTTATCTTTTGTCCTCCAGAGAGTTGAATAATAATTTCACCACCTAATAATGCTGTGTAAAGATCAATGCCAACATTGGCTTCCATCTGTCCAGAAGGTTGTGCCCTACGTGTTCTGCCAGTATTAAACCCTGACGTACGACGTCCACCACCACCTCCGAAGAGGTCTTGGAAGAAGCTACTGAAGCCGCCGCCTCCACTTCCAAAGCTACTGAAGTCAAAGCCACCGAATGGGTTGCCACCACCTGGGTCGCCTTGTGGTCCACCAAAGCCACCAGCATTTTCGTAAGCATCAGCATTTCGCCACTGCTCTCCGTACTTGTCATATTTTGCTCGTTTCTCAGGATCACCGATTACCTCAAACGCTTCACTCAAGGCTTGGAACTTAGCCTTAGCCTTTGGGTCATTTGGATGTAAATCTGGATGAAACTGTTTGGCGCGCTTCCTATAGGCTGCCCGAACTTCGTCTTGTGGAATATTTCGGTCAACACCGAGTATTTTATAATAGTCTATAAATGCCATATTGTCTTCTCTTATTTTATATGTTTGCTTTCTTGCTTTAAGGCAAATACTATGCCATTAGTCCATTCTTTCACGATAATCTTCGTAAGTATATTCGCGTAATATTTCCAATTCATTATCTGTATGGAGTAGGGCGATGGCTGGGTGGCTAATACCATTGAACATATTTGTCTTGACAGTTGTATAATGAAGCATGTCTTCAAAGATAATATTCTCGCCAATCTGCAGAGCATGATCAAAATCCCAAGAGCCCATCCAATCGCCACTTAGACAACTGTTTGCTCCTAAGCGGTAGGTGTATTCTCCCTTTGCAGAGCCATCTTCATCGGAAAGTTTTGCATTGCGAATGGCAGGATGGTAAGGCATTTCGAGACAGTCGGGCATGTGGCAAGTGAAACTTACATTGAGGATAGCTGTTTTAATGTCATGATCCTTGACGATATCAACTACTTGTGCAACCAATGGACCCGTCTGCCAAGCAAAGGCACTACCTGGTTCGAGGATTATTTTGAGCCATGGATAGCGTTTGTGAAAACCTTGCAGGATACGTATTAAACGCTGAACGTCATAGTCTTTGCGTGTCATGAGATGACCACCACCAAAGTTAATCCACTTTAGTTGAGGGAACCACTTGGTAAACTTTTCTTCTATATGTACTAATGTACGTTCGAAGACGTCGCTGCCACTTTCGCAATGACAATGAATATGAAAACCCTCAACGTCCTTTGGTAGTGTGTCTGGCAGCTTGTTGGCTGAAATTCCAAATCGAGTTCCTGCTGCGCAAGGGTTATAAATTAGTGTTTCTACCTCAGAGTACTCTGGATTTACACGCAAGCCGAAACTCAACTTCTCATTCTCAATCTTGGCACGTACGTGATAACGCTCATATTGAGTCAATGAATTGAAGACAAGATGAGATGAGCAATGAGCAATGTCATCAATTTCATAATCGGTATAACCTGGTGAGAATGTATGGGTAGGTGCTCCGAATTCTTCAAAGCCCAGTCGAGCTTCAAAGAGAGAAGAAGCCGTTGTAGCCTTGATATACTCACGAAAAATAGGAAACGTACGCCATAAAGCGTATGCCTTAAATGCGAGAATAATCTCAACATCAGCCTCTTTTGCCACATGGGCAATAAGGTTTAGATTTTCTCTGAGCCTTGCCTCTTCCAGCACATACATTGGGCGGGAAACTTCGGCGTATGTTAATGGATTTATTTTCATAGTGCAAATATAAAGAAAAATTTGCAGTTATGGGAAATAATCTCTACCTTTGCATTACAAATTAAGTAAAGGCATGAAACTGGTCATCATGACTAAGTCCACGTATTTTGTGGAAGAAGATAAGATTTTAAGTATGCTTTTCGAGGAAGGGCTTGATAGTCTGCATATCTCGAAGGCAGATGCTTCCCCACTTTATTTGGAACGTCTTCTATCGCTTTTACCTTCTGAATATCATCGTAAAATCACAATACATCAGCATTTTAATATGAAAAGCGAGTTTTCTTTGGGTGGTATCCACCTGGATAACTCAAGTGTTGCCGTGCCTCGAGGGTATCGTGGCTCTCTTAGTAAAACTTGCGATGATGTGATGCAATTGAAGGCTATGAAAAAGCAATCGGACTATGTCTTTCTGAAAAATATACATCAGCCACGTGAACAGACGTTGCAGGAGGAGCGTGTTCTTTCTGACCTTGAGTTGGATGAGGCTTATCGGCAGGGACTCCTTGGACGTCATGTCTATGCAATGGGTGGTGTGACGATGGATGATATTCCCATTCTGCGTGAGCTTGACTTTGGTGGAGTAGTGATAAGAAACGACCTTTGGGATAAGTTCTGTATCCATAGTGAACAGAACTTTAGTTCAATCATCAATTACTTCCGTAAGTTACGTGCCCTCTGTTAGTAGTGCAGAGACATAAAAAAGATTTCTACGTTATCAATATAAACAACTAAAAGAAATGAGTGAAAATAACTCTTTTTTGGTATTCTCTGGTACAAAAACGAGATACCTTGCTGAGAAAATCTGTGCCAGCCTCGGCTGTCCGCTTGGTAACTTGGTGATGACCCGCTTCTCTGATGGCGAATTTGTTGTTTCCTACGAGCAGAGTATTCGTGGTAAGGATGTCTTCCTTGTACAGAGCACTTTCCCAAATTCTGACAACCTCATGGAGCTTCTCCTGATGATTGATGCTGCTAAGCGTGCTTCAGCTCGTCAGATTATTGCTGTAATGCCTTACTTCGGTTGGGCACGTCAGGATCGTAAGGATAAGCCACGTGTTAGCATTGGTGCAAAATTAGTGGCTGACTTGCTGAGTGTTGCAGGTATTGACCGCCTGATGACCATGGACTTGCATGCTGACCAGATTCAAGGTTTCTTCAATGTTCCTGTTGACCATCTCTATGCCAGTGGTGTTCTTCTGCCTTACGTTCAGAGCCTTCACTTGAAAGATGTCGTTATTGCAAGTCCTGATGTTGGTGGTTCTAAGCGTGCTAATACTTACGCTAAGTATCTTGGTTGCCCACTGGTTCTTTGTAATAAGACGCGTGCACGTGCCAACGTTGTTGACACTATCCAGATTATTGGTGATGTGAAAGACAAGAACGTTATTATCGTTGATGATATGGTTGATACAGCTGGTACAATCACTAAGGCGGCTGACGTCATGAAGGAAGCTGGAGCTAAGAGCGTACGTGCTATTGCTTCTCACTGTGTGATGAGTGGTCCTGCTACTGAGCGTGTTGAGGCTTCTGCATTGGAAGAGTTGGTCTTCACTGATTCTATCCCATATACAGCTCGTTGTTCAAAGGTAAAGCAGATTTCAGTAGCAGATATGTTTGCTGAGACCATTAAACGTGTGTTGAATAATGAGAGTATCTCAAGTCAGTACCTTATATAATAAGAAATAAAGCAAAAAATCTTTTTTGAAAAGGAGATATTATGAATGTTGGACCGCATATTTTTTGTGTTCCAACATTTATTTATTTGTCTTAAATCTGATAAAAGACTGCTTTTAATTTATAGGATTTAAGAATTGTGGTACTACTACTACCATCGTTATTTTCCTTTGATACTTTTTAGTATCGTCCTTGATGTATATCAACAAACGTTGTGTTCGATGAAAATAATCATGAAAAAGTTTGTTTGTGTGCGCCAACAGTCGTACCTTTGCATCGTCAAAAGACAAATATAGATTGTTTAGGTTAGTAATAGATTTAGGTTTTTAGTTATTATTTTAAGGTAGAACAAAAGAGATTGTTCAGGTTAAAGTTAAATAGGTTTAGTTAAGGTAATAAGAAGATTGATTAAAGGATAACAATGATGCAAGATGATTGGGGAACGCCGTGAGGCGCGAACCAAAAATCAAGCTCAGGTATTTCACAGAAATGTGGATGTTAAAGGGCACAGCAAATTACTCGCTGTGCCCTTTAATATTGGTGCGACCAATATTAGATTGTCAAACATATCAAAGTCCAATAGCTATTCGGAATATTGTTTGCTCTCAATTGAATATTATTTATCATTAATCATATCTTTATTCAAATGGGTGACAAATATCTGTTGCCCACCCATGCTAAATACAACTTTATATATGCCACCAGTTTTATCCTTGCGTACGTAGGTATATGCAAACTTATTGATATTCCAACAGGTGTCTCGTTTCGCTGCAAGGTCTATACTCTGATAAAAATCCTTACTTGGAATGGTGTCAAGAACTAATGTAGCTGAATAGTTGCCACTTGCAACTGATTCTTCATCGGCAGCTAAGCTAACAGAATCAGGAATAAAAGGTGTTGCTTTTGCTGTTTTATATTTAGGGAAGTGAATAGAGGTAATGCTGTATAAATCAATATTAAGTTTACCATTTTCAACATGTGGGGCAAAATCCTTTGCTGCAACGGTATCTTTATCATCGCTACCTTCAATAGGTTTACTTTGATGACATGAGGCGATGACAATAATAATAAAAACAATACCGAAAACGATAGTTGCTATAACCTTTGAAAGACTCTTTTCCTTTTCCATTATTTGTTGTTTTTTGTGGGTGAAGGTTTCAATTTCTTCAATCTTTTTTGTGCTGTAGGGTTGTCAGGATAGAGAGCAATAGCCTTCTCATAGTTGGCAATGGCAGCCTCCGTCATCTCTTCACGTTCGCACTCTTTACCCATCATTACATATTCTATAGACAACTCTTTAAGATAGTCATTCTTTTCAAATTGCTGCTTCTTAAGTTCCTCATTTTCATTACGCAGTTGATTGATAATATTAAGTTTGCGTCTGATAAATCGCTTTGCTGCAGGGTGTTCAATATCATATCTACTATGAATGGCAAGAAAAAAGTTACTGAGAAAAGCATCAAAATCACCCTCGTCGAATGCACGTGTCGCATCGTAGTATTCTTTGTCAGCCTTGCTCTGCTTGAGTACTGTCGAAATAATATTATTATCGTTATAGTGCCTGGCAAACTGTGTTATCTCACTTTTCACAAAGACCTCATTTCGTCGTAGTGGTTCTTTGAGGGTAATACCTTCAAGGCTCGTACAACGTGAAAGTGCTACGTATGCCTGACCACCAGCAAAGACTCCGCCTGTAAAATCAATATTAACGTTTTTGAATGTTAGTCCTTGACTTTTATGCACAGTGATAGCCCAAGCCAATTTAATAGGAAATTGAATATAAGTGCCTATCTGTTCCTCTTCTATTCTTTGTTCTTCCTCGTTAAATCGATATCTTATATTTTCCCACATCTCTCGTTGTACTTGTAGCTCGTCACCTTCTTCTGTACGGACGTAGAGGATACCTGCTTCTTCATCAATACCGATAATGATACCTAAGGTTCCGTTGACCCATTGTTTTTCAATATCGTTTTTGATAAACATGATATGTGCTCCAACCTTGAGATTTAGTTCGATAGGAGTGGGGAGACTACTCTCAGGGAACTCTCCTTTGATTTCTCCTAAGAACATGATGGGATTTCCCTCAAGATTATCAAGTCCTTCTTTGTTTATCCAATCTACGGTATCACGCTTTGTTGATAAAGTGATTGTGAAATCGCCTTTATTGTTTTCAATATTCTTCAATCCTGCACCAACACGTTCATTGATTAGTTTAAAGTCAGTATCAGAAACCTGATTGATGCGGATATGGTCAAGAATGGAAATAAAGAGGGGGTCATTCTGACGATATACTTTTTTGAGTTCGATGCTAACAAGCGGGTAATCTTGAAAAACTTTTGCATCAAAGAAATAACCACTTGGATAATAAGGTTGTAGGAGTTGGCGGTCTTCTTCCTTTAGAACTGGTTCTAACTGATAAATGTCACCCACTAAAAGAAGCTGCTTTCCACCAAAAGGCTCACGCATATTACGATTATATATGCGGAGTACTTTGTCAATAAAGTCGATGATATCAGCTCTCACCATACTGATTTCATCAATAATAATCAGTTCGACTTCTCTTAGCAATTTACACTTGTCACCATTGTATTTCATTGTACTGCGTAGATTGCGTGCAGAATAACGTTTATCAGTAGGAACAAGTGGATAGAAAGGAAGTTTGAAAAAACTATGTAGCGTACTACCACCAGCATTTATTGCGGCAATCCCTGTTGGAGCAAGAATAACATGTTTTTTCTTTGTTGTAGCAGCAATATAGCGTAAAAGCGTAGACTTTCCTGTTCCTGCTTTTCCAGTTAGGAATAGGGAATTATTAGTGAACTGAATAATCTGAAGGGCTTTTTGCAACTCTGAATTATCCAGGTCAATGGCGTTGACGTCAATATTTGCTTTCTTTTGAGACATTGATTTTTGGACTTTATTTAGCCCAATAGTTTATTGTTTTGTTTTCTACTTATCAATTTAAAGTCTTACTTCTTGTTGATATAATGCCAAACATCAGATGTAGAAGTTAATGACAGAAACGCAAAACCAGAAAGTATATCTTCTTCTATACTCACAGAGATTTTATTTTCTGTGAGTATAAAAGATGTGTAAGGGGTTGCAGTTGAGAATTGATGATCAATTAATGAGGGCTTTAATTTACTTCAGAAAGCTGTAGTAATTATAAATCTAACCTAATTTAGAATTATGAATTAGCTAAACCTCCATCTCCTCACTGCGTGGTTTCTTTGCTTTCTTTATGATTTGCTGTGACTCATTATTAGAGCTGTTGCCTTGCCTTTCTGGAGTAGGCTGTGGGTTTGGTTCCAATATAAATCCGCCTTCGTCTTTATTGTCGTCGTCATTAATTGGTTCTTCCTTCTCTTCCTGATGACGTCTGTGACCAGTTGTAAAACCATCTATTGAGTCTGGTAAAGCACGACGAGTTACTGTGGGCTGACAGTTATATGCTGTTGGATCAATGTCCTCATCAGGATCTAATTGCCATTTAGCATGATATTTCTGGAAGGTCTTATCACGCATCAAGCTATATATAAACTCGCCACAAATAGGTAGTGCTGTCTTTGAGCCTTGCCCTAAGGCACCTGTTCGGAAGTGAATGGAGCGATATTCACCACCTACCCATGCACCGACAACAAGTTTAGGGCTGACTGCAACAAACCAGGCGTCAGAGTGATTATTACTTGTACCAGTCTTTCCACCCCAGTCAGTATCAGCAAAAGTATAATGACGTAGTGCCAAACTTGTACCACCACCTTCATTCACACCAGCCTTTAACATTTGCTGCATGAGGAAGGCTGTCTTATAAGGTAACACTCTCTCGTGGTCTTTTGGTGCAACATAAACCTCATTTCCGTCTTTATCTAAGATTCGTGTAACCACCACTGGTGCATGATGTTCACCATCATTTGCAACAGTGCTATAAGCATTTACAAGTTCTAAAAGGTTCACATCGCTTGATCCAAGAGCTAAAGACGGTTCATCATCCAATGGACTTTTGATACCCATCTCTTGTGCCGTTCGGACAATATTCTTGATGCCCATCTCTTGTCCTAAGCGAACTGCGATAGAGTTGATACTGCGAGCAAAAGCACTTTTCAGTGTAATAGAATCATTCGAGAATCTACCATTGGCATTGTGTGGTGTCCATGTTTTCATCTGACCAGTCTTCTTATCGAGTACTTCCATGCTGATATACTCGTCACGGCGTTTGTCACATGGTGTAAGCCCTTGATTGAGAGCTTCTGAATAAACAAAGAGTTTGAAAGTAGAACCAGGCTGACGCTGTGCGACTACTTTATCATACTTCCACGTCTTGAAGTCAATATCGCCTACCCAAGCTCGTACAGCACCAGTCTCTGGTTCCATCGCAACCATTGCACAGTGCATGAATTTCACCATATAGCGGATAGAGTCCATAGAAGACATCTCTTTCTCAATATGTCCCTTCTCATAATCAAAGAGAGTGACTTTATGGGGCTTATTAAGATAATACAGAACACTATCAGGCTGATTAGGATATTTCTGTAATAGTTTCTTATAGAAAGGTTGACGCTCAGCAATACCCTCTATAAAGCCAGGGATTTCATTTCCCTTTGCATCACGCCAAGGCTGCATGCCACGCCAATGATTATCAAAGGTTTGTTGAACCTTTTGCATCTGCTTAGTAGCAGCTTGTTCTGCATATTTCTGCATTCGAGTATCAATGGTTGTATAGATTCTCAATCCACTACTATAGAGGTCGTAACCATTGTCTTTCATCCAATCTTTAAAATAGTCGGATATATACTCACGGAAGTATTGTGCTTGCCCATCATAGTTTTCCTCAACATGTATGTCCAACTTTATTGGAAGTTTAGAATACATTGCGTATTCATTACGAGGTAACACATTATGTGTAACCATGTTATATAACACGGTATTACGACGACGAAGGGAATTCTTTGGATGTAGGATAGGGTTATAATAAGTTGTTGCTTTCAACATTCCAACCAATGTTGCAGCCTGATCAACTGACAACTTTGAAGGACTTGTGTTGAAATATGTCTTTGCAGCTGTCTTTACTCCAAAAGAGTTATTTCCGAAATCAACAGTATTGGCATACATCGTTAGTATCTCTTTTTTGGAGTAGATAAGCTCTAATTTAACCGCAATAATCCATTCTTTACTCTTCATGATGAGCATTCTCAAGCCAGGAACATGCCCCAATAAACCTGAAGAATACTGTGTGCGAACCCTGAACATATTCTTGGCTAACTGCTGTGTGATTGTTGAAGCTCCACGACCTCCACTACCTGTTACAGCATCTTTTATTGCACCTCCGATGCCCATAAAGTCAATACCATGATGACTATAAAAACGTTCGTCTTCGGTACTGATGAGCGCATTCCAAAAAGCTGCGTTAACTTCCTCATATTTCACTGGTGTACGATTCTCTTTATAAAATCGACCTATCAGTACAGAGTCTGCACTATAAATTTCTGATGCAGCATAGGTTGGCGGAGTCTTGATTTCAATAAAGCCTGGTGATTTACCAAATAACCAGAGAAAATTGATATCGACCATTCCTAAATAGAGGAAGATAGCAACAAAAAAGGACACAATACCTACGGCCGCTTTTGTATACCAAGCACGACCTTTATATAGTTTAGCATACCAAGGGAAGAATTTACATATCCCCCGGAATATACTTCTTATGAATCTAAATATTTTTTTTATCATTGATTGACAATCCTCAAGTTTAAATGTTACTTGTCTTTGTTCATAATAAATCTATACTACTATTAATACAAAAGTAGTTATTTACTTGTATTTGATATCATTGTATGGATATAATTTAAGATTTCTTCAATGTTATCGGGATTAAACCATTGAAAAGCGGTATCTTTTTTATACCATGTGAGCTGTTTGCGAGCGTATCTTCGAGTATTACTCTGTATTTTAAATATGGCTTCATCAAGTGTTGTTAAGCCATCAAGGTATTCAAATAGCTCCTTATATCCAACCGTGTTGAGTGAATTCAGAGTTCGTTTAGGATAAACTTGTAGTACTTCTTCTATCATTCCCTCTTCAATCATGTCTAATACTCGCTGATTGATTCTATTATAGAGTTCGTCTCTATCACGGTTTAATCCAACCTTGATGATATTAAAAGGACGATCTTTAATAGTATTGGAACGGAAAGATGTATATGTTTTTCCTGTTTGGATACATATCTCAAGGGCATGGATAACACGACGTGGATTATTCCTGTCAACTATCTTCCAGTGCTCAGGGTCCAGTTCTCGTAACAGATTACACATCTGTTCTAATCCCTCTGCTTCTAAGCGTTTCATCAATTTCTCTCGTATTTCAGGAAAAATCGTCGGGATATCATCAATACCATTACATACAGCATCAATATACATCATTGAACCACCTGAGAGTAACGAGATAGGTGTGTGCTGGCTGTTAATAATATTAAGTACATCTTGTTCGTATAGGCTTGCAGAATAGTAATCTTCCAAATGATGATTACCAACAAAATAGTGTTGTACACGCAGTTGCTGTTCTGCCGTTGGTGCTGCTGTTCCTATAGGAATCTCAGAGAATATTTGTCGGGAGTCAGCATTGATAACAGGGACATTAAAATGCTCTGCAATACGGAGAGTGGCCTCTGTCTTGCCAACGCCTGTTGGGCCAGTGATGACTATTAATGTTTTGTTTTTCAAGCTGATAAATGATTATAAATAATATTTTCCAACTTATTTAAGTTGTGGAAATACTCAACCTACTCGTTTGTTTTTAAAGACTCCCTCCCTTTTGAAAGGGGAGGGAATAGTCTTTATTTAATGATACCACGTTCTGATGATTCAACGAAGTCTATAATCTTCTGAATTTCTGGCGTAATCTGTAGTTCGTTCTTAATCTTCTGGTATTGTATTGTCGCCTTCTTTTTCCTTGCTATTTCCATTTATCCAATTTACTATATATTCAATTTGGTCATCATAATGTCTTACACATTTGTGTGATTCTCTATAAGTCCCAATTTTACTAGCTGTATATGCCTTAGCTCCTTCTCCAGCTCCAGTATTTACTGGTAT
>ERZ772926.499-NODE-499-length-21985-cov-4.718331_pt1 | contig 21985 bp, 17 predicted proteins | sample MGYA00511136_ERZ772926 | MGnify/ENA primary metagenome ERZ772926 (study PRJEB29015, sample SAMEA2737917) | human oral metagenome | biome: human oral; feature: human-associated habitat; material: dental | place: China | collected 2153 ... | reverse complement strand
CACCTTCTTAACTATTATTTGTAAAACTTAATTTATATTTAAAGCTATATATGATATAATAGAATAAAAAAGTAACGAGGTGTATTATGTCAAAATTATCAAAACTTTTAATAATTGGTTCTGGAATCGCAGTAGCTAACTATTACACTAAAAACTCAGAAAAACTAGAAGAACATTTTAACTTTATAAAGAAAAAAGCAAAAGATTCATACGGTTATACTAGATGTATGATTCGTTATGCAGAAAAAAATGGAATTGTTGAAGCTGCTGATTATTTATGTAAAGATGCCATTAAAGTTGCTAATCGTACAAAAAATAAGCTAACAGAAACTTACAACGATGCTGTTGACTATGGAAAAAAGTTATCTAACAACGCATGTGAAATAAAAGAACACGCTAGTAATATCCGTGAGTATTCTGCCGAATTCAAGGAAAATCTAGGCTCTGCTAAAAAAGTTGCTGAAGAAATCAAACCGAATATTTCTAATTTTGTTGAAACTGCAAAACAAAAAGTTAATTCAATAAAAGAAAAAGTGGAAGATATTAAAGAAGAATTAGAAGAAAATAAAGTTAAAGAAAAAATTCAAACTTTCTCTGAGAATGCGGAAAAGAAAATAGACGAAGTTAAAGAAAAAATAGAAACTGAACTTTTAAAAGAAAGCTCTGAAACAGAAAACAACGAACAATAGTGAGGTGTAGTTATGAATTTATTATCTATTGATACATTACCTAATACCGGTGAAGTAGTTAAAAATTATGGAGCGTATATAGGTATTGCTGTTATTCTCTTAGTTATAATCTTCCTTTTTTGGAAAAAGAAAAACAACAAAGATGAATAAACTTATCTATAAAATAAAAATCCTTAAACTTAAAAATCATAGTTTAAGGATTTTTATTTTATTATTTTAAATTATCTAACGCACTAATACGTTCTTTAACACTATCATATTGTTCTTGATATGCTACTTGTTTTTCTTTTTCTTTAGCTACAACAGCTTCTGGAGCAGAACCAACAAATTTTTCATTAGAAAGTTTTTTGTTTACTCTATCTAATTCTTGTTGTAATTTCTCTAGTTCCTTTCCTAGACGTTCTTTTTCTTTAGCTACATCGATTAAATCACTTAATGAAACGTAGATTTCAGCACCTGGTAAAATACGGCTAATATCAGTTTCACTTGCCTCCACTTCACGTTCAATAATAAGTTCGCTAGGACGAGCAAATTTTTCTAAGTATGCACTACCACTTAATAATACTTCTTTTACATTTTCTTGTGCGTATTTAATCTTAATAGGTATTTCGCGTGACATAGGTGCATTAACTTCACTACGGATATTACGCACTGCTGTAATTACATCTTGGATAAATTGCATATCTTCCGTTTCTTTTTCAAATACTAAACTTGCATCAACTTTAGCAAATTCGCTAGTTACAATACTATCTCCTGTGTGAGGAATGTGTTGCCAGATTTCTTCAGTTACGAATGGCATAAACGGATGTAACATTTTTAGAGAAGCATCAAGTACATATACTAAAATAGATTTAGTAGTTTTCTTAGCAGCTTCGTCTTCACCATTTAATGAGATCTTAGCAATTTCAATATACCATGAACAGAATTCTTCCCATACGAAATTATATAAAATGCGGCTTGCTTCACCAAATTCATATTTTTCGAATAATCTTTCGAAGTCTTCAATAGTTTTAGCAAGTTTTGTTAAGATATATTTATCAGCTAATGTTTTTTCTCCTGATAAATCTATATCACTGTACTCAAAACCTTCTAAATTCATAATTACGAAACGAGAAGCATTCCAGATTTTATTGATATAGTTCCAACTTGCTTCAATTTTTTCAGTTGAGTAACGTAAATCTTGTCCTGGTGTTGAGTTTGTAGCTAAGAAGTAACGCAAGCTGTCGGCTCCGTATTGTTCGATCACTTCCATCGGATCTACACCATTACCAAGAGACTTACTCATCTTACGGCCTTGTTCATCACGAACTAAACCGTGGATTAAACAATCTTCAAATGGACGAGTTCCTGTAAATTCTAATCCTTGGAATACCATACGAGCAACCCAGAAGAAGATAATATCATATCCAGTTACTAGGCAGCTGTTTGGATAGTAACGTTTGAAATCTTCACTTTCTAAATCCGGCCATCCTAATGTCGAGAATGGGAATAGTGCTGAAGAGTACCAAGTATCAAGAACATCTTCATCTTGAACATAGTTTTCGATATCTTTTGGTGGATTTACATCAACATAAACTTTACCAGTTTCTTTATGGTACCAAGCTGGAATACGATGTCCCCACCATAATTGACGAGAAATACACCAATCTTGAATATTTTCCATCCATGTATTTAATGTATGCTCAAAACGTGGTGGATAAAAATTAACTTTCCCACCTTCATCTTTTTGATTTTCTAAAACTTTATCAGCAAGAGGTTTCATATCAACAAACCATTGTTTAGAAAGATAAGGCTCAACTACTGCACCACTACGTTCTGAGTGTCCTACTGAGTGAAGATGCTTTTCGATTTTGAAACAAACTCCACTTTCTTGCAAGTCTGCAATAAGTGCTTTTCGACATTCAAAACGATCCATACCATTATATTTATCTGCATGCTCGTTCATTACAGCACCTTCATCCATAACGATAATACGTGGTAAGTTATGTCGTTCACCTACTTCAAAGTCATTTGGATCGTGCGCTGGAGTAATCTTAACAACGCCACTTCCAAAATCTTTTTCAACATATTCATCTGCAACAACTGGAATTTCTTTATTTGTTACCGGTAAAAGAACTGTTTTACCAATGTATTTTTGATATCTTTCATCTTCAGGATGAACCGCAACAGCAGTATCTCCAAATAGAGTTTCTGGACGTGTAGTTGCTACTTCTAAATAATCTCCACTTTCGTCAGCTAAGAAATATTTAAGATGATAAAATGCACCTTCTACGTCTTTGTGAATTACTTCGATGTTAGATAACGCAGTTCTTTGAACTGGATCCCAGTTAATAATTTTTTCTCCGCGATAAATAGTTCCATTATTATAATGGTCTACAAAGATTTTTGTTACAGCTTTGTTTAATCCTTCATCAAGGGTAAATCTTTCACGAGAATAATCAAGACCCAATCCTAATTTTGCCCATTGCGCACGAATATAACCAGCATATTCTTCTTTCCATTCCCAAGCTCGCTCTAAAAATTTTTCACGACCTAAGTCATAACGTGAAATTCCTTCTTCACGCATTTTCGCTTCTACTTTCGCTTGAGTCGAAATACCCGCATGATCCATTCCTGGAAGATAAAGTACATCAAATCCTTTTAGACGTTTGTAACGCGTTAACATATCTTGTAATGTTGTATCCCATGCGTGTCCAATATGTAATTTCCCAGTTACGTTTGGTGGTGGAATTACTATTGTATATGGATTTTTATTACTTTTATTGTCGGCTTTAAAAACTTCTTTTTCTAACCACCAATTGTAACGATTTTGTTCAACTTCGGTCGGATTATATTTTGTAGACATTTCAGTCATAGCTTTTCCTCCTAATTATTAAATATTTTTAATTTCTCACTTTATTTATTAAGTTTATTTGTGACTTATATATTAAATTTTAGATAAAAAAATAACCTTCATCCTGATGTAAGGACGAAAGTTTCCGTGGTACCACCTTTATTCTAATTATAATTAGCACTTAATAAGATTAACGCTCTAACCACGTTTAAAGCTACTTACCTTTCACTCTAAATGCTCACCGTCTACTTCAAAGTCCTGCCTAGGAGAAATCTCTCAACCACTGATTTCTTTTCTGTATCCTACGGTACGCAAGAACTTCTACTTATCGGCTCATCGCATATATTTTATAATTAAAATACGTTTAATATAATATCACAATTCACAAAAGAATGCAAGGAATATATCACTCTATGATAAATATCTAGATATTTTTAAAAAACCAGTCTACTATTTCTAATAGACTGGTTATTCTCATTAATCTTCTTTTTTATTTTTCCATGCTGTAGCGTTATTTATTTTTATCGGTAAATTATCTAAGTAAAATTCTGGATCTTTTCCTTGCTTATGCTGTTTAACATAGTCTTTTAACACTACATAAACTACACCAGAAAGTCCAATAATAGCTATTAAGTTAAGTAAACTCATAATACCCATCGTTACATCAGCAAGTCCCCAAACTAAGTCTAAGTCCATTACACTTCCGATATAAACAAAGATACATACGATAACACGATAAACATTTACTGCCCATTTTTTAGGAAGCAAATATTGAATATTAGTTTCTCCGTAGTAGTAGTTTCCAATAACTGAACTATATCCAAATAAAAAGATTGCTACGATTAAGAAAACAGTACCTATACTTCCTATTTGAGAAGTAAGTGCAGCCTGTGTAAGTCTAATACCTTGTAAGCTACCTTTTCCATACTCTATGCCAGGATACAATAAAATTAAAAATGCTGTCGCTGTACATACTAAACAAGTATCAAAATATACCCCAAGTGTTTGAATAAATCCTTGTTTAGCTGGGTGAGTACTATCAGCTGTTGCTGCTGCATTTGGTGTAGAACCAAGACCAGCTTCATTAGTAAACATTCCTCGTTTTACCCCAAGTAAAATTGAAGTTCCCATACCAATTACTCCACCACCAACTTGTTCAAGACCAAATGCTGATTTTACAATTTGGCTAAATAAACCTGGAATCTTATCAAAATTAATAATCATAATTATAAAAACTATAAATAAGTAAATAACAGCCATAATAGGAACTAACCATTGAGTAATTTTTACAACCTTTGTCACTCCTCCAAAAATAACAAAAACTGTAAGTACTAAAAGTGCAATACCTGCAACTTTAGAATTAATATTATAAATCTCTAATGATTGAGCTATAGTATTCGTTTGTACTGAGTTGAATGCAATACCATAAGTTATTGAAATAACAATCGCGAACAGTACACCCATCCATTTTTGACCAAGACCTTTTTCCATATAGTATGCTGGGCCCCCACGATAAACACCTTTTCTATCTCGCACTTTATATACTTGGGCAAGCGTAGATTCTGCAAAAGATGAAGCTCCTCCGAAAAGTGCAACAACCCACATCCAAAATACTGAACCAGGACCACCTAATGCTATCGCAATAGCAACACCAGCAATAGTTCCTGTTCCCACACGTGATGCAGCAGAAATAGTAAAGGCTTGGAATGCTGATACTCCTTTTTGTTCTCCATCTTTTCCTACTTTTGGTTTTTCAGAAATTAATCTGAACATTTCTTTTATGTAAGTAAATTGAACAAATTTCGTACTAAATGTAAAATAAATACCTGTAACAATTACTAATCCAATTAAAAAATATGACCACATAAAGTCATTCAGACTAGTAAGTAAATCCATTATATTCATAATAAAGTCTCCTTAATATACTAAAGTAAAGTTAGAAATTTTAATTTATAATTATTAACTTCATTATTATACTTGAATATACCTTATTATATAAATATATGTTATATTTTCTAACATTCTTTATTAGAGATATTAATACTTTTAAGAAATACATCAGTTTATATTATCCTCTATAACAAAAAATCTTCTCAGATTATAAATTTCCATTATTATAATCTAAAAAGATTTACACATATAAGTTATTTAATTAATTTTATAGAATATTGTAATTATTCTATATCCTCTTTTTTCTCTTCAGTTTCTTGATTAGCTGACGGATAATAAATTTTGTTATCTTCTACAGGATGAGCTAGCATTCTACCTCTTGACTTTAATTCCGCTCTTATTTCATCATAAGTTAGTTTTTCATAATCTAATTTTTCATAAAGTGCATATTGACCACTTTTTACTTTTTTCCATATATTAAATGCAGAACCTAGACATATAAGCAGAAAAACTATATCAAATATCCCTACACTACGTAATAATAAAGAAGCGTATCCAATATATAGCTCATTCATGTATATAACTGAAGCTGTCAATAATGGTGAAAATAAATTTACTACTAGCATCGCTTTAAAAACTTTATTTTTTAATATAGGTAAAAACTGAGTCACTAAAAATACACCTCTTACTACACACCCTATTAATGTAAACACTGGAAGTAAAAATGCCATCGTCATCATAATAAGAAGATAAATCATATATCCAAATTGAAGTAAAATTAATAAATAAACAATTAATGGAATAACAAATATTACAATGTATAGTTTACCCCAATTTTTTAACCAGACACGACCTGTATACTCTTCATATAATCGATAAATATTATAAAAAGGTATTAATGCATAACCTTTTTTCACTCCTAAAATATCAAATAATAAACCTGTAAAAATAACTTCAAAAATATATTTATATAAAATATCTTCTGAAAGTACATCATAAAATATTTCGTACATAACCGTCTCCTTTTCTTTTGTAAAATGTTTAATTAATTTGTATTCTTATTTTTTGTATATTATACCTATTTCATATCCTCTTTTTCCTCTTCAATCTTTTGATTAAATTGTGAATAATAATCTTTTTCATCATCCACAGGATGAGCTAACATTCTACCTCTTGACTTTAATTCTGCTCTTATTTCATCATAAGTTAGTTTTTCATAATCTAATTTTTCATAAAGTACATACTGACCATTCTTTACTTTTTTTCTTATATTGTCTGCCGAACCAATACATACAACCATAAAAACTATATTAACTACGCTATATATTAATAAAGGAGTGTATGTAGTATTTATAGGATCTGGATAAGGTAAAAATATTAATAATGGTGAAAATAAATTTATTACTAGCAATGCTTTAAAGAATTTATTTTCTAATATCGGTAAATAGTAAGTTACTAAAAATAAACCATTAAATATAAGAACTATTATCATAAATATCGGACTTAATAATACTATTATTCCAATAAGTATAAAAAGAAACAATCCTCCAGAAAAAATAGTAAGCAATAAACTAGTACTCATTAAAGTAACAAAAGCTGTAATGAACACTTTTCCCCAATTTTTTAACCAAACACGACCTTTATACCCTTCATATAGTCGATAGATATTATAATAAGGTACAAATGCATAACCCTTCTCTACTCCTAAAACATCAAATAATATGACTGTAAAAATAACTTCAAAGATATATCTATATATAATAACTCCTACAAGATTATTATACAAAGTTTCGTGCATAACCGTCTCCTTTTCTTTTATAAAATTTTAGTTGATTTTTATTTTTATCTTTTTCTATATATTACTGAACTTGTCGATTACCCTTCTTAAATTCCCAACTCATTAATTATAACAAATAAGCACTTATTATGAAAGTTTTTTTACTAATAAAAAAGTCTTTCAAGATATATTTGATCTGGAAAGACTTTTTATTATTATTATTATTATATATATTTTATTTCAGTAGCTTGAGTCTCTTTTTGAGTGTCATTAGAATGTATGTTTTGTTGATTATCTTTATTTTGAACAGCTAATCTACGACCTCTTTGCTGTAAAATCATATTTATCTCATCACTACTTAATAAATTATAATCTAATTTTTCTTGTATGATATATTCTCCACTCTTAACTTTGTGCCGCATATTAGATGCAGCTGTAAGATACGTTACTATAAAAATAATTGATATAATAAAAGCCGTAATATTTAAAATAGCCCCTATTGTATCTACTTGACCATATTCTACTAATGCACTATCGCTTTCAAATATATCTCTTAACAATTTTATTTCAGTAACTACTATAGTTAATGCTAAGATGATTTTCTGAAACTTTGTTTCAAAAATAGGATAATATAAAGTTATTGGGATAACAACATTTGTCATAATTGAAACTATTCCTAATACTAGCAATGCAGCTACTGATAATAAAAGTGCATAAATATTAATTCCCATTAAATCATCAACTAGAATAATATATATAACTACACTCATTATTATCATTAAAGCGAATATAAGCGTTCCTGCATAAAGAACTCCGCAATTTTTCTTCCATACTCGCCCTTTATATTCTTTATAGATAAGATATGTATTATAAAAAGGTATAAATGCTAGACTAGTTTTAATTCCAAACATATCAAACATTATCATTGAAAAATATACGGATATAGTATAAAAAATTAAAATCACTACAATGAAAAATATTGTAAATAATCCACTTAACATAATAAACGCCTCCTTTATAATTAGCTATATATAAAAGTCATCTAATACATCAACAAATATTCTCCTCTATCTTTATTATACCAGATAATCTTTACTATTAATATTAATTATATTATAGCCAACTACTTATGATAACTAGCTCCTGTTATTATGCGATATGCACGGTATACCTGCTCAAGTAAAATTACTCTCATCATTTGGTGTGGGAATGTCATCTTACTAAAAGATAGTGCATAATTACTACGTTTTTTCACTTCATCAGATAGACCGTAGCTCCCACCAATTACAAGAACAACATCACTGTTTCCTGATAACATAAGATTATTAATTTTTTCTGCAAAATCCTCACTTGATAGATTTTTTCCGAGAATCTCTAACGTAATAACATATTGATTATCTTTAATTTTCGAAAGAATATTTTTCCCCTCTTTGTCCATAGCAATAGCAATCTCCGATGGATTTTCCACCTTTACTTTTTCATCGTTTATTTCTATTGTATTTAATTTTATATATGCACCTAATCGCTTTTCATATTCTTTTATCGCATCACGATAAAATTTTTCCTTTACTTTTCCAACACATATTAATGTTACTTTCATTTTTTCCTCTTTCCAAAAGAAAGGGCGATACTTTGTATCGTCCGTCTATCTTAATTTTCATTATTTAAAATAAATTTTTCAATTGCATAAGCAAATCCATCTTCATCATTACTCTTTGATATAAAGTTCGCTGCTTCTTTTAAAACTGGGTTAGCATTATCTACTGCAACTCCCATACCAGCAAACTCTATCATACTTAAATCATTAAGTCCATCTCCAAGCGCCATTACATTGTCTTTAGTTAAGCCTAGTTTTTTGCATAACGCATCTAGTGAGTCCCCTTTAGAAATACCTTTGTCATTAACTTCTATGAAAAATGGTTTTGAAGTTGCTACTTCATACTCATCACCTAACTCTTTTTGAAGTTTTTCTTTAACAGCTTGTGCTTCGTCAGGATGTTTTAATATAATTACCTTAGCCGCACCTTCTTTTATGTGCTCTTTCATATTTTCAGCAATTATAAGTTTTGCTCCTACCAACCCTACTTCTACACGTGCATATTCATTATCACGATTTGTTAACACATCACCATTTTGATATGTTAGAATATCACAATCGTTTTCCAGTGCTTTATCTATTAAAAATTTAATTCTTTCTGGTGATAAGAATCTTTCATAAACAACTTCTCTAGTTTTTAGGTTAGCTATTCTTGCTCCGTTATATGATAGTAAATAATTGTCATAACTATCTAGTTTTAAATCTTCAACTATCTTCATCATACCAAAATCTGGTCTTCCTGAAGCTAAAATAACTTTTATATCTTGCTCTTTACATTTTTCTATTACTTCTCTATTTTTTTTAGAAATTTCGTTTCTACTATTTACTAGCGTATCATCTATATCTGTAACAACTAATTTTATCATACAATTATCTCCTTTTTTGAATTAGGGGTGTGCAAAGGGGGGGTTAGGGTGTGCACTTTTTAACGATTTATCTAATCCCCTTTATAATAACTTTTCTGTTTAATCTTACTTATTATACCACAAACTTCGTGTTTCACTCCACAGATAAAAAAGCAGCCAGATTATATTTCTATAACCTGACCATTTTTATTTTTTCTGTTACACTTCATTTTACAACTTACCCAGTTTAACTTTTGTTGTTTTCCTTTAATTTGTAAAAATGCGGTTTATTATCCTCAATATATTTTTCGAATTCAACTCTTGTAAAATTTTTAATATTAAATTTTTCTAAATCTAATTCTCTATTATTACACAACATATTTCGATTTTCAAACACATTTATCAACTCTAACTTCGCATAATCAATTTCTAGATTTAAAAGTTCAAACAGAACTTTTTTCTCTAATTCCAATATATTCAAAAGATTTATATGAGATTTATTTATTTTTTTTATTTTTTCTTGTTCTTTATGTATATCTAGAAAATTAAACGAAACATCCTGCCAATTTTTGTATTCTCCAATCAAAAGTACCTTACGGGAAGCATCAAAAAGAATAAAATCTACTTCTTTAGTTGTTCCCCTAGAATCTGGAAAATTAAATTTTTGCTCGAAATTCTTCACCTGAATTTGAATCCAAATGTTTTCACTAGTTAACTTACTATGTAGATTAACTAACCATTTTTCTGCATAGCTATTAGCAAGGTACCTTGAAATTTTTTCACTTGATAATTCATTGTTCCTTAAAAAATCCTGATTTAGTAAATTATTTCCTAACTTATTTGAATATGAAGCGATAGTCGCAAAATTAAAAAAATAATTATCTTGAATTTTTACAAGACCTTTTGTTGATACCTTACATTTATCACTAAATATAAACTTATATCTATCTTGTTTATTATATTCTAAACAAATATCCGTTTCCAATAATGTTAACAAACCTTTAAGAGTTAAAGTTCCTTTGGAAATATTTATTAGCTTTCGAAATTCATCTTTCCTACTACAAAAAACCATTTCAAGTGAATCCTGCTTAAACATACGGTTAAAAGTCTTCAGTACTTTTTCAGGACTAAAACCAAATTCTTCTTCATATAAACCATAAATTTTATTTAATTCACTATCTTTAACAGGATATGTAAAATCTTTAAAGGCTGCGTTAGTAGCTAGATTAACCATAAAATCTTTTGAATTATGATAATATAATTCTCCATTTTCCACATAAATGGTATTATCAGAAAAATCACTCTCTTTTTCTTTTGAAACCATTTGAAAAAAATTGAATAGTCTACATACTCCAAAAGAAAAATCTAAAATTTCTAAAAATTCTTTATCTGATGGTCTATTTAAACTTGATTCAGTTTGATTTTCTTCTATCCTAACTAAATTAACATTTACCAAAACATCAATAGCTTTCTTATTTATTCCTATATAGCTAGAAAGAGTAGTAAAAAGAATTCTTATATCTTCTTCATTCTTATTCTTGATAGAATTTAAACTTTTATATATTTTAGGAAAATAAACCTTAATTCTTTCTAAATCTAACTTCCCATTTAACTTAAGTATTGAAAGTTTATTTAATGGTGTAAAAAAAATCATTGCTTCTTCTATTACCAACCTAGGATTGAATTTTAATAATTTATCTTCTAGGTGACTAAGTCCATTTTCATATAACTCCTTTAAAAATTGATATGCTTCATTCTTATTTTGAAATGTTTTTTTACTTGAAATGTCTTTTAAAACCTCCCTTTCTAAATTCGATTTCTTAGTACCAATTTCAACTAAACCTTTCATATCTAAGATAATATTCATAGAAAGTTCATCATCAATTAAATCTTGATAAAATTTTACATTCATCTGCTTCTCCTCCTGTCACTAATATATTTTTTCATCAAAATAGTTGTAGTTCTCTTACTAAAAACAGTCCCTCCTCCCAATCAAACATCATCATCTACAAATACTGATATATAATCCATTTGTGATTAAATTTTTCTTCTAGTCTACCATCAATAAGAAAAATTGCTTTAGAGATTTCTATAAAATATACTTTACTTTGCTCTAATCAAAACTATTGAGTATGATGATTTAGTATCAAATTTAATTGCTGTTATAGGGGCTTAAGTACATTCATTTAGAAAAATTCTTATTCTTATATTTTAACGATTACCAACTTTTTAACGTTGTTAATTTCAACCACTTGACATCAAACCATCTCATCACACCAAAATTTCTATCAAACACCCAATCCCTTTATTTCAAGCTATTTAGAGCTTTTATTGTATTATTCACTTAATCCCTATTTCTGTAACAACTAGTTTTATCATACAAAAGCTCCTTTTTTATCACTTGGAGGGGCATTGCGTTGCACATTTGTGTTTTAAGAAGCGAAGCGATCATAAAACACTTAGGTACAACGTATGCAAAAGCAACTTTAATCTTAACGAACAAAGTGAGGAAAAGATTATTAGTTGCCACTGCCAAACGATTTGTTCTATCCTTGATTTAATCATATTCTACAAATCTGTTTAGCCCTAGTTTACTCAATATATTATATCAGATAACCTTAATCTCTCATAGTAAAAAAGAAAAAATCATACCATATTAATATGACTTTTCCTTTTTTTAAATGAATTTATATTCTTTTTTCTTATTTTTTCTTTATTACCATGCTAAATAATTTCTCCTATGCATTTCTTATATCAGTTTACTTGAAATTAGGATTCCATTTATATTCAAGATATCCAACTCTTTCTGGTTTTAATTTATTATCTACAAGTTTATTCCTAATTTCAAATTTTTTATTAATATCATATTGCACATTACATATAAAATTTTCATTATTAGGTAACCAACTTTTATTACTATTTCTCCTTATTTCCTTTTTATAAACAGAAAGATGTATGACATCTGCTTCCATCTTACCATGCTTTACTTTGATGTTATTAAATCCATAGTTTTCAATAATTCTTAATTTTTCAATCGCTTCTTCTACAAATTTTTTCACATAAAATTTACTACCTTCTTCTATATACATTATCCCCTTAAATCTTTTTAGCTCGTCTCCGCTTATATCCTCTATTTCTGCAACTTTATATTTGTTTGAATTAATATCCTCATAATGCCTAAACAAGTCTTCAGTATCATTTCGAATTTCATCATTTACTTCCCACATCATAGATTGACTAGCTATTTTTAAAAGTACCTCATCAATGTTCTCTGACTCATTTATGATGTTAATTATATGAGAGGCATCTATAGTAATAAATGAAGTCAATGATTTCTTTGATTTAAATCCAATATAAATCGAATCATTATTTTTTATATTTCTTTCCTCTCCTATTCCTATTCCTACTGAAACCCCGAACTCAAATCTCAATGATGTGTCCAAATCTGGATGTATATACTCTATATTAAATTGTTCCTTTTCATTATTCCCAAAAGGATTGAAAGAATAATATGATATACATTTCATTAATATTGTAGATAGACTTTGTTTATTTATAAATTCTTGTCCTATTTTCGATATATTAAAATTTGATAGTAACTGTTGCTCTGAACCTCCATGTTTTATTAGGTATATAAAAAATCTCAAACACGTAGCTGATACTGCATCAAAAACTTCATTCAAATCTAAAATGAAATCGTATGTGTATCTTTCCTTTCTTTCATATTTTTCTCCTTTTCTATAAATAAATTCTATTTTATTATTAATAACATCAACTGCACCATGTGAAATTGAATTTCTTATATCCGAATCAGAAAGCTCAGTTAATTTACCGTAATTACGTTTTCTCAAACATTCAATTTGAGGTGTCAGATATCTTTGAGATAGGTCTTTTTCTTCAATTTCTCCTTGAAACTTTATAAAAAGTTTAAGAATATTGCTGTATGAAGAATTCAATAAATCATTATATATATTAATTGAAAAAAATTTGGCACGTAGCTCTTCTGAGCCAGTAAATTTTTTCATTAGTCCCATTCGTTCTTCTATATCTAATAATTTCTCATATGCCGTCGATAATAGCTCTATATTATCAACTAATACCTCTAAAAACTTATCATTCCCAATATTTTGTTCTATTTCTAAAATTTTTCTATCTATTAATTCATAGATATCTTTATCCCAATATTTTAATTGCTCATTCTTAGAAAAAGTATATATAATACCTTTAAATAAATAACTATCTAGATTTTCCAATTCAAAATCTAGCAAAAATCTATCCACAATTTCGTTTTCTTCATTTTCTTTTGTTCTTATCCATTCTTTTAAATATTCGAACATTAAATAACCTCTAAACATATGATACTAAAAAACTATATAAAGTCTTTTGTATAATAATTATATCAAATTCTACTTTTATTGTATAGTTCCCCACAGGTTACCCACTAAGTTATTCGCAGTTTTCCCACAACCTCTATTCTATATACTATGTCTTTTTCAAGTTCAATGAAATCTACTCTATACATTATTAAACAAAATATTTTCTCTACTAAAAAATATATGTTTGTATTAAAACCTTTTCACATTAGTATTTTAATGATATAATGACTTTAGGAATAAATATAAGATTTGATTAAATAATGCGAGGAATTACTAACGCATTAAGCACCATAATAAAGCCTAGTTTTCCTTACTACTAGGCTTATTTATTTTTAACATTATCTTAATCTTATAATATTTTAAAATGTTATACTAGGGAAGTATTTAGATATGATTAGAATATGTAAAAATTTTACATCAACTATTCACTCAAAACATTCGTTTTTAAAAATTACTTTTTTATTAAATTAATCTAGACATTAATTTGTATGTTTTTAAAAAGAATTATAATATTCCTTAATATTTGAATTGTTGGGAACACACTCTATTCTTTTCTCCTATACTTTACTAAATTTTATTTCATCAAGAGTAAAAGATTTTATAATATTAGACAAGCACGCTATTCTTCAAAAGTTATTCCACAATTCACTTTAATTCTTCTAATTAAATATATTCTCTATATTTTGTAGTTGCTGTCGCAGTTTATTCACAGAAATCTCTATTTTAATTTCTCTACCATTATAAGAATCTACAAACACTAGATATAATTCTGAATTTATAAGATTATACTTAACATTACCATGAGATAATGCATTCCTTATTCTTTCAAAAATATACTTTTTAGGTAAGTATATTTTATCCTCAGGTAGACTTGGATTATTTATATAATAATTTTTTGTCCAATTATAAAATCTATCTTTTTCATAACTATACTCCTCTTCACAAATAAAAGAAAGATTAATATCTTCTAATTCATCCTTTTCCCACCTTAAAGCCATATTATATAATAATAAAATAATAAAGGATTCTTTCATAATAATTATATCATCTTCATCCTCTTTTAATTCTTCAATAATTTTTTTTAGTTCCTCATAGAGCTTCGGAGTAAAATAATTATTTTTCTTTCTTGTTAAATATTCTAATATAGCATCATTTAATTGCCTTATATTTAAAAGAAAATTTGAAAAAGATGTTTCCATATCATATAAACTCTTGATGAACCAATTTCTTTGCTTAACTGTTAGATTATTTTCTATTGTAAATTTTTCTATTTCTTCCCAACTATCTATAACTACCATTTCCATTTCAAAATTACCATCTCTTTGGATAAATTCTAATATACTTTCAAAACTACTTTGATGATTCATATATTCTTTCATAGGATGTGGTGTATTTGGTTTATATTTTATTTCTGCATCTTTTTTGTATTTTACTATAAACAAATTTTCTCTTTCTGTATAGTTTCTATTCAAATTGTATCTTGCTAAAAAAGTATGCTTATACGGAATACCATAAATCCCTTGATTTGAAAAATACTTCTCCACAAATGAATGAATAACAGGTTCAAATGCTATTCCTTTGTTTATAATTTTACCTTTATCAATATTGTATATTAAATAATATATGACACCAAAATTTTGATCAATATAAAAATTCTTATACTGCATATGAGCATAAGAATTTCTCAATATCCGTACCTCTTTAAATATATTTTTAGGTTTATTCGAAAAAATTGCTAATGGTTTCCCACTAAAATCTTGATTATAATTCAAGATTTCTTTAAATATACTTTCAGATTTATTATTAAAATACCCATCTATTTCTTCATTAAAACCACCATTATAATTCAAGATTTTATCAAAGACTTTTTTATAATAATTTTCTATATCAAACTTGAACTCACTATTTTCGAAGTCGATATATCTATAATTTTTATTAAAATAATGTTCTTCTAACTTTTCTTTATTATAAATCAGTAAGCAAGCATCTAGAAAAACTCTAAATCTTGATAAATCTGATATTCTTAAATTTTCAAAATATCCATCATTTAATAACTTCAAAATTTTCTCAACTGAGCATCCTTTCTTATAAATTTCTTCATAAAATTTTATAAAATTATAATTATTATGTAAATAATCCATATCTTTCGCCTCCTGTAAAATATCTATACTACTTATTCTAATTTAATAACTAATAATATATAACAAAAAAATAATAGTATTTACTTCTCCATTCCTGTATTGCTCATCAATTTTTCAATTTCAATTTATCCTAAGCAATATACAGTATTTTCTAACGATTACTAAACTTTTAAACGATTTATGTTTTCTATAAAAGAATACTTAAATCATATACTATATCCGAAATATTCCAACCTGTTTAATCCTATAACTAATTTTATTCAAATCCCTTAATAGAAAGTCTTTTATAACGTTTAATTGTATTCTACTTTATACTGTTATTTCTGTAACAACTAATTTATCATACAAAAACTCCTTTTTTATCACTAAGGGGGTGCAAAACCCTTTTAGGGGGGCATTGCGTTGCACATTTGTGTTTTAAGAAGCGAAGCAATCATAAAACACTTAGGTACAACGTATGCAAAAGCAACTTTAATCTTAACGAACAAAGTGAGGAAAAGATTATTAGTTGCCACTGCCAAACGATTTGTTCTATCCTTGATTTAATCATATTCTACAAATCTGTTTAGCCCTAGTTTACTCAATATATTATATCAGATAACCTTAATCTCTCATAGTAAAAAAGAAAAAGTCATATCAGATTGATATGACTTCTCCGTTTTTTAAATGAATTTCTACTCTTTTTTCTTTATGGATTATTATCTTTTCTACTTAAATAAATAACTTAAACCTAGAAATAAAACTACTATCCCTCCAATAAAAATTAAATATCCTATTATTTTTAAACCTTTATCATACTTCATCTTAACTTCTATATCTTCTTGGATACGTTTCAACTCCTCTTCAGTCATCCCTGCTAATAAATTATAGCTTTTTTTAAATAATAAAAGATATGATGTATATATAAGAAATATAGCAAATAAAAGTTGAGTTATCATCGCCCACATACGTATGTCACGTATAAAAAAATATGATACAAATATAACCGCTCCTACCATTGCTGTTAAATAAATATATTTTTTTTTAGTCATTAGTTATCACCTACTTAATTATATCTTAAGAATATATATGTAAAGGCCTTAAATTATACTTCTGAGACACTAGCTCTTTTTTCACTTTTTCAGCAGATTCTTCTAGTATAAAGGTTCTTTGTTAAATGCGACGCATGAGAAGATAGTACTGAAAAATGCCAAGCAGCTTAAAACTGCTTAACATTTTCGTTCTCCACATTTGATGTAGAATCTTTATTTTTCTCGACGATACTTAACTATTAGAGTCGTCAATAATAGAGCTACTCCTCCAAGAATAGCATAATTATCATTTAGTATACCTGTATTTGATAATTTTTTAGAGTCTCTTATATCTTTTGTACCTTTCGTGTCTTTTATATCTTTCATGTCTTTGGTATCTTTCGTGTCTTTGGTATCTTTCGTGTCTTTTGATTTATCTTTATCTCCAGGATTTGAAGAACCGACTACCGTTATTTTTGCAGTTTTTGTTATGGTCTGGCTGTTATCGCCTTTAATATTATAGGCATATTTTACCATGTATTCCCCTGGTTTTGTTGTATCAACATTATGTGTAACCATTATTTCATCTTTAGGGATATCACGTTCATCTTTAGGTGAATCTGCAATTGTTTTACTATAAATTAAATTATCAAATTTTGACCAACTATCTCCAACATTTAATTTTAGGTCTTTTGTATCTAATACTTTATGTAATTCTACATAATATTTTGATAGTAGTACTCCTGATTTAGGATCAACTTTACCTGGTATAACCTTTGTTCCATCAACAGTGTAAATATCTTGTTTACCATGCATAGCATAATGATATTCTAATTTTACCCCTAACTCATCAGTGGCCATTAATGAGAATCCTTCATCTTTTATAGCATTGAATACTCTATTTAATTTGATACTATATTGACTTCCGCTATAAACAACCCCATTTTTTTCTTCTTGTTCTAATTTTGATTTATCAGAACCTACAGGGATGTGTCTAAACATTTCATAGTATAAATCACTTTCAGAAACATCAGGTAACATTTTTTGGACTTTTTCTTCAACTTGAACATATTTTTTGGTTCCATCTGGTTCTACAGTATGATATGTCCCAATGTACTTACCAAAAACATTTTCTTTTACGTTATACATGAAATTTTGAAACACTAATGTTGCACTACTAGTTACTTTTTTATTATTTATAATTATCTCATTGATTGTTTCTATAATATTATTTTTATTATTTTCAGCAACAGAAAAGTCTCTTACCGTTGCCAATGGTGCATTAATTATTATTGATTTTGAAGGGTCTAAGTTTCCTTTAAATGATACGGCTGTAACACCAGACCAACTAAAACCTGATAATGCATTTAATTCTTGGAATGTATAGAAAGTATTATTATATTTATATTTAACTTCTATTTTCGTATCATCGAAATCACCCGAAATAATATTTCCTGATACGCGACTAGCATCTATTTGAACATCTCCATTTTTGGCAAATGTAATTTCTTGATCAATTTGTTTAACCTCATTACTTGTATTTGTTGTCTTACTTATCGATGTTAATTCTGAATATAATTTTGTATCAACAACATCTCCATTAGCATAAGTCAGGGGAATAGCTTTGTATAATACATCCCAAGGTTTTTCATAAGAAAGCCCTGATGACTCAACTTGATTGGTTTCTTTATTGATAACTGTATATTTTGATGAAAATTGTATACCATCATTTAACATTGGAACATTTGGATTTGTGTTATTAAAATTATTGGCATAAATCGCATGTCTAACACTTTTATCTAACTGAGCATTATTTTCAGCAGTAATTGAACTACTGTTAGAATAATTTGCAATAGCTTTTTCTGTATACACATTATTTGACACTAAAGGTAGTAATATTACTCCTGCTGTCAAAAAAGCTCCCATTGTCAGTTTTTTGTGCGAAAATTTATATAACTCTCTTGATACTCTTTTTTTCATTTTTATCCTCCTAAAGTTAACCATAAAATTTAATTACTAGTATCCATTAAGATAAGAAATATGCAAATAGTCATATTATATTATTAAATATCTATTAGTTACTATTTATTTTCTTGTAGAATATAATAATACTAAATCATATATTTATCAAATTAATCTAATATATTTTTTAGTAATAAACTACACTAATATTATATATACTTACACTATATATTTCAAATACCACCTTTAAATCATATATATTTTTTGTCGACTTTTTTAATACTGTTAATTTATCTCATTTATTCATTACATTGTACTTATAAATAAGATAAATTAAAAACAGAACACTTACTAAAATAGTAACACCAATCACTTGAGTTATTCTCTCATATTTTTTTAATTTTTCTGGATCTCTTTGTATTTCTGCAGCTTGCTCTTCTGTCATTCCCACTAAAAGATTTATACTTTTTTTTACTATTGTAACATAAGCTGCATGCAATAAACTAATCAATACTATTAACATACTGATTGTCATCCATAATTTACTATCCAACATAGATCCTATAACCATTGCCCCAATCCACAATATACTTTCAATTATATTAAGTATAAGAAAATTTTTTCTACTCATATATTACACCTCTCATTTCATGATTTTTTTGTACATACTAGTAATCAAAAGTATTCATATGAGAATAAATTGAATAGGTTAGTATCCTACTGGTAAATCTAACCACATATATGTAAAACTCTTTTTACTGATATTCTCTATTTCCTCTTTATTAATTTCAAATACGTAGATTATTTAAAGATATTTTATAACTAGTTTAAAATTATCTTGCCACTTTTATTAGTATTATAACACAGCTAAAAACCATCATCAAGGCATATTAATAGGGTTTTTTAGTCCATTTCGAAACTTACCTGGCTACTTCAGATTAGATTGTAACACTACACAGATTGACTATTTTTTGGGTGATTCTTATTCATTTTTATCTTTCTTTGCTACACCTATACACTTTATAAATTATCTTAATATTTAAAAGTTATTAACTATCTTATATTTTTTCAAAATAAATTGAAGTTGTTCCCTCGTAACTTCTTTATTTTTATAATCAATATTCTCTAAGTTAAAATAGTTTAAAATCTTCCTTATACTAACATAGCCTTCTTTAGCCACTACAATATGATCTAGCATTTCTATTCCTACTACATCCCCAACTTCCAGCAAATTAATTGTAGTAAGCAAATCTTCTATTGAAGGTGTAGGATCTCCACTTGGATGATTATGCACACAAACGATACTTGCTGCGCTATTTTTTATTGCATTTTTAAAAACTTCTCGAGGGTGTACTACTGACATTGCTAGGCTTCCTTTGAACACTTCTCTTTTTTCTAAGATTTTCCCCTTAGTATCTATATCCAAAACAATAAAAAATTCTTGTGTTAGATTTTCCAATGTTGATTTCAAAAATCTTGCGATAACTTCCGGACTATTGCACTTTATATCCGGTATATCAGTTGAGTAAATACGACGTGCAAACTCAATATTTGCCAAAATATGAATCGCCTTTTCTTCGCCTATTCCTTTGTGTTTTGCAAGTTCATTAAACGTTGTTTCTCGTAATTTTGTTATACCCCCAACATCTTCTAATATTGATGAAGCTAGCTCAATAACATTTTTATTTTTTGTTCCTGTTCTAAGTAAAATAGCTAAAACTTCCTTATCACTTAAAGAAAATGCGCCATATTTTTTCAACTTTTCGCGTGGTCTATCTTCTTTACAAAATTCTTTTATCGTATATCCTTTTACCATAGTATTCCCTCCCTTATTAAAAGTACGCTAAAATAACCCAATGCTATAAATGGTACTAATGGAATTTTTGTCCCTCGTTTTATTTTCTTAAAAACAAGTATCCCTAATGCAAAAAATCCTGCATACAAAAATGTAAAAGCAAATAAATATATCCCTTCAAAAAAATTTAAATTAAGTACTAAAACACAAAAAACCTTTATATCCCCATAACCTATACTTCCTCGTGCAATATAATATAAAATATGATAGATTCCAACTAATAATAACCATTCAAGAATATTAAAAAAGTGAAAATTAAGGACTAATAATCCTACATTTAATAACAACAAAATATAAAACAGCTCATCTACTACTTCTAAACATCTAACATCTTCTATCGCTATAAATATTAGATATATTAGAATGCTAATATAAAATAAATTTAGAAAAATAAAATACTTATTAAAAATAAAATAAAAAATTAAAACAATTAACGTGAAAAATTCATATAAAAAGATATCAAAAGGTATCCTACTTTTGCAGTAACTACATCGTCCCCTCTTAAATAAGTAACTTGCTATTGGAATTAAATCTAGAAAACTCAATTCTTTTTTACAAGTCGAACATCGACTACGTCTAGTTAAAAAACTTCTTTTTTCTTCACTATCGACTAGACATTTAGTTGCACTAGCAAAAATAAGGCCTAAAATTAAAACTGTAACGTTATTAACATAAACTTGCAATTATATCACTCCCTATTTTAAAACACCCTATACATTTATTTTATCATATACAATAGCAGTATTCTACCTTATTTTATTTTTCTACTATTATAATATATACTTATTTTTAAACAATAAAAAAGAGCAACCCGAAAATCATGATTTCAAATCAATTTTTCCAAGTCACTCGTTAAAGTTTATTTAAGATATTAACATACTTATATCTAAATATAGGTATATTTATTTTTTGGAATTTGCTTTCTATACGAACTTATGGTGTTACTAGCTAACATTATTTAACAGGTAATACTGCTCCATTCCATTTTTCTTTAATGAATTTTTGAGTTT
>ERZ772926.496-NODE-496-length-22071-cov-9.462073_pt1 | contig 22071 bp, 15 predicted proteins | sample MGYA00511136_ERZ772926 | MGnify/ENA primary metagenome ERZ772926 (study PRJEB29015, sample SAMEA2737917) | human oral metagenome | biome: human oral; feature: human-associated habitat; material: dental | place: China | collected 2153 ... | reverse complement strand
TATCTGCGGACTCAAGAATAGATTTTATCAATAAAAGAGCTTGTATTTCAGTCATTCTACTTCTCCAAATGTTTTTTAACTATATCTTCAATATCAGCAATATCAATATTACCCTTGAACTTCTCAGGAATAGTAACTAACTTAATATCAGTTAACATATTACGAAGTTGCTCTTTAGTATAGGGCATATTCGTATCATAATTTAATACACTAGTGAAATTCGTTTTTCCATCTTGTGTATAGAATAACATCATCCCCTCTGTATTAGCCTTTTCTTGTTCCACTAAAATGCCTGGCACACCATCATTCCATACAATGCGTTTAGCAAAGTAAACATAACCCTCAGGCGATTTAACCGAATTAATAATCACCTCATCCAAAAAGCTACTAAGCTCAATCGAATCTGCACTGCTTGCCTTCTCTACCGTTTCTACATAAACAGTGTGAGTTATACCAGAAGGGCTTTTATAAGACAAACCATTTTGAAAATCTCTTACAGAACCTATAACTTTTGCATCATTAAGAATACGGTAGATAAAATTTTCACCCTCTTTTTTCGTTGTATGAGAATATACATCACTATCTGTTAGTGGTTTTATAGATGGTAGCACGTAATTAACAAGTAAGGGACTGATTACCTGTCCCATATTCTGTTTGGCCTCAGTCAAACCTACGTGATATCGAATAGTTGAATCATTAGCTAAAGCAAAGTTCAAATTAGAATAAAACTGAGCTTTATTATTTTTCTTAATTTTGCCATACAAAGAATCCCAATAGCTATCCATTAAACCAGCATAAGAAAAACTCGCTCCGTGAATATCTTCTGGTTTATAAGAAATCGATTCAAACTCTTTTATGTTTGTAGGTCGTTTATAATCTTTACGTAAATCCTCTTCCGTGATCGAATTAAATGGCTTTCCCATGTAGTCAGAGCTTTGCCAATTCTGTTTATTTTCAACAATTAAGCCTATCGTCATATCATGTGAGAAAAGTTCATACGCTGTATATTTATCAGTTATATTATTTTTCTGCACTTTATAATAACTTATATAGGGTACAAGAAAACGAATTCCTTTTCCACTATGATCAATAATCTCTGTTTGTCCCTCATATATATTAAGAGGCCCTACATAGCTTTCTCGGATAACTGTTTCAGCCTCTTTTTCAGATAGACCGTTATCTATATATAGTTGCTTAGTTTCATCATACAGCTTATTCTTTTGAAAGTCTCTCAAAGCTCCCTCTTGTATGCTTTTAATTGAAGAATCACTATGTATATAACTTTCATAAGCATTTACAGGAATTCTATGATCAGCACCGGGAATATTAACATCAACAGCCCCTACTAAACCAATAATTAAGCTGATATATACTGAAAGTACTATTGTTTTACGAATCATTTATCTCTCCAGTTTCAAAATTCCCAACTATAGTACGTTAATTGTAACATAGTCCAATTTTTTATGAAAATTTTCTCCGTCTGTCATATAATAGAATAGTTAATAATTACATTTGGAGGCCCCTATGAAATATACTACTATCGTTTTTGATTGCGACGGCACATTGCTCAATACAGCTACAGATTTAGCCAATGCCGTAAATCATGTACTACGTACACATAACTTCCCTGAAAAATCGCTAGCAGAGGTAAAAGCAGCACTCGGTAATGCAGTAACCTATTTGATGCGTCAATGTTTACCAAGTACAGTAGCTGATCATGAATTAGATCCATACATTGAGGAGTTCAAAGCTTACTATGGTGAGCATTTAAAAGACACAACAGCTCCTTACCCAGGCATCCTAGATATACTTGATGTATTGCGTGAACAAGGTTATAAATTAGCCATCGTATCCAACAAAATCCAAGAAGGTGTAACACCGCTCAATAAAGAGTACTTTGGCGATCGTTTACCTGTTGCCATCGGTGAAAGGCCAGGCTTACAACGTAAACCTGCTCCAGACATGGTGTTACAAGCCTTGAAGGAATTAAACTCTACCCCAGAAGAATCTATCTATGTAGGTGACTCTGAAGTTGACGTAGCTACTGCAGAAAACTCCGGCCTACTTTGCATTGGTGTTACATGGGGCTTTAGAGAGGAATCTCTTCACCAAGAACTAGGCGTCACACATATTGCCCGTAAAGCAGACGATATTCTAAGTATTGTTGAAAACTTAAATAAATAATAATTTCCTTTAGGTAAAAGCATATTATAATAGTTTGAAAACTATATAAACTCTTGCACAGCAAAAGAGGTTCCTGATGGGCACCAGTTGACTCATAGGAACCTCTTTTTAATTTACTTTTACTATACCCGTTCAGCTAAATATTACAGACTGACTAAAAACATTAGAATAAACAAATATGGGAATCTGATCAAAACACCTTATTTATAACTAAACTGCGCATCCATAATCATCTGGCGCAACTGCTCAATGCGAACACCATTTGGTAGCTGGTCTCTATAAAACTGCAACTTATAATAGTAACGAGTGTCTTCATAATCAGTAACAAGTACCATATCCGTCCTATTATGTAATGGCCAGCCATACATAAATTCAGCTAGTAAACTGCGCACACCATCATTATCAACCTCTGTTACATCATACTTAATAGGCAATACCATCTTTACAGTAGGTTCAGGAATCGTTCTATCTTTAACAATTTTTTCAATCTCTTTATCTAAAGAGATACTTGTATTATCGATAGATCTAGCCTTCACATGCATAAAGACACCATCAGAGGATCTAAAGGCTCTGCCATCTATATCTTTAGTTTCCCCTTTAGTCTCCACAGAGTCCTTCAATACACGGAACTGATACGGTCCATAAAACTTGGTTGCTGTAATAGCATCTAATTCTTCATCATATTGGCCATTATGTACATTCGTAACATGTATGATAGGTCTTATATCCACTGCTTGTGAAAGCATTGGTGCTACAAAACATAAACCTAAAGTCAATAGCATAATATAACGTTTCATATGACTCTCCCTCTCCCTAAAAACTATTATCTTATTTGTATTGTAACATAATTTATCTATCCTATAATAATAATTACAAAGCGAAAAAGGTTCCTATTGGTCACCTAGGTGACTATTAGGAACCTCTAATCTATTTACTTTTGTTATTAACAGGACTATATTGAACTTAAGGCCTCTAAATGGGTCCAGTCTTTGCTAATCGTGGCATGAAAAAAGGCCCGACTGTGAAGTCAGACCGTTTCTTCAACATTAAATTCTAGAAGCGAAGTCTGGCGTCCGAACCATTTATGCCTCACTTTGATATAAATTATATCATATCTAAGCACGGAAGGGAATTGAACAATTTCCTTCCGTGTTTTGTTTACAAACCTTCATGGTGCACACGAATAGCATAAAACTCTTGAAATACAGGAGCTTGCTCCTCCATGAGATTTCTCATTGCAATGAGTCTACGTTTTCCCACACGTCTATCTAAAACTGCAAAGATACGTACAATTAGATTATCACTAACCAAGCTCTTATCTATGTTTTGATTCTCAAATTCATCAAAAGCCTGATAAAAGCACCGCTGATCAAATACGCCTAATTCTAGGGCTGTATTGTCTATGAACGGAAAACCTTCATGCATTCTTCGTTCATAGGTATCATCTTTAGGAAACAGATGGGCCTTCACATATTGATTCCAATAATTGCCTTTTATAATTTCCTTACCATTATATCGTATAGCAGCCCGCCCCTCATGATCAGGCGATTTACTATAAGTGGTAACAAAATATTGAATATGCCCTCGCAAGCTGATAGCAAGATATTCTGTTTCTAACTTATGCCGTATTCCAGACCACGTAGACATGTTTACTCCTTAAAATTACTGGTATGAAAAAAGGCCGACTGTGAAGTCAGACCGTTTCTTCAATATTAAAATTCGAGAAGCGAGAGCTGGCATCCGAACCATTTATGCCTCACTTTGATATTAATTATATCATAAAAAATCTACTTCGCCCTTATATGTATCACCCAAGTTTGAAATCTTCGCATCAGAGGCGATTCCTGCTAGTGCTGGCAAAGTCTTTCGATTCGCATCATATTTATAATGGATTGTATGTATATAAAGATTATGTGCATCTTGCGTGCTAAATCGCCATTCACTAATACCATCTTCATATTCAAATGTTACCAACACGCCAGGAACACCATCATTCCATATATACGTATGGCTACCACTACGCATATTCTTTCTAGTTTTTAACTGTGCTTCAGAGATTGTGACAATGTCAACAAGATTAGCCCAGATTTCCCCCTTATGCTCAACAGGATATACTTCTATCATCTGCGAAATACCTGTAGGATCCTTATATATTTTAATATGCTCATTACCGGATGCTTCCTCAACGGCATCATTTAATACCCGATAATTGTAGTTATTAAAGCTTTCAAAATGACTATCCTTATTTAACCGTTCTAATGAAGTAATATTAGGCACAATGTAATTAGCAATAATGTCCTCGATGCCCCGTTTACCAATACCTCGCTCGCCATCCTCTCTAACCATCAGGGTAAGTACATATTGCGTATCAGGCTCATTATTTAAGGCAAAAGAAATATCATTCGCCACAAAGGTAGGATTGCCTTTAGTTTTCATGGTGCTCCAGCGGCCATTAATAATCCGTTCGCCTTTGAAAGTACTACCATCAATACTGGATATATCAAACATATCTTGATTCATATGTGACCATTTTTCCTGCAATGCAGAACGCACATAGCCTTGCTTTAATTCATTATAGGGTTTGCCCAAATACTGAGCACTTTGCTCATACGGATGATTATCCACAAATAAACTAGTATAAATAAAAGGATGGTTAAATGTATACACAAGTGTATTAGTATCTTTCACATCCGGAATAGGGACAGATTGTGTGCCACCTTTGAAAGCTGGAAACGGCAGTGTATAGGAAAGCCCTTCCTTATCAGTATGCATATGGACTTCGGTTACAGCATTATATTGGGCACGCCACATAGAATAGTTTAAATTTCTACGCTGCTCAGCATTCATTTCATCAACACGATATAGCAATCTAGTTGCATCAGTAATATCCGCAGCACTAGTAGCATTATATATTTTTTCACTAAGAATACTATCCATCAAATCATTCTTATAAAAATCAGCACTAGAATGCTTAACTTTTGCATTATACCCAGGCAACTCATTAGCATTGCTGCAACCACTCAAACACAGTATAGCAATCAGACCACCGAATAACAAAGATTTTCTAAACATAAGATTTCCTCAATACACACTAACTATATTTTGTATATTGTAATGTACTTATATAGTAATAAAATGATAACAAAAGAGGTTCCTAATAGTCACCTAGGTGACTATTAGGAACCTCTAATCTATTTACTTTTATTATTAACAGGACTATATTGAACTCGAAGCCGCTAAATGGATCCAGTCTTTGTATTCGTGGCATGAAAGTAACATATAGCGTTAATCTAATTCAACTTCTTCATATCTGCAATTAATCAATTGGCCATCTTCATTAAAATCCTCTATATAAAGTTCATTCTTATTATGTGTTCTAAACATCAAACTATAGCCTTCACCCACGGTTTCTCTCCATATATACATTTCTTGACCAAAGACATTTTCTGCTATATGAAAACCACGTGGTAAACTTAATAAATCATCTAATTCCAATGCATCATCTATTCTATTTTGTAATTCTTCTTGTTTCATATTTGCCCTTTCAAACATGTAATCGGATTTACATTTTTATAACATCATTTTTCTACATTCTTAGATAGACACTTACGCTGTAATTATTGTAAATATTGCCATCAATAAACAACATTATTACGTTCAATTATACTTAGATAATCACTTCTGTACTTTATAGAATATTTCATTGTAGGCCGTAAATTAAAGTTTGAATTTAGATAATACTCAATTAAACTCTTTTGCTTACGTCCATGTACCTCATCACTTTTATATCCAGAAAACTCATAATTAAACTGAATATAATAGAATCCATCATTTTTACATATAATAGAAATATATGAGTTATCTTCCACCTCAAACAAACATGCATCTAAAGGAAATTTTTCTACTAATTTAATAGCATATTGTAATCTTAACTCTTTAGGTATTTCCTTTAGATCTATAACTCTATATTCCTCCAATAACCGATTGTCTTCTGGCATATTTGATTCATAGATAACTTTATAATTAACTAATCCGACTTTAGATAGATAGTTTTCTAGAGATAGATTTTTATCAAGAAGATCTAAACTAAGAAACTCTTTAAAAGACTCATCTATACAATATAGTAGTTCATGATGATCTAACTTTATAAAGTTATCGGGAAGATGTCTAGGATTAATATCAAAATCTACCAATTGATATTTAACAATATGTGTCTGTTTAAGATAACTATAATACCCCTTCATAGACCATTTACCAAGTTCTTTTACTTCACAAGGCTCTACAACACCACGATCTTTATATAATTCAACAATTCTTACGTTTTTTTCTAAATCAATAGTAATATAATGTTGTTGTTCAATCCTTGCAGAAAGAATGCGAATAACACAATTTAACTCTTCACTTTGCCACGATTCACAGAAAAATATAAACATAGGTGACTTTTCATATTTTCGCTCTCCGAAAGGCACCTCTGGTGTGCTTTGATAATTCGCATATGTTACAAAACAAGGAATATTACAAGACGTTAATACTTGAGCAACTTTATTTTCCCAATCATTACAATTCCTATGGTCATCATGATCATGATATACAAGGGGTAAAATATAAATGTACTTCTTACCTATATACCGATTAATCATGTTTAAAATATTCGTTTGAATTCTATCAATATTTTTCATATGAATATTCCTCCTTCTCTATAATCAGTATACCCTTTGATATGTGTATTAAACGTCCCATAAAAAATCCTCCTAATTACTATTTCATAACTATTAGGAGGATTTATACTTATATACCTTTTTTAATTCATCACACTTAAAAATCTAAAATATGGAATTAGCAATAAAATATCGGATATAAATCTGTTTTAGCTGTTCTTCAATTTTAGGTGGTTCAACTGACAAATCTATTATGTCTATAGAAATAGGTACATCTCCTAGTTTGCAATTATATGGAAATATATATCTCTCTAAACTCAATTTAGTAGCAGCATAAAGTAAAAGTCCAGCCACCTTTTGATTTGAATGTTGAATTTTATAATTTACCACATATGAAAATATCTGATATATATTATCAGTTCTAAACTTTCGTGATCCACGGTTATTCCCTAATATCTCTTTATAAAACTTAGTATCAATAATTAAAGTCTTATCTAAATACGTGATTGTAGTATCAGTATGCATCATAGGTATAAAATTATATATTTCACTAGGATTCCATTCCATTTTTAAGTCTGATACATTGGTTTCAAAATATGTTTTTCTAAAAAAAGTCCTTATAAAACGTTCAAATAATTTATGAAAAAGTTTTTCTTCAATAACTTTAAAATTATTACTTTCATTCTCACTAATCAAAAATAGAGATTCTACAATTAATTCGCAAAGCAATATAATAGTTTTATATCGTTTATTATATTGGTTGAAAGTAATAGTCTCCCAAGAAATATTCTTAAGTGGTATTTGAGCAATATTACTCATTATAGATATATTTTGTCTGAGTCTTCTCTTTAATTCTACTGGCTCTATAATAATATTGGAAAATATCAATTGACTTGCTACAGATTTAATAATCCTATTTAAATACTCATCCGCGGAATATTCATCATATATACAATCTATTGTATGCTTTCCTTTACCTCTTAAGTCTATTGTTCTAGATAAATTTATCTTTCCACGTACGGTTAATAATTCATTTTCCTCATCATGATAACTTTTAATTAAACCAGCCTTAATTAATTTACTTAATTCAATACTAAATAAAAGAATATATAATTCTCCTAGAGACCGGTCAATATTAGATTTATTTCCATTTAAAGTGGCCTGAAATGGTAGTTCAAGCACATAAGATATCATATAAAATAAGTTTTCAATAGGTATTGATTTATATATATACACAAGATCACCTATTTTTCTAAAGCTTTAACTAATCGTTCAGTCCACGTCTTTACTCTATCAGGTTGATCAAACCAATACTCCTCCAATAAAGGTACAATCTCATAAGATATTACATCTTTCAATACATCTTTGGAGACATCAGTTGTAGATTCCTCTTCATTTAGATTACAAAAATAACTATGCCCGATAACAAAGCCCTCTCCAAGATCATCTTTAAGTTCATTATTTAACTGAATAATTTCGCCAATTAGATTGCGCCCATATACTGTATCTAGTTTTTCAATCAACAAAAATTTACCGAACATAACTTCTTGATCACTATCACTGGAAACAAAACTATAATTTAAAGTTGAACTTAACTTATTAACATCAATACCATCAAAAATTGGTTTTAAGGATACAAAACTAAAACGACGACGTAATGCATAGTCAATTACTGCTAAGCTTCTATCAGCAGTATTCATCATTCCAATTATATATAAATTAGGAGGAACGCAGAAATTTTTTATTAAAGCTGAATCTGTAGAATCTATAACATTGGATAAATGTATACTTTGACCTCTATAGTTATTCTCTATGAGCATTAATAATTCACCAAATATCTTACTAATATTGCCTCGATTTATCTCATCAATAACAAAAAAATGTGGATTCACACTTTCTATATCATCATCTGCTAAGTATTCCTTTACAGCTCCAATACAAGCCTTATAAAATGCACCTGGCTTTAATTCAAACCCACCTTTATCATTAGGCTTGTACCCAATTACAAAATCTTCATATGAATAGCTTTGATGAAATTGAACAAAGTCAACAAGATCTCTATCACTAATTGCCTCTGCTATTTTTTTAGCAATAAAAGTTTTACCAACACCCGGTGGTCCTTGAAGAATAATATTTCGCTTACGTTTTAATAAAGAAAATATTCTATCAATTGTCGAATTTGGAAGATATACCTTATCAAAAATGCTTTTATCAATATTAAAATCAATAGGCATCTTATAATCTAGTTTCATCAAACTAGATTTAGTATCCCAAGATTGCAGATCATAATTAGGAACAAACTTAATAATCTCGGGTGAACTCATTCCGGCTAAAGAAATCACCTCAATAAAAACTTCTATAGGACATTTAGTAAATGAAGTCTGAACACCCTTTCCACCTTTATAAACTTGATTTAAAATTTGATTAGACTTTATTTCAGCAATATCAATTACTCTATCAAAAATTGCCTTTGGTGAAATATCAATCCTATCATGTTTTGTATCTACTTTAGCCTCATCATGTATAATTTTATTTGCAATGCCAATACCTATAAATCCCTCACCTTTACTGTATACAAGAAAATAATCATCTTCTTTAATCAATCCAGCGTTACTTCTTTTTCTACCAGACTTTGAATAATAATCATACCCTATATCTTTATTCCATTTTTCCCATGAATCAAAATCATTTCCCATTTGTGGGTGCCATTTTTCTTTATCCGCACATAGAATCCAATAATTTCTTTCCATAATATCCCTCACAATATTAACGTTTATCGACACTACAAAAAGTACATATAACTACTAATATCTTATCATATCCAACCCATACAATGAATAATACATGAAATTATGAGTAATAATCATATTAACTATATATTAACATTAATTCTTATAAATTTTACGAATAGAATTAGTACAGCTACATAGGTTATGTAATAAGAAATATAATACATTATAAAAGAAAAAAGACTGCAAATAGAATGTGGTAAAACCGCATTCTATTACAGTCCTTTCTTCACCAACAAAGAATTAAAATCAATTTTTTATAACTAAATACCTTCTTAATATAAATTTCAAAAAGTAATAAAAACCGATAGATTCAAAGTTAAAACCGATAGATTCAAAGTTTATAAATATCAATAAACTTCTAGTTCTATGTATATTTATGAAACAGAAGTAATTATAGCTCGTCAAAAGATACCATTCCACCAAGAGTCTCTATAAATATACGATTTCTGATTCTCGCATCATTTACCAATTTATCAAATGATAATACTTCAATTTGTGCATTATATCCACTATGATATTTATAATAACCTAATCGATCTGGAAGCTGTTTGTAGTCATCCCGATGTAATATTCTTAATAAGGATTGATTAATATCACAAATAGCGTATAAGTAAAATCTTGTATTGAGATCAGCATTTATTGGCCGTCCATCATGTGTTACTGCTTGTCCATTCCGAATTTTACTAACATAATCTAACATTTGTGCCATAGGATTACTCTCATCATTATAATCATTTCTCATAGGTCTCTTTAACTCTATAATAGTAAGAGAGTCATACATACCAGAATAAGTATCACTTTTAAAAATGGATGGAGTATCCATACATAAAATATCTGGCCTATTCTTACAATCAATAATTTTCTTATCCGAAGCTATATACGACATATATGATAATCTATCATCAATTAGCCATAGATTATGTGAACAAGGTCCATAGTCTTCATTAGTTGATCTCATAGGAAAAAGAATATTATGTATTACTTCTTCTCTAGAATATCCATCATGGTTTCGTTTTAAAGCCGATTCTAGTAACTCTATAATAATCTTACGATATGTAATATATTTAGCTAGATTTGATTTACTACAATCATCAAACTTCGAAAACTCTTCTAAAAAAACATCTTTATATTTACTACCGAAAATTTCTTTCTCTTCAATTAAAGCTCTAATTTTATCACGACTTTCTCGTTCTAGACCTCTATATATTCGATGTAATTCATCATCTAGTTTATCTTCTTTTAAATGAGGTTTAATTAATCGAAGTTTATCATCACAATAATGTTTTAAAACCGAATACTCAGGCTTTTGACGTTCAATATAATTCACAATTTTATCATAGGTTTCTTCTTGTATATTATTTATATCATCCCGTAATACACACATAATTTCTGAAATAATTTTATCTCTTATATCTCTCATACAAGGATATTGATCTAATTCTCCTGACTCTTCTGATATATTAAATCCCAGCCTATTAGATTGAACATGAGAATTCAAATAATCACCGGAAACTATTCCTACATAATAACATTCAGAATTATCTACCCATCCAGATAGAATAGGAATTAACTTCTCAACATTATAAGATTCTACTAATCTACTATCAGCAGTTAGTAAAACTTCATTATTATTTATAAATGATTTATTAATCTTATAATGTTTAATCTCAAACTCATAACTTTTCGTGCTAAATATATTACTGTCTATTTGATGAATATTATCAGAAACTAATTCATTTACAAAAACTTCATCTCCATTTTCAGAAACTTTGATTTTAATAGGATTAGAAATTAAATAATATAGAGCATGTTTTGCAATAATTTTTGCTAAAGATTCAATTGATTTATTTAAAAACGGTTGTATTTCTTGATGTGGATTTACTAATTTTACAATAGTTTTATAATCACTAATACCACTGGTTTGTGGTATTACATCAATATTATCTTTTGCGTCAAAAATAAATTCTCTTTTATAAAAAGCATTATTTTCAAAATAGTTACTTACTATCTCAACTTGAGAAAAACACTTTAGCCAACTGAATCTGCCAACTCCTTTTCCGCCATATTTTATCTTACGTCGTGACTCAATTGTTAAAAAAGAATCTATATTCTCAGTTGTAAATCCTACACCATTATCCTCAATTGTAACAGAAGAAATATCTTTATCAAATAAATTATCTTTGTTTTTATTTACAATTATATTAATATATCCATCTTTAAAACTATAATCTTGACTCTGTCGTTCAAGAATAGAGTGAATGGAATTTATTACAGCTTCTAAAATCGACATAACAGCATCTTTAGCTGGCAAATCAAAATTTGTTATTTTTCCCACCACATCAACTTTAAAGTTTGCCATAAAACTACCATCCTTTTAATTAAATAGCCTCCATTACTGCCATCAAATTCTCATATGAATCAACTTCATGATATACCAAATCTTGATTAGATAGACTAGAGAAAAGTTTCTTTGCACAAGATATTTTTGCTTGTTCAATAGGTCTTAAACTTAATGAACTCATATCACCTTTCGTTTCTGCTATAAAGAAAATATGCTTAACACTACCCTTCTCAAAAGCAATTGCCCAATCAGGTGTGTAATTTCCAACAGGAGTAGGAATTTTAAACCCTCGAGGTAATTTTGCATATACCACAACTTTACTATCTAGCTCAAGAGATTTAGCAAATCGATTCTCTACAGAATTCTCTGCTAAACCATCTGTAAAAATATAATCTTGAATATGCTTACTTGATTTAATAGCTTTTGTATAGTCCTTATATTTTTCAGCTGTAAATATTTCGGATTCGTAAACTTTATCTGTTAAATTATATGTTATATCTTCAACAATCATAGTTGCTTTCTGTTCATTAATTAATGAACTAACTTTTGATATAAACTCTTCTGGATTCATCTTAAACAAAGCAAACTTATCTGGATTTATAGATTTTAAAATTTTTACAACTGTTTTTCTCGTTAGGTTTGTTAAAGTAGCAACTTTCCCTACCAAATCATATTTTATAGAGCTATTTATAAAACTAGTCAATTTTTGAGATTCAACATTGTACTCTTTAAAAGCTTGTCCTGACTTTAATACCTCTGTACTCAATATATTATCTTGAATTCCTGTAGTCACAGTATATTGTAATGTAGTAACAAATAAATGATTATCTATATGATTAATCGATTTATTAATTAGCTCTTGACTATCGAAATCTACTGTATATGTATACTTACGATTAATACATTTCCACAATTTTTGGAATTCTAGCTTATAAAAGTTGTCATTAAGAGGGTTTTCTTCAATTTTAGTGGTTCCTGCATTTGCTACCATTCCTTCAAGTATGCGTGGATTATAAATAGCTTGAATTAATTTATGAATATCCTCTGTATGCTTAACTAGATCAGGCTCAAGTGGTTGTAAACAATTATTATCTTTATCATCATAATACGCTTGTAATATAGTACCTTTAGAATCAATATATTTATTTTGTACTAAATAAAAATAAATACATGTAGCATCGTCCTTTGTAAGAGTTTTTCTCTCATCACCAGTACCAATTATCTTACCTTCAAAATACTCAATAGATGCTTTTGTTGGACGCTCATAAAGAACATCCGCAATTTCTCGTTGTAAAGATAAAACAAAATCTTTATAACCTTCGCTGGCGATAACAGTTAACTGATTAATTTCTTCAAACTCATTTCCTAAAAGACTATAGTCCATTCGATTACCAGTCTGATCAACACAAATACGTAATCCACGACCAACCTCTTGACGCTTATTAGTAGTACTTGTACCACCTTGTTTTAAAGTACAAATTTGAAATATATTTGGATTATCCCAACCTTCTCGTAATGCTGAATGTGAAAATATAAATCTTACAGGCTCTTCAAATGATAATAATCGTTCTTTATGTTTCATTATCAAGTCATATGCAGATACATCATCTGTGATATCTGAACCTCTTGTAGTCTTACTATTAACTTTCCGCCCATCTTTATCAATACTAAAGTAACCTGTATGAGTGTTACTTACCTCTATGGTCTTTAAGTAATTACTATATGCTGTATTACCTGTTGAGATAAACTCTTTCAAAATATGATTATATTCTTCCTCAAATATATCACCATATTCAGAATTTATTTCCTCTCCTATTTCATTATATTTACGATAGTTTTCTACTTTATCAATAAAAAATAAAGATAAAGTCTTTATACCTCTTGAAAATAGTAACTCCTCTTTTTTAAAGTGTGAACGAATAGTCTCTCTGATTTGTACACGGCGAATATCTTTTTCTGAAATATTACCTTGCACTTCACCCACATAGAGTTTTATACCATTAGTAAAAGATATATAGCCTAAATCATTTTCAGATAGCACACCTGGAGAAATTTCATTAATATGATAACCCTTATACTGTTCTAACTCCTTAGATAACACATATAAATTATCATCTACATCAACAACTCTAGTCTCTCTTTTTATGAACTTATCATATTTTATTTCTAACTCAATTCTTGCTCTAGGCGGAACTTTTGGCGAAAGTATTATTTCGGATAAATATAAATATTGATCAGTACCTTTTAAATTTTCTAAGTCGAAGCCCTTGACTTCAATTTTCTTTACCAACTTACTATTATATGCATCTAAAGCATCTAATACATACACTAAATTATGTTTATCCTTATGAGTAGCAGAGTAGTTTAAAGTAAAAAGCGGGTTAAATTGCTTCAAGGCATCTTGTGTTTTTTTGCCCCCCATTTTTTGTGGTTCATCCAATATTATAATTGGCTTATTAGCTGCAATAACATCTATAGGTCTACGTGAGCCAAAATCATCACGCTCTGAAAAAATAATACGTGCAGCTTCATTCCCACCACGACCATCTTTATTTTTAGAGGCATCAAAACTATTAAAGGCTTGCATATTAATAATCATGACTTGTAAATCTGCACTACGGCTAAATGAATCCAATTCACTAAGATTACTAGAGTTATAAACAAATACTCGTGCTTTCTTATGATATGTTTCCATAAAATGATTTTCCATCATGGAGAAACTTTTATATACACCTTCACGTATAGCTATAGATGGCACAACAATTATAAATTTAGACCAACCGTACAGCTTATTTAATTCAAACATAGTCTTAATATAAACATATGTCTTACCTGTACCAGTCTCCATCTCAATATCTAAAGTACACTGACCTAAGGATTTATCTATATCTTGATTCTCTATAATATTATTGTTTTTTTGAATCGATTGAATATTCTTAAGTATTAGTGCATCAGATAGGGTAATATCTGCATTGGCATAACCTGCGGCAATATCCTCACCTTCAAAATTAGGCATAAATAAGGATGATTGAGACGGCATATCCCCTAAGTCACGGCGGAATCTATTACTAACTTGAAATGGTTGTGTATCAAAAACTTTAACTACACTATTTACAGCCTGTGTCTGGTATGGTTGAATTGTAAATCTAAAATTAATATTAGGCATAATTAGATAACCATCCTTTTTGTATCTGGGCTATAAGTATTAAATATTTGTTCAATATTAGATAATAAACTATCACTATCAATAGATTGATTATTAAAGACTACATAAACAGGCTTCAATCTAGCTAAATAAATAACTAAATCCTCTGTCAATGTTCTTGTATCTAAATAAGAAACTAAATAATTATCACCAACAGTATGAATTTCTTTTTGATCATATAAAATCATATTAATCGAAGTTGATAATTCAATACCTAACTCTAACATCACTTGTATCAATAAATCTAGCGAAACTCGTTCAGGCTTAATATTATCAATTAATTTATCCAATAATGATTGTTCTATATCATGTGAAGAATAATACGTATTTTTCATATTAGAAGAATCAACATAAAATAAACGTACACCTATGTCTCCATTAAAGGTCTCTCCAGAATCTCTTACTGATTTTCTTAGTCTCATCAAAGCAACATCACAAATTGATTTACAACCTTCATCAATAGCATTATTTGAAATATCTAATAGCTCTGGTAACTGAATCAAAATAAACTTTAGGTTGCTATTATTTTCTTCATTATATTCCATTACAGCTTGTGCTGTAGTTCCCGATCCTGAAAAGAAATCAAGGACTATTCCTTCTTTTGAGTTAACACTATGTTCTATAATTTTTTTTATAAAATTAACACTTTTAGGATATGAAAAATAACCAGATAATCCTAATTCATTGAGTTCTTTAGTTGCAACTTGATTCATATATTTATTATCGGTGAATTCAAGAGAATTTAAATTTTCACGCGTATTTTTGAGTTCGCTTTTATATTTTTTATATATAAACCCCCGTTCATTTTCTCCATGACTTTCTTTAAATGATATTTTGCCTGACTTAATATGTTTTTCTACAGTATTTTTGGAAAAAGCCCAAAATCGACCATTAGGCGGAATATCAACTTTTCCGGTATAAGGGTTCTGAATTTCAAAATAATTATTCTTTAAAGTTCCACTTCTAGCACTAGGATCATAAGATGTCCATTCGCCATTAGGATCATTATCTGGATTTTTAAAGCGTTCTAAATTACGTTCACCTCCAAATAATTCTACTTTAGACTTATTTTTAGCATAACAAAGCAAAAATTCATGTTGATAATTAATTCCAATTTTTGAGTCATTCGTTGTTGATTTTGTTTTACGTATGAAGTCAGAAATATAATTCTGCTCACCGAAAATCTCATCACAAATTTTTCTTAAATTAACAAATTCATTCTCATCAATACTAATAAATATAAGGCCATCATCAGCCAGTAAATCTCTTGCTAAATATAATCTAGGATATAACATATTTAACCAATTAGTATGAAATCTCCCTGTTGTTGAAGGATTATGAACTAATAAATTACCTTTACTATCTATAATATCTGTATTATGCAAAAAACTTTCTTTACTTTGACTGTAATTATCAAAATAAACCAAATCACTCCCCGTATTATAAGGTGGATCAATATAAATAAGACTTATTTTAGACAAATATGTTTCCTGCAATAATTTCATTGCCTCTAAATTATCTCCTTCAATATATATATTTTTAGAGTCTATTTTCCCTTGACTTCCATCTTTACCAATTGATTTTTCCTTATTTAGTCTTAATGTTTTATTAATAGGTGTATTAGCAAGTGCAATAGCTTTCTTTTTACCTGGCCATGTAAATTGATATCTTTCTTGTCGCCCCTCAACTACATTATAATTAATTTCTTGAGTCAAAATATCCTTATCAATTGATCTAACTAGATTCCCATCTGAATCTATCGTTTCAGTAGCTATATTAGGAAATAATTCTAGTAGTTTTTTAAACTTTTCATCTGCTAAATTAGCCGTTTGCATTTTTAACTTATCCATTAATACATTCCTCCAATGACTGTTTTAACAGTTGTAACTCTTGATAGAGTTTGAATTTCTTCTTAGGTTGAACTTCCTTATAAATTTTACGCTCTAATCTATCTATAGATACTTCTAGCTCTTTAATTTTATTGTAATATTCTAATATTGTGATTATATTTTTATCACTATCGAATCTTTCTTTTATACCAATCACATGTACAATAATGTAACACCATAAAGCATCAAGCGTCTTAATATTATTGTCATAATCAAGATTAAAAGATTCTTTCCACTCTGATTTGTAGAGTTTATCCTCATAAAACAGATATTGCAATTGATTATTAAATTTTAATTTTATCAATAATTTATGAGGATTTGATTTCAAAATTGTCTCAATCAGACTAATGTTATAATCATTTTTTTTTAACTCTATTGTAACTAACAATATTTCCTTAATAATAGTTTCTGTTATAATATCCAACGAATTATTAGTTAAACTATGTGTAACTACAATTGATTCTATATCATCAATTAAGGATTTTTTTAATTTACTACTAAGTTTTATATTTTTATAAAATGCTTCTTTAGGAATCTTCTGATTTACTATTGTTTTCTCAGGTAAACAGTTCATCGCATCACCACCATAAAGCAAATGAGTTCAAAGTCATTAAGCCCATCAATAAAGGTATCTTTCAATGTGGTAATTCCTGATTTAAAAAAGGAATCTACATCACCTTGTTTCTTTACATTAATAATAGATTGTATAGTCTTCTGTAGTAAATAAGATGGCTTCTCCATATCTTTCCCATCATTGGTCATCTTATTAAATAGTTGTGAAAGTTTAATATCTACACTAGATTTTCCTTTTGCTAAATATCTTAATAGATCTAATGTCTCTTTAGGATGTAAGTGGTCTGAAATTACTTCTCCAGTATCATCAATATATACTAAATAAAAAGGATGTAACCTATTCTGTTTATCAATATTTACATTTGTATTGATATTCTTTAGAACAAAGATAATTCCTGGATTTTCTCCTTGTACAACTGCATTGATCCCTTTTGGTAATCGTTCAATATTAGAATGTTCTTTCATATACTGTAGTAAATCAATTCTAAAATCATTTAGACCTAAATCCATTATGGATATTCCTGTATTCATTTCTTCAATATCTAAAACTTCGTTCTGTAACCTTTCAAGCTGACTTTTTCTGTATAGTAAATCCCCATCTTCATTTATATTAATAGGATCATCATCCCCAGTAGAAGTCATTACAGAAATTTTCATTCGTGTTTCCACACGTGTTTTCAGATTTATATATTCATCTAATGCAATATCTGGCCAAAAATTGACTAATTGAATAACATCATTAGTGCTTCCAATTCTATCTATACGTCCGAAACGTTGGATTATTCTAACAGGATTCCAATGGATATCATAATTAATACAATAATCACAATCTTGTAAATTTTGCCCTTCAGATATACAGTCAGTTGCAATTAATATATCAATATTTTGATTTTCATCCTTATATATTAATTCATACTCTTTTGATTTTGGAGAGAAACATGCCAAAACATGATTCATATCACTTTTAAAATTAGAAATATTAGTCTTTCCATCAATTGATCCAGTTACAAGTGCAACGTTTAATTCACGCCCTAATGATTTTGTAATATGCTCATACAAATACTCAGCAGTATCTGCAAAGGCAGTAAATATGATGATTTTATGATTATTTTTATTTATAGGAGTCTCAATTTTCTTTCTTATAATATCCATAAGACTTAAAAGTTTGTTATCCGTCTCTGGAGTAATAATCTTTACCATATCCAATAATAAATTTAATAAAGCAATATCTTTATCAATCTCAGACTTCCAAGTAATATAATCCATATCCGATAAGTTTATTTGAACTTTTTTACCAACTGTAAAGAAATCCGTATTTTGGTCATCATCATCAAACACAGATGCGAACTCAGTTAAATCTGACAAAATATTTAAACCTGCCCACGCTCCATCCATAAATAACTTGATTCTATCAGAAATATCATTATAATATGCTAGAATTCTATTTAACGTAAGCATAAATGAATATACAGAACTTTCCATACGTTTAAGTAAATTAATACTCATTAACTTCTGTATACCAATCTCACGCCCTCTTTGCATATTCTCTATATCTCCTGCAGCAAGATATTTCTTCAATTGAGAAGGTAATATGAAAGAGGATGGAGTATATATTGCTAAATTCAACTGACCTAAAATAGAAAAAATAGCTTGATAACTAACCTTGTCCGTAGTCTCTATTAATTTAGGTCGTAAAGAAATTGGTTTTAACCGTTTAGGAAAATGACCAATCTCAGTAATATCATAATAACTTTGAATATGCTTTCTAGATCTCGCTATAGTAACTTGATCAAGTATATTAAAGAAATCATAATCTAATTTAGACAAAAGATTTTCAGTTGTCCTATATTCTTCTTCTGATTTAGCCCAAGTATTATAAACGCGCTGAGCTTGTGAAAATATATTATCTATATCATTTTTCAAATTCAAAGTTTTGCTAAAATCACCAGAATCTGCACCATATGCAAGAGCAAGCTGATTTTTCAAGTCGCTAAATCGATTATTAACTGGCGTTGCAGATAACATCAATACTTTAGTTTTAACTCCAGGTTTAATAATACGCTCTATCAATTGTGTATAGCGATTTAACTTACCACTATTCTTACTATCCGTTCCAGATCCATTTCTAAAATTATGCGACTCATCAATAACGACTAAATCATAATTCGACCAATTAATTCGATCTATAGCTAAACCAATACCTGACATTCCTGACATACGTGATAAATCCGTATGATATAAAACATCATATCTTAATTTATCTTCTGCTAATGGATTATTAATTAAATTGCCTCTATAGGTCATCCAATTTTCTGCTAGTTTCTTAGGACATAAAACTAGTACATTTTTATTACGACCTTCATAATACTTAATAACAGATAATGCAGTAAATGTTTTCCCCAAACCAACACTATCTGCTAAGATACACCCATTATATTGCTCTAACTTATTAATAATAGCTAGAACAGCATCTCGTTGAAAATCATAAAGCTTATTCCAAATAACACTTTGTTTAAAGCCTGTTGCCTCATTAGGTAAAACATCTTCTGAAATATCCTCTAAAAATTCACTGAATATATTATATAAGGTCATAAAATAAATAAGCTCAGGAGAGTTATCTTCATATACATTTGAAATCATATCTATAACTTCATTAGTAACATCAACTAAATTTTCTTCAGCCGCCCAAAGCTTATTAAATGTATCAATTAATTGTAAACTTTCTGGATATTCAATTTTTGTAACGAAATTTGTTAAATTATTTCCGTCCTCACAACCTAAATCAACTGTAGAGAAAGCATTTAACGGTGTATATGCATATTTATTTTCTTTAGATTCAACTGTTAGATAGTTACTCATCATTGAGTTTGAATTATTAGATTTAAAAGAAACCTTCCTTTTAATCCACTCACTACATTCCTTTGCAATCTTTTTTTGTTTTAATTCATTACGAAGTCTTACTTCAAATTCAGTACCGTATAAATTTTTTTCACGTTCTAATTTTGGAATAAAAAATTCTCTTTTAGCTTTTTGAGTAGATTCTTTAACAAAAGTAGGCGATGAAAATATAAACCGAATCTCATCACAATTAGTTAATTGATCTTTAAGGGCTTCAAAAGCATAAATAGAAAAGTAAGATGCAGTAATAGAAATCTTATCTCCATTTGAAATTGTTTTTATCAAATCATCTCTTACAATAGACGTTTTATTATCAAAAATTTTCATGATGCACCTATGAGCATATTAATAACAAATATATATTTCATTATATATTCATATGTTAGATATGCCAATGAATTAATTTGAAACTCTGTATTCATAGCAATAAAACATTATGACTTGAATACAAAAGCTTTTAGAATACTACCAATAATATACTGTAAGATTCACCTAAATAAAATTCTCATAAAAAATCAGCAATATAGTTCCATCATATATAAATAAAATACCACATCATATGAGTCGAAAACGCCTCCATATGATGTGGTATTAATTTCCTTTACTACACACTCAACCTCTATATATTCAATGTAATACTACTTTTCGGATTCTTCAATTTCGGAAAACCATATTTATCCAACGCATGTAAAATCTTTTGAATAGTCTCTTTGATATTATCTTTAGATACAGGTATAGAGCTTACGATATATATGATTCCATCAGCATTTGCCGGATAAATACTAACAATACAATCAGGACTATGTATGATGCGAAGCAGATATACATCATAGGTAGACTCAACATAAAAATCAAACTCCTGATTTTCATGTATTACATCAGGTATGTCGTGTACTGGTGCTACAGTACAATCAGATATCTGAAAAGAGTCTGCATCAAAATGCACTCTACAATTATGTTTTCGTTTCATTCGTTCAAGTCGTTCATCTATCATGTTTCACCACGTCACTAATTAATCGCCCTAAATCAATAGCATTTTTAGATGTAATAACAGGTTTACCTGTCCTAGCCTCAATAGATTTACGTGCATCACCAGCGATAGAACCGCCATCTTGAGCAACCTGTTTATTTTCGTCTAATCCTTGTGGATTTGTAGCTTCTGCAATATCTTTAGTTGCTGTTTCTGCCAACATATTTAAAATAAGCTCCGTAGTAGACATATTATCTCTCAGGTTTTCCTTTTTAAGCCCTTTGAAATCCTTATACTCTCGAGTAGTCATTCCGGACCAAGCTTTTGAAATTTCATTTGTTAAGATAGCATATTCATTGCCACCCTTAACACCATGATCTTGCCATGTATCTGTAAGTTCTTTACGTACTTGAATCGCCTGTAATCGTTGGTTAATCCATTCTCGGCTATATCCCTTACGAGCATATGATTCTAAAGCCCTATCAATCGTAAGTTCCGGATCAATAATTTCATCAATACGTTCTTTACCAACCTCTGCTAACCACATTTTAAAAGGTTCTG
>ERZ772926.493-NODE-493-length-22181-cov-4.169393_pt1 | contig 22181 bp, 21 predicted proteins | sample MGYA00511136_ERZ772926 | MGnify/ENA primary metagenome ERZ772926 (study PRJEB29015, sample SAMEA2737917) | human oral metagenome | biome: human oral; feature: human-associated habitat; material: dental | place: China | collected 2153 ... | reverse complement strand
GAGATGCAATCTTTCCCTCGGCACTTATGCCCGAAAACCTTATCAATGGTCGTTGTAGAATGTTTCATGCAAAGAGCCTCGTCACCTGTTATGCTGGCTTTAGGCATATTTTTGACGAAGTTAAGCATAAGGACTTACCCTCTCTCCGCAATGAAATCTATTCATATTTTCGAGGGCGAAGTAATTTCTATCGTTACGGCAATGCTGAGAATGGCTACCTCTTTACATATCGGATGGCAGAAGAAGTTAAAGCTATATTCAAAAAATATGTCTATGATGCACCCCGATACGACAGAGCATTTGAGTCATTATCTTTTCACGAATAAAAATAGACTCAATGAAATTATAAAAGTCTTTTAATTCATTCATAGTAAATCATTATTTATCTTTGTCCGACAGTTTCGTACGCTCTGTCCGAAGCCTTCGGACAATGTGTCCGATTACTTCAGGAATATTAAAAAGTGCTCTTTAGGGATGAGCAAACATAGTCCTTATAAATGGTATAAAGTTTTTCTTATTACTGAGTTTATAAGGATTATCTTGGTTGATAAACTCTTATTATAAGAAAGCATATTGTTATAATATGAAGTCTGAAAAGAAAACAATTGCAGTTAATACATTATATCTTTATTTTAGTAGTTTTTTCCAATTAATAGTTGGATTATATACTTCTCGTGCATTACTTCAGGCTCTTGGGGTAGAAGATTTTGGTATTTATGGTGTTGTTGGTGGTATTATAGGACTTCTTAGTTTTATTAATATGGCAATGAGTAGCGCCTCCTCACGTTATTTGACATTTGAGTTGGCAAATGGTACTATAGATAGCCAAAAGCGTATCTTCTCTGTTGTATTTACGGTACATGTATTTATTGCTATTTTAACTTTTGTTTTGGGAGAAACTATTGGCTTGTGGTATGTTGCCAACAAGCTTGTAGTGCCAGAGGGACGTATTTATGCTGCACATTGGGTTTATCAAGCTGCAATATTCATGTCTATTATTAATATAATTCAGGTTCCATATAATGCCTCTATTACTGCACATGAGAAAATGGGGTTTTTAAGCTTTTGGAGCAGTATAAATATATTCTTAAAGTTACTAATAATTCTTTTTCTATATTTTTCAGTATTTGATAGATTAATCTTGTATGCTATATTGATGTTATCTGTAACAGTCTTAATAGCACTTGGTTATTTTATTTATTGTAGAAGAAAGTTTGATGAATGCTTTGTTGTTAAGGTTCAAGATGCTAAATTGTTCAAGGAAGTTTTATCATTTGCGGGTTTTAGTGCTTTTACTTCTTTCGCAAGTGCACTACGAACACAAGGTGCAAATTTATTAATTAATAGATTTTTCGGAGTTGTTCTTAATGCAGCTGGAAGTGTGTCTACAATGGTATCAGGCTATATTATTAGTTTTACGTCCAATATTATTACGGCTTTTAGACCTCAAATAGTCAAGTCTTATGCTATTCAGGATTATGATAAGATGTCAGACTATATAAAGCTGTGTATGAGTTGTTGTTTGGGGATGTTTACAATGATAGCAGTACCCATCTTTCTTGAGATGGATTATGTCTTAACCCTTTGGTTAGGCATAGTTCCTCAGTATGCTGTTGAATTTTGCCAAATTAGTTTAGTTGGTGCAATGTTTGGTTTATTAAATATGACAGCCTTAATAGCCATTCAAGCCACGTCTCATGTTAAAATGAATTCTATATATATAAGTATAGCTTCATTATTGTCAGTTACTGTATTATTTATATGTTTTCACCTCGGTTCTAAACCATATTCTGCATATATAATTTATTCTGCAACAGAGTTGGTTATATTGGCATTGTCTATATGGAATGCAAAGAAACTAATTCCAGAACTTATGATATTTTCAATTCTTTCTGGTATAGCAAGAATCTTTCTTATAATGCTATTATCAGGTGCTGTTGCATGGTGGCTAACATGTCTTCAAGGGGCGTCGCTTTTCAGATTTTTTCTTGTCATACTTGTTTATAATCTATTGTTTTGTCTATCTTTCTTCTTTTTTATATTGACAAAAGATGTAAGGCAACAGATAATTGTTTATTCAAAATCTCGATTTGGTAAATGAACGAGCTAAAATATACAAAATTATCAGAGAAACTCAAGATAGAGTTACAAAAGAAACACCAAATTACTCACCCCCTGTCTTGTAAAATTATTCCAGAAGGGATAGTTTTGCCTTATATGGAGAAAAATAATAAAATTTATGGAGGTGTTATAGATAAAGAGGGGGAATTCGTTGATTTTTCTAATTTTAATGAAAAAGTAGATGGCGCATATATTCCTCATTCTGTCAAGGATATAAGGAAGAGAGCTATATTTATTGGAGGTTTAGTATACCCTGCGTGGGGTCATACTATAACTGACGATTTGAAATACTTTTGGTGGCTTTTGTCAAATGAATTTAAGAGAGTACAAGATGAGGGAGATTATGTCTTAGTCTGTATTAAGTCAAAATTTATAAAGAATCTTGATGCTTTTTCTCATCTTCTATCGATACTGAATATAGATATTAATTCTCTCTTATTGATAGAAGAACCAACCAGATTTAAGGAGGTTTATGTTCCAGAATCATCTTTCCTTGCGACTGAGGGTGGAAAGAGGTTTTGGTCTTATGAGTTTGAAAGTACAATTAATTATATAAAAGATTATTTTACACTTGGAACAGAGACTTTTGATAAAGTGTACTTGTCTCGTACAAAAATAGCAGGACGTAGAGATTTTGGAGAAAAGTATGTAGAGAAAGCTTTTAAAGATGCTGGTTATCATATTGTTTACCCCGAAGAAATATCCTTAGAACAGCAAATACATATTCTAAAGAATGCAAAGACAGTAGTGACAACTGAAGGAAGTATCTCGCATAATGCTGTTTTTATGCAAAAACATGCAACGCTGGTTATTTTAAGAAAGTCAGATTATATTAATTATTATCAGGTGGCAATTAATGAGATGAATGATTTGAATGTTGTTTATATTGATGCGCATCTGTCAGTACTTAATAATAAAAGAACGCCAATAGTTGGACCCTTTTTTATCTATATTAATAGACGGGTGGCTGATTTTTTAGGAATAAAAAAGTCTTTTCCTGTTTTTGAGTTTTTACGTTATATTCGATGTTCTCTATTTCATCGTGATATTTTAGATAGAATAAGATTCTTATGATAAAACAAAGTATTTTACAGATTTATTTCTCTTTTATATATTATATTCCTCATTTTTTAAGGGAATTGTTGTTGTACGTGGTAAAACGTCGTACAATTATTTTGAATAGCTTTCTTAATTATAAGTTTGGGATATTTCATCACTGTAATTGGGGAGATGATATCAATAAACTTTTTATAGCAGATGGAATGGAAATTGACGTCATACTTTATCAAAACTCAATTCTTTCTAAGCTTAAGCATAAAGAAAACTATATGTGTATTGGAAGCATGCTTCATGATTGCAACTCTCAAACGATAGTATGGGGAAGTGGTTTTTTATCAGATGATGATAATTTTAGATTAAAAGAGAAGCCTAAAAAAGTTTTGGCTGTTCGCGGTAAACTTTCACGTCAGTTCCTTTTAGATCAGGGAGTAGAATGCCCAGAAGTGTATGGTGATCCTGCTTTATTATTACCTTTATTCTATAAAAAACAAGATGTAAAGAAGCGTTATAAGTTAGGAATAGTTGCACACATACATGATGAAGGTAATCCTTTGGTCCAGGCTTTAAGGAATAATAGTGATGTTATTATAATTAGCTTACAATCTTATGATAACTGGCTTCATGTGATAGATAAGATTTGTGAATGTGAATTTATTCTTTCGAGTTCATTACATGGAATAATAGTTTCAGATGCTTATGGAATCCCTAATGCTTGGGTAGAATTCTCTGATAAGGTGATAGGAAATGGTTTTAAATTTAGAGATTATTTTTCTTCTGTATCTAAGAAAGTTTGTGAGCCAATTAGAATAACAACTCCGATAGATATAAATAATCTTGATAAATATAAAGAAACATGGGAATCTCCTACATGTGATTTAAGTGAATTAGTAAAGGTATGTCCTTTCCCTTCTCTTATAAAACACTGAAGAAAAGATAGTATTGCTTAGAGAATAGTATTTTTTCTGCTTCTTCCGAAATATGAAGTGATAAAGTAGTCCTACTACATATAAAAGGCATACAGAGAGGGGGAGAGCACGGAGGTGAAAAAGTAAAGACAATATCACGGAGGAGCCGAAGGCACAAAGAGCGACAGAGCCGTAGTGTAGGTGTTGCTGAAAGCTCTGGTAATAAACGTCTTTATAACTCGCAAATATCCTCTGATACTCCACGCACCAACAGTGTCTCTGTATTCTCCATTTCTCTGTGTGAGGTTTCTTCAAAGTTCTAATCTCAAAAGGTATCACTCCAAATTGCTGAACCATAATAATTTACAATAGTGTCTTAATTAGCTGTTTACAAGGATTAATTCATTCTAAGTGGTGTAGATATAGTCTGTAATAATATAAATTGTAACTATTAAATGAAACAGAGAGTTTTAAATTTTGAAGCGCTAAGAATTTTAGCTATGTTCTTAATTGTAGTATGGCATTTTTTAGTGAAGGGTACTATTCATTATGGTGGGGGACATGAAATAGGTTACTTACATGATGCTTCAATATATAATTTATTTTATACTCTATTTTTACAGTTATTTCTTCCTGTGGAGTTGATTTATTCGTATTAATTTCTGGTTATTTCTTATCTACATCTTTTGTTTTAAAGTTTAGTCGTGTTTTCCATATTTGGGTAATTACTTTTTTTTATTTATTTTTTATAAGTGTTTTTTGCCTAATTTTTTATCAAGATGAATTCTCATGCATGAGTCTTCTAAAAGATTTGAGACCAATAATGGGAAGTAATTATTGGTTTATAAAAAGTTACTTTGCAATGGTGTTATTGGCACCATTTATTGCTACAACCTTGAAAAATATAAGTAAAAAGGCTACGCTTTTCTTAATTTTAATTTTATTTTTTTTAGGTTCGCATTATACAGGTGATTATTTTGATACAAATAATAATCTGAGATTGTTTGCATTAATGTTCGTTGTTGCTGGTTATATAAAAAAATATGATGTTCCAAAATGGTTGTGCAAGAATGTGTGGTATATTTTGTTTTTAATCTGGACTATTCAGATTATCTTTTCTTTAATTAATATTTATAGTGAAACAAGTAGTACCGGCTTTAGAGGATATGCAGTCGAAAATAATTCAGTCACAATTTTTACTTCAATATTATTATTTATTGGATTTAAAAGAATGAATATAACTAAAAGCAGAAAGCTGTTAGAATCGTTATCTCAATATGTATTTGCTATATACTTGATTCATGATAATAATCATATTGCAGATTTATTGTGGAATCGATGGCTACATATAAGTACGTCTTCGCCTCTATATCCTTTGCAATTATTTTTAATACCTGTAATAATATATTTATTGTGTGTATGTGTTGATATGATAAGATATAAATTGTTTATCTTCTTAGGCATATATAAATTAGAAAATAAAATCAAAGGTTTTGATGTCAACGTAGAAAAGTAATAAATAATTCTCCTTTTTAATATACTATTATGCAAATATTCAGACAATTAACACATTTTATTTTCAAGCTATATAATATAAGTAGCTCTGAACGTTATATTTCTTTCCTAAAGAAACACGGTGTGTCTATAGGTAACAATGTTACTTTCCGTGAACCTCGTTCAACAAGAATAGACTTAAGTCGTCCCTGTTTAGTGACTATAGGTAATGATGTTGACATCAATACGCATTTTACTATAATGACACATGATTTTGGTAACTTTGTTTTTCGTAATTTATTTTCTGATTATGTGAATAGTTCTGGTGCTGTTTCAATAGGAAATAATATTTATTTTGGGACTCAAGTTACTATTCTTAAAGGTATTAGTATAGGTGATAATTGCATTATTGGAGCAGGCTCTTTAGTGACAAAAGATATTCCAGCAAATTCAGTTGCAGCAGGTTGCCCTTGTAAGGTAATATGTACCATTGAAGAGTATTATCAAAAACGTAAGAAACAGGGGTTAGATGAAGCGAAGGAGTATGTAAGAGCCTTTAGGAAAAGAAATGGTCGTAATCCATATCTGAATTTAGAATTACGTGAAGAATGGATGTATTTTATAGATGCTACTAATATTGAAAAATATCCAGAGGTTCCTGTTCGACAGAGAGTTGGAAAAGGGTTTGAGAAGTGGCTTAAAAATTATAAGGCACCATACCATTCTTATGAGGAGTTTATGGATTCCGTAAAATAAGTAGAACGCATGTGCAAAGTATCTATTATTGTTCCCGTATATAATTGTGAAAGATTAGTTGGAAGGTGTATAAATTCTATACTTGATCAAACATTCACAGACTTTGAACTTATCATTGTCGATGACGGTAGTAAAGACTCTTCTTTATCTGTCTGTCAAGAAATAGCAAAAGACAAAGAGAACGTGAAGGTCTATACAAAGCCAAATGGTGGGGCTAACTCTGCAAGAAAATTCGGAGTATCTAAAGCTTGTGGTGAGTATATTTCTTTTGTAGATTCTGATGATGTTATACCTCATGACTCTATTGAGAACTTAATAGCTAAAACAAAAGTAGAGCAATTAGATATTATTCAGGCTGCCAGACAGTATTATATAGATGGTGCTTTATCTTCACTATCTTCATTTCAGGAACCTGGAATATATGATAACAAAACTTTTATAAAGTTTCTTTTTCAAGCAAAAAGTAATGGTGGTCCTCATGGGACTTTATATAAAAGAGGGTTGTTTGGTGATGAGACTTTTAATCTTCCAAGAGAAGTTGTTTTAGGCGAAGATTTCTATATGAATCTCTGTCTTGGTATTCGTGCGAAAAAGGTGGGGCTTTTTAATGATATCATAGTTTACGAATATCATGAAAACCAGAACTCTGTAACTCATAATTATTCTTTTAGTTCTGTTGAGCCTTTTAGAATGCAGCAGAATGCAATAAAGTCTTTGCTTATGAAGTATAATTTATTTAAAGAGTTTGAAGTCTTATATTATTCGAAAGTTGTAAATAGTCTTGTATCAGCTTGTTTACATAATAGACAACTACTTTCTGAGAGATATACAAGAGATATTGGTGCCGCTGCTTTTGATGCTCCATTACCAAAACGTGAAAGAATGTATTGTCTTTTGCTGAAGTGTCCAATTCTTTATCCTTTATTTTTGACATTAAATTATTTAAGAAAGAAATTGGCTTAAGATATTAGCCAATATTTAATCCCTAAATTCAAAGTATGATATCTTATTATCTTATATTTGCAATCTCACTGATTTACTATTTTATTCAAAATCGTCAAAGGGTTCCTTCTTCTAATCTTTTTTTCTCTCTTATGCTGATTATTGCCCTATTTATAGGTCTGGGTGATATGATTGGAGGTTACGACAGATATATTTATGGTGAAGTGTTTGACTCTATAGCTGATGAGATGAGAGGTGAAAGGAAACTTTCACGATTATTTTACTTAGTGAATGGTAATGAGTATGGTTATTTTGTATGGCAGGTTATAGTTTCAATCTTTACTCCAAATCGATATGTTTTTATCTTATTGACAATATTGACGATCTATCTACTTTTCTTTAGAGTGATGAAGAAATATATGTTAGAGTATCCATTATCTGTAATCTTGTTTATGGGTATGTTATTCTATTTTTCAATGACTTATTTAAGAGAGGTGTTTGGTATTGCAATTCTTTGGCAGGGTATTCATTATATTTGGGAAAGAAAGTTATGGAAATATATGCTTGTTGTCCTATTGGCAGCTTCGTTTCATACGTCAATATTAATTGTTCTTTTATTCTATTTTATCCCATTAAAACGTTATTCAAAGAAAAGTATTATAGCTGTACTTTTAATATGTCTTTTGATCGGTCTAACATCCATTCCAAATGGGATTTTAGCATACGCTGGAGATTTCACTGGTAAAAGTGCAGGAGACGAACTTAGAATTAACAAGCAAGAGCAAGGATTCCGAATAGAATATGTTTTAGAAGTTCTTTTCTTTATATGGTTAATCTTTAAGAGTTACGATAAAATAGACACGGATAAACGTACCTTGACTTTTTTGAATATGACCATAGGATTATGTCTTATCTTATTGTTCTTTATGAGATTTGGACAAGGAGGTCGTTTTGGATGGCCATTCTACATTGGTGTGTTCTACATGATTCCTTATTCTATAAGTAAAAATAAATCTTCATTTTTATTGAATCCAATGGTTTTAGTGCTATTTACTCTACTTTTTGCTCGTATTACGATAGCATGGGAATCGTTGAATGTTCCTTATAAGACATTCCTTACGGACGGAATACCTGCGGGTGATGGGACGATATTTGATAAGTATGAATATGACTTAGACTATGTTAATGATAAATTCTATAGACCAGCATTTGATTTTCTATTGCTAAAGTAATTTGCTATAAATTTATTTTATGATTGGAATAACTGTATTCACCCCTCTCTATAATAGAGCTTCTCTATTAAGTGATGTGTATGAAAGTCTTCTGAGACAGAATTACCACTCTTTTGAGTGGGTGATTGTTGATGATGGGAGTACAGATAATGCAGAACAGATAGTAAATACTTTTATCGGTGATGCTATACATACATTTCCAATATCCTATGTACGGAAAGAGAATGGTGGAAAGCATACTGCAATTAATCGTGGGGTAGAAGAGGCAAAAGGAGAACTTTTTTTAATACTCGATAGTGATGATACATTACCAGCAGATTCCTTAGTAACAATCGCACAGTATTATGAGCAGTGTAAAGGTTATAAGGACTGTGCTGGGGTTTGTGGGTTGATGGCGCATCATGATGGGCAATTAATAGGCTCAGGTTTTTCAAAAGAACCGATGTATGAAAGTGCATTACAGTTTCGCTATGCAGAGATGGGTAATGTTACTGGTGATTTATTAGAGGTTTATAAAACCTCTGTCATGCGAGAGTTCCCTTTTCCTGAGATAGAAAATGAGAGGTTTTGTCCAGAATCTTTGGTGTGGAATAGGATAGCTAAAAAGTATAAGCTGTTTTGTTTTAATAAAGTAATTTATTACAGAGATTATTTGGAAGGTGGACTTACAAGTAAAATTGTAAGAATAAGGATGAAAAGCCCTATTGCTTCTACAATGACTTATGCAGAGATGTTAGATTATGATATTTCATTAAAATGGAAGATAAGATCAGCTATTAACTATTGGAGATTTAAATATTGTATTACGAATAAATCCTTAAAAGCACCAAAAGTGAAGTGGTATTGGAAAGCATTCCAAATAATAGGTCTGATAATGCACTTGAAGGATAATAAATAGTAGGTATGAAACAGATAATTATAGATCCACGGTTGAAGTATAATTACGCTTCTTGGTATTTGTTAGGAATTAAAAGACTTTTAAAGGGTTGGAAGGTTATATATGAGGTAAGTCCCTTTAAAGGTATTAAGTATGAGAATACTGCTGATTATAATAGTGGATTTGCTTTTATTATTTGTAGCAAAGGTCAGGAAAAGAAGGTCTTTGTTGATACCGAAGATGTAGCCAAGATTTTTGAAGACAGATATGGGTGGTGCGATGTCTATGGAATGGTAAATCCAACAACAGAGCAGGTTACGGAATATGATAAGTTGATAGCGATTGGACCAGAGTTTGGTGTAACGCTCGGTAGTCGTTTCTCAACTATTATTCGTTGTTTAAGACTATTTCTCAAAGGGCGTAAGTACTCAAATATTTCCTTCAAAGGCTATCTCCGTGATTATCTTTATACGAATATTCGTCGTCGCCCTATAGAGGCTTATGAATGTGAAACGAAAGTTCGTCATAATTATATTTTTCATGCCTCTACATTATGGTATAATAAATTTGCTGCAACGGATACTAATATGTATCGTGGCGAGTTTTTGAAAGCATGTAAGAAAGCTGGTATTAATATAGAAGGAGGATTGTTCTATGTTAATGGAGAATCAGTATTAAAGGAAATGCCTGATTATCCTAAATATAAGGAGGAATATAAAGACTTTATTTATGAGAGTCGACTTTCTATGAATGATTATATTAGAAAGACAAAAGAGAGCGTTGTCGTTTTCAATACACCAAGTGTATGTGAATGTCATGGATGGAAACTTGCAGAATATCTTTGTATGGGAAAAGCAATTATCTCCACACCTTTAACACGAGAGATGCCTGCTACTCTGGAACATGGGAAGCATGTACATTTTGTAAATTCAGTAGATGAGATATATGATGCTGTGGTAAAGATTAATTCTGATGAACATTATCGTATGCAGTTACAAGAAGGAGCAAGACAGTATTATGAGAAGTGGATTGCACCAGAGTTTGTTATTCAACGGTTATTAGAAAAGGTTGGTGAACAGCCTTGAATCTGAAACGTAATTCAGTTTTGCTGTCATTCTTGTCATTTGAATAGAGAGTATAATCTGTTAGATATCATTTGTTTATGATGAAATGTTAAAAGTGACAGCAAATGATTTTTTAATTTCTTGTTGAATTCTTATTGAGAATACGAGCGAAACAGATTTGCGCATTGGTAAATTAAAGAAACAGGATAATGAGAATATTACAAGTCATAACATCTTTGGATATGGGGGGGGCTGAAACGTTGGTGGTTAATTTGATACCAAGGTTACAGGCTTTAGGAAATACGGTAGATTTGTGTATCTTTAATGGTACAGAAACACCATTAACTCAGAAACTGAAGAGAGAAAGTCCTGAAACGAAGATATATGCGTTAGGTCATGGGGTGTATAACCCATTATATATATATAAACTGGTAAAGATAATGAAGAATTATGATATTGTTCATACTCACAATTCTTCACCACAGCTTTTTGTTGCAATTGTCAGTTTATTTTCTCCAAAAAAACTTGTTTCTACAGAACATACGACTTCTAACCGCAAACGTGAATGGAAATGGTATGCACCGATAGAGAGTTGGATGTATGGACAGTATAATCATGTGATTTGTATAAGTCAGATTGCAGAGGATAAGTTGCGAGAGTATATGGGAGGTGCTTGGTTGGATAAGAACACACTCAAATATAAGCAAATTTCTACTATTAATAATGGGGTAGATGTCAAGTCTATAAGTGATGCAATCCCTAATAGTGAGTTGTTATCATTGAAGGGGCAAAAGAAATCTATTCTGATGGTAGCTGGTTTTCGAGATGCAAAGGACCAGGATACTGTTGTAAAAGCCTTAGCGTTACTAAATAGTAAAGATTTTGAAGTTTGGTTTGCAGGTGTTGGTATACGTCAGGGAATTGTTAAGCAGTTAGCGGATTCACTTGGTGTTATTGAACGAGTTAGATTCTTAGGCTTACGTACTGATATTCCAAATGTCCTGAGAGCAGCAGATGTTATCGTGATGTCTTCTCATTGGGAAGGGTTAAGCCTTAGCAATGTAGAGGGTATGAGCGCACATAAGCCTTTTATAGCTTCTGATGTAAATGGTTTGAAAGAAGTTACTAAGGGATATGGTATTCTTTTTCCACATGAGGATGCAAAGGCATTGGCAGAAGAAATCAACCGATTAGCAAGTGATGAAGCTCATTATAACGAGATTGCAGAACGCTGTTATAATAGAGCTTTGGAGTTTGATATTTCAAAAACGGTCAATGGATATAATAATGTTTATAAAGATGTAAATTCTAATGGGTAAAGATAGAATAGCATATTTAGATTTTGTAAAGTTCATAGCAATACTTCTTGTATGTATTGGTCATTGCTATTTAATGAGCCCAAACTTAGAAAGCAGTATTCGACCTATTATCTATTCTTTTCACATGCCGCTGTTTATGTTGGTGTGTGGTTATTTTTCCATTCGTAGCTTAGAAATACCTATCAAATCTCTTTTGGAAAAGAAGAGTAAACAATTGTTGATTCCTGTTATATCGTGTACTATTTTAATTATTTGTCTATTCGGGGGGGGGATTCGTCTAGAAATTATAGGTTGTGTTTGGTTTCTTAAGAATCTGTTTGTATGCTATCTTATAGCAAGATTTGTCAAATGCGTTAAAATACCAGTAGAGATTACGTTTCCGCTTTCATGGGTAATACTTTTAATTATTCCTTATAGTGGAACATTGATGATTAATTTTCTCTATTTCTATTTTTGTGTTGGCTATTTAATCCATAAATATCAAGATTATATTCAAAGTTATAGAGTCTCCCTATTTGTATTTTCTCTTGTCTTTTTTATAGCAGCAGTTTGTATGCATTGGACAAATCCTTCTGAAAAAGTTGATATAAATTTACTTATGTTTAGTCCTTTCAAGTTTGTTGTACAAGTTTTTGTCGGACTTTCTGGCTCTATAGTTGTAATAGGTATTTGTGAGCTTATATATAAGTTGTTTGGAAAGCGACAGAGGGCAGGGAAGGTTCTATCATATTTTAGTACTATTGGTAGATATACTTTGGGAATATATATTGTACAAACTTTTATAATAGAGCGGTTAATAACTGTATATATAAAGTTAAATGAGGCAGTCATTTCACCAGCTTTTACAGATTTTATTTTTATCCCATTGATTGGTAGTGCCTTATGTTGTGTTTGCTATTATGTTGTTCGTTTAACACAACCAATTAAAATAATAAATATTCTTTTTTATGGGGGACAGAAATAGGAAGTATAATTTCTTATCTATTGAGGCTAAATCTTACAATAATGGATGAGAAAGTTATTGATTTATAGAGCAGTTGTTTGAATATCTTCTCTGTTTCCTGAATATACTATAGCTATTAGACGTATAATGTGAATATTAATTTATGATAGGAAGAAATAATTTAGTTAAACTTATAGATTGCTGTTATCGTGAACCTCTGATGAAGTTCAGGATTATGAAGGAGAAAGGGTTCTCTTTGTACACAATGGGTAATAGTTATCCATCTGTATTTATGGTTGATGGTAGAATTCCTCATGGTGGAATGTTTGACAGACTGAAAGGTCTGATTACCATTTATGCTATATCTAAAGCTTTGGAAAAGCCATTTAAATTGAATTGGACTTATCCGTTTGTATTAAGTAAGTATCTTGAGCCAAATGAGTATGATTGGCTAATTGATGAGAGCCAAATGAATTTTGGTCTTCTTTCATATAATAATGTTATAGCCTACGGAGAGATAGTAGATCCTTCTCGTTTATATAAGAAACGTTCGTCAGAAACACATTTTTATTATGGCTATAACTCCTTAGATAAGGTGAATGCTCATTTTGGCACGAGTTACCAGTGGGGTGAGTTGTATAGAGAGCTATTTCGCCCAACAAATTATCTCCAACGTTATTTGGACCAATATCAGTCAGAGATAGGAGCGAACTATATAGCAATTCATACACGTTTTATGAACCTCTTGGGTGACAAGATGGAAACTAATATCAATCCTGAATTAGGTTCTGAAAATCAAAAGAGTGCATTGGTTGAGACTGCTATCAATTCTGTAAAGAAGATATCTGAACAGCACCCTAACACAAGGATTCTTATTGCTTCCGATTCGATGGTTTTCATTGAGGAGATAAAAAAAGCAAAGCTTGATGTGTATATTGTGCCTGGAACTGTAAAGCACATTGATACTGCTGGTGAAACAGATGATTCTGAGAATATAAAGATGTTCACAGACTATTACTTAATCAGTGGTGCACAAAAAGTTTATAGCTTATGGCATGAAGGTATGTGGAAGAGTGCATTCCCTGAGTATGCTGCAAGAATTGGAAATGTGAATTTTGAACGTGTCGAGTTCTAAATTATGAAGAAGAAATTAATTCGCGTTACAACTGCAGATATCTCTTTGGATGGTTTACTGAAAGGGCAGTTGAAGTTCTTGAACCAATATTTTGAGGTCATTGGTGTTGCAAAGGATACAGGTGTACTAAAGGAGGTTAGTGAACGTGAGGGAATACGTGTTGTTGATGCTCCGTTAGAACGTCCTATAAGTTTAGTGAAAGACATTAAAGGCTTGTGGTTCTTGTATCGCTTGTTCCGTAAAGAGAAGCCATGGTGTGTTCATGCTAATACACCTAAGGGAAGTCTGTTGGCGATGATAGCTGCTTGGTTTGCTGGTGTACCTCATAGAGTCTATACCGTTACAGGACTTCGTTACCAAGGGGCACAAGGAATTTTTAGAAAGATCCTAAAAGGAATGGAAGTTTGTACTTGTTTTTTTGCAAATAAGGTTATTCCTGAAGGAAATGGAGTTAAGCAGATATTACAGGAGGATCGTATAACCAAAAAAGAATTGACTGTTATTCTTAATGGAAATATAAATGGTGTTGATATTGATTATTTTTCTCCACACCACTTTACTGTAGAAACAAGAATTAAAGACAAGCCATATACTGGTAGTAAAAAAGATATTCGTCAGGACTTAGGGCTTAGTGAAGATGATTTCGTTTTTATATTCATAGGTCGTATAGTTGGTGATAAGGGTATGAATGAGCTATCAACATGCATGAAACGTTTTAAAAAAGAAGGTAAGAATCTAAAACTTCTTCTTGTAGGACGATTTGAAACAGAACTCGACCCTTTAAAGAGTGGTAATGAGGATTTTCTTAGAAATAATCCAGATGTACGTTTTGTTGGCTATCAAAGAGATGTACGTCCATTCTTTATTGCAGCAGATGTTTTAGTTTTTCCAAGCTATAGAGAGGGTTTCCCTAATGTAGTGTTGCAAGCTGGTGCAATGGGTCTACCATCTATTGTAACTAACATCAATGGATGTAATGAGATTATCAAAGAAGGTCAGAATGGTAAAATATTTCCTTCTAAAGATGCAGATGCATTATTTAAGGAAATGAATTGGTGTATAGAAAATAAAGATTTTATAAAGGTGATGGCTTCACAGTCTCGTAAAATGATAGTTGATAGATATCGTCAAGAAGAGGTTTGGAAGGCAACGCTCCAAGAATACGAAAAACTTGAAAATTAGTTGACTATGCAGTGTGATGTTATTGTAACATATTGTTGGAATAGAGTAGGGTATAACATTATCCGTAGCCTTTATGAAAAAGGCTTAAAGGTGGTAGTGGGAGATACATCATCTTATAATATTTGTAGTATCTCTAAGTTTAGTGTAGGAAAGTTTGTCTATCGAGATTTTAAGAAAGATGAAAGAGGTTTTATTGAAGATTTAAAGAAAGCTCTTAATGACTATTCTCCTAAGGTTCTAATGCCTACGCATGATGAGGCTTTAATCATAGCAAAATATATCGATGAGCTTCCCAAGGATATTATATACACCATGGAATCTTATGAGAAACAAGTTAAGTTATCTGATAAGTATGAGGCAACTATTTTATCTGATTCTGTAGGTGTTCCTGTTCCTCGCTTTATAGATGATATAAAACAAGCTACGTATCCTATAGTCATTAAAACGAAATTTGGCAACTCTGCAAAAGGTGTGTTCTTTCCTAAAGATTATTCTGAAGCTAAAAAGCTCTTACTTCAATACGAAAAAAAAGATATCCTAATAGAAGACTTCTTTGCTGGTATAGATTACAGTGTTGATTGTGTTAGATACGATGGTTTCTTTCAAGCATGTACCTATAGGTCTTTAGTAACTAAAACTGATGGAGGAGGAACAACAACACAGAGAATTTTGGTATCGATGCCAGAATTAGAGAAATATTCTAAACTTATTTTAGATAAAGTTGGTTATAAAGGTGTTTGTGGAATAGATTTTAAGGTAAATGAAGAAACGAGAGAAGCTGTATTTATTGAAGTGAATGCTCGATTTACTGGAGGATTAGCAACACCAATGGCTGGAGGTTTTGATATTCCTTACATCGTATATTCGCTCTTTACTTCTGGAAAATATGATCAACAGATTCAACCTCGAATGGGTACGAAGACAAAATGGGTTCTTGGTGATATAATAACACTCGTGGGGAAGATTCTTCGTCGTTCGTTGACAATGAAAGAATTTAAGCAAATTATGAGTTGGAACTTTGATGCCTTTGATGATTATAGAAAAGAAGACAAGAAAGCGATACTTGGAGAGTTCCTATATTATTTTGTAAAATTAGTAAAGAATAGAAATCTGAATCCATAAGGAAATAGTATGATTTTAAAATGGTTGTTTGATAAACTTGTATCTTTGTTTGGGTTGCTCTTCCTTAGTCCTGCGTTATTGGTTGTGGCAATTTTGATTAAGGTGAAGATGCCTGGTCCTATATTATTCTGTCAAAAGCGAGTGGGGCAGTATGGGAAATTATTTACCGTTTATAAGTTCAGATCGATGACTGTTAAGGCAGAGGCTTCTGTGGCAAGTCGAGATTCGGAAGCGACTTCTATTGCCTCTACGGAACAGTGCCGTATTACACCACTTGGAGAGAAACTCAGACGTTATAAGTTAGACGAGTTACCTGAACTTTGGAATGTCCTCAAGGGAGACATGAGCTTTGTTGGACCACGTCCAGACGTCCCCGGTTATGCAGACCAGTTGCAAGGCGAGGAAAGAGATATTCTCAAGTTGAAGCCTGGCATTACAGGTCCAGCCAGTTTGAAGTATAGGAATGAGGAAGAACTCTTAGCTTCTGTTGAGAATCCTGCACAATATAATGATGAGGTGATTTTCCCAGACAAAGTAAAGTTAAACCTCTATTATCTCAAGCACTATTCATTTATAAAAGATATTCAAATGATTATCTGTACGGTTCTCGGTAAAAAGATGGACTATGCAGGTGAAAAAATATAGTTAGTAAAATGGAAAGAAATCGTGTTTTACTTTGTCTCGCTCACATGAGTGGTAACGAGATGAGATACATCCAAGAGGCATTTGACACCAATTGGGTGGTGCCATTGGGTCCAAATGTCAATGGTTTTGAAGATGATTTGAGACGTTTTTCAGTCTCTGTAAGTCCTTCAGGTGAAAGAAGAAGCTTCCTTGAAAAAGAGGAATATCCACAGACAATTATGGCGCATGAGGATAATCCTGATAACTTGTGGAAAGATTCTTTGCCAGGATTGGAGGATAAGCGTATTGTAGCACTCTGTTCTGGCACCTCTGCTGTACACCTCGCTTTAGTTGCATTGGGAGTTAAAGTAGGCGATGAGGTTATCTGTCAGAGTTTCACCTTCTGTGCCAGTTCACATCCAGTAACTTACCTTGGTGCAACACCTGTATTTGTTGACTCTGAGGAGGATACATGGAATCTTGATCCAGTATTGTTAGAGGAAACAATTAAAGATAGAATTGCTAAGACAGGTAAGAAGCCAAAAGCAATCATCGTCGTTTACCTTTATGGTATGCCTGCAAAGATAAAAGAAATTCTTGCTGTTGCAGATAAATATGATATCCCTGTTGTAGAGGATACTGCAGAGGGATTAGGTTCAAGATATGAGGGACAGGTATGTGGTACCTTTGGTGAGTATGGTGTTCTGTCATTTAATGGAAACAAGATGATTACCACATCAGGTGGTGGTGCACTTGTTTGTCCTAATGAAGAGGCTCGAAATAACGTGATGTTCTATGCAACACAGGCTCGCGAGGGTTATCCATACTATCAGCATGAGAAGATTGGTTTCAACTATCGTATGAGTAATGTCTGTGCAGGTATCGGTCGTGGTCAGATGACAGTTCTTGATGAGCATATTGCCCATCACCGTCATATTGCTCATCTATATGAAGAAGCTTTCAGAGAAATTGATGGTATAACTTTCCATACAAACCCTTCACCAGAGTTTGATTCAAACTTCTGGTTGAACACAATGGTTCTTGATCCTTCCGTTAAGGTTAAAGGTCAGGAGAATGCATATAAGACAACGGTACAGGGAGCAGTTGGTGGTGCAGCTGGTGTTATACATTCAGTAGATAATGCACATACTGATTGTGAACCCAATGCCAATGTTGAGGCTATGCGTGTCTTTCTTGATAAAGCCAATATTGAGAGTCGTCCTCTTTGGAAGCCAATGCACAAGCAGCCTTGTTATAAGGACTATCCAGCATATGTAAATGGTGTTAGTGAGAATCTTTTCAAGGTGGGTATGTGCTTGCCAAGTGGTCCATTGGTTTCAGACGATGATGTGAGATATATTGTAGAAAAGATAAAAGAAGCAATGGTATAAGTGCTATCTTTTATAACCCATATTAAGGGCTGATGTCGAAGATCTTAATGTCTTCGGTGCCAGCCCTTGTTGTGTTTCTTCATATATTAGATTATAGTAATATCTTATTAACTCCGCTTTCTTATCCTCTACATAAAAGCCGTTGGATTATTAAATGAATAAATAAAAATCCCAATTTTTATTAGGTTTGTATGTTAAGTGGATAAAATGTAAGAGTTTTTGCCGTTTTTGATATGTACGTGTCGCAAAAGTACGAAAAAAAACTCAACGAACGAAGAAAAGAATAGAAATTTAGTACTTATTTTTCAAGTTTTATTTTCTCTTCTTTTTTGATAATATCTTTTACATTATCTGGCGTTGTAGATGGTAATAACATCGTAGAAATCAATGAGTTGATAATTGTCGATATGTTTTTTAATTGCGTCGTCTTATTATCTTTATTGGTCGTGTTGTCTGTTATTTTTGACAAAGAATCCTTTGGCAATGTAGCTTCATAATTTGTCCAACAAGCAGCAGCCATACGTTTTATCTGTGCAAGTCGTCCCTGCACATTTTCTTCCTGTTTATACTGGTTATAAATCTTTTCAGCATTCATATATTGGTCATATGCAGGTTTCCATGATTGAAGAAACATATTGCAGAGACCTAACCGATAATAGACATCTCCTTTTTCCCGTTCATAACATACGGTTAGTGTTTTCTCATAATAGGGGATTGCTTCCTTGTATTGCTTTAAGTTAAACTTACTTTCTGCAGTAGTATAATAGTAGACAGACCGCTCATGTGGCGCAAATACTTCCAATTTAGGCATAACACCCTCTAAGTATTTAACTGCTGCTTCATAATCCCAATCATGGTAATAGCAAAGACCTATATAAGCTTTGAAACGTTCGTTAAGCTTATATTCTTTATCCAATCGCTGAAAGATAAGCAGGGCTTCATGATACTTTGCTGAAGTAAAGTATTCCAGTGCTTTCCCTAATTCTTCAGCATCCTTGCTCTTTTGTGCAAATGCAGGGATAGAAGTTGTAAGGCATAGCAGAAGCGTTATGATTAATTTTCCTGTTCTTCTTACAGCCATATTATCTTTTTTACAATCTTCTCGCCATATTGTGCAAGGTCAATATCAATCAGAACTTTTCCTATTTGATGATTTTCGTGAGAGTCACCCATAGTTTGTTCTATCTCCTTTAAGCATTGTATTACTTGGTTGAGAGATAATTTTGTATCAAAAGTTCCTATACAATTCAAGAATTTGTCAGACTTTATTCCAATCGGTTCAGTCCATTGTGCATCAGAGAATTTGACACCCTCGAAACGTTGTTTCAACAGTGTCTGAGCTTTGAAAATATTCTCCTCCTGATTAGAATTTGAGCCAAGTGCAATGATTGTTTTCATGAATACAAAGTTACGTATAAGTTTTGAAATCTTTGTGAGATTTAAGATAATTCACTTTGTATTATATAATAAAACCCGTATTTTTGCAGTTATATAATCTAAAAAGAACTTTTTATGAAGCGATATATCTTCCTTTTTATCTCATTCCTCTATATGTTTTCTACCGTAGCGTCGGGACAGGCAAGGTGGAATCAAGTTTATCAATCATATATTGATCAGTATAAAGACATGGCTATTGAAGGTATGCTGAAGTATGGCGTACCTGCAAGTATCACGTTAGCACAAGGTTTGCTCGAGAGTGGGGCAGGGCGTGGAAGACTTGTTCTTCTTGGTAATAATCACTTTGGTATCAAATGTCATGGTTGGCTGGGTCGTACGATTTCGCATGATGATGATGCAAAAGGAGAATGTTTCCGTGCGTATGATAGTGCGTTAGAAAGTTTCGAAGATCATTGTAAGTTTCTTCGTGACCGTCCCCGTTATAGAAGTCTGTTCAGTTTGGATAGATCCGATTATCGTGGTTGGGCGTATGGGTTGAAGCGAGCAGGTTATGCTACTAATCCTGTCTATGCACAGAGTCTCATTAATCTTATTGAGCTTTATAGGCTTTACGAGTATGATAAGGCGAAAAGTTATGACCGCTTTATGGCTCATCATAGTGGTGAGAATTCTGTTGTTCGTGGCATAGAGAATGGTCGTCCAAATCCTGTTCAGGTTTTGGGTGCACATCCTATCAATAAATACAATGACAACTATTATGTTATTGTAAGACAGGGAGATTCTTTTAAGTCGTTAAGTAAAGAATTAGAAATTAGTGTAGGTAAGTTGGCTAAGTACAATGAACGTGATAAGCATGAACGTCTGATTCCTGGAGAGTATATCTGGTTGAAGAAGAAACAAAAGAAAGGTCCGAAGGAGTTTAAGAAGCGTCCATATTATGTACGTAAGTCAGAGAGTTTGTATGATATTGCACAACGTTATGGTATTCGTTTGAAGAGTCTTGTGAAGAAGAACGAAAAGATTGCCGAGCGTGGTCTGAGAATTGGCGATGAGGTGATATTATATTAATCCCCAATCTCTGTATTCATTGTAATTCATATTGTAAACTTAGAGCTTTGGATTAAACGTAATATCTCTCTAAAATGGTTTATCTGATACCTGCCCAATCAGTCATAAGACTAAAGAAAGTTTAGGCTTTAATGACTAATAGGAGGCCAAGATAATTATTAATACACATAAAAAAGCCCTTATTTATCTGCTTATAGATAAGTAAGGGCTTTGTTATTTGTTTGTCTTTACGCTATTTGTTACGCCTTTGCAACAAATGCAAACAATCCGTTCGACAGTAAAATAGTTAGAGTTCCTAAGAAGCGGATAAGGACCTATGCCTGATTAGAAATCAGTCAGACAGGTATCCAATGCTTTGGTGATAGCCTCTTTGTCGAGGTCTTGACCAATAAATACGAGTTTCTGCATTCTATCACCGTATGGCTCCTCCCAATCCTTCTTAAGTTTAGGATTATTCTCAAGGAACTCGCGCAACTGGAATGGTGGCATAGTAGCATACCATTGACCTGCATTGCGAAGGCTTACCTGCTTACCAGCCTGCTCAAAGACATAACAGATATCCTTCTCATTAGAGAAATAGCAGAGACCTTTACAACGAATAATCTGCTTAGGCCACTGACGTGCTACGAAGTCATCAAAGAAATTGATGTCGAATGGACGGCGTGCATAGTAAACGAAGGTCTGGATGTTATATTCCAAAGCTTCACCGCTTTCTTCATTCTCCAAACCGTGATGATGGTGGCAGTGGTGGTGATGGTGATGCTCGTGATGATAATCGTCATGCTCATCGTGGTGGTGCTCATGCTCATCATGGTCGTGATGATGTTCATGTTCATCCTCCTCATCATCGTGACCTTCTATCTCTGCAATCCATGAAGCAGAGGTAGCAACCTTATCAAAGTTGAAGTCTCCTGTATTGAGGATTTTGTCTAAGTCAACATCTCCATAATTACACTCGATAATCTCAGCCTTTGGTTGAAGTGAACGAATAATCTTCTTCACCAGTCCTAATTCCTCTTTGCTGACATCATCCACCTTATTAAGAAGGATAATATTGCAGAACTCAATCTGCTGGATAAGTAAGTTCTCAATGTCATCTTCTTGCAAGTCTTTCTTCAAAAGGTCGTTACCAGCAGAGAACTCATCACACATACGACGTGCATCAACAACGGTCACAATAGAATCAAGTACTGCCTTACCTTTCTTAGCAAGGTCTGGATACATTTGTGGATATGCGCAGATAGTCTGTGCGATAGGGGCAGGCTCGCAGATACCACTTGCCTCGATAACAATGTAGTCGAACTTCTGCTGTGAAACAATTTCGTTCAACTGCTGCACTAAGTCCATCTTCAGCGTACAACAGATACAACCATTTTGGAGTGCAACGAGCGAATCATCCTTCTGATCGACAACGCCACCTGCCTCGATGAGGTCAGCATCAATATTCACTTCACCGATGTCGTTGACAATAACGGCAAACTTAATACCCTTCTTGTTGGCTGACTCGTGTGGTGGGCAGGGCCGGTCGCTTGATTCGCGTCGTGTCCGG
>ERZ772926.492-NODE-492-length-22236-cov-3.702223_pt1 | contig 22236 bp, 26 predicted proteins | sample MGYA00511136_ERZ772926 | MGnify/ENA primary metagenome ERZ772926 (study PRJEB29015, sample SAMEA2737917) | human oral metagenome | biome: human oral; feature: human-associated habitat; material: dental | place: China | collected 2153 ... | reverse complement strand
AATTGTTTCAAATCTATATTTTTCAATTTCAGGAATTACCCTTTCTCTCAATTGTCTTGCCAACACTTCTCCAGCTTTAATTTTTGTCTCATCTTCGTCCATTTTATCCAAAAGCATTTTAAAAGCTCTATCTTTTGTTAATGTCAATTCTTGGATTGAATTTTGTAAAATGTCTGCATTTCCATAACCTGTATTTCTGTTATAGTCCCTATTATCAACTGTATTAATCGAAGTAACTTTTACAGTTTTAGCACCTACAAAGCTGTAATCATTATTTACTATTTTCTGCGACACCGCTTCACTTGTAAATCTTTCATCAATTTTATCTGCAAATAATTCAGTATAAATCATTGCCATATTCTATCATCTCCTTTAAATTAAAAAGAACTAAAAGCTTTATCAAATGCTTCAAGTCCTATATCTTTTTTATTTTTTTCTCCTTCACTTCCACCATTTAAAGAGTTCGGTGTTCCTCCGCTTTGTGTTTTAAGATAGCTAGATAAATTCTCAGAAAAAGATTTCACACTATCTTCAATCTCTTCTTGAGTATTTCCAGTAATGCTGCCTAAAAAACTATCAGGGATTTTGTATTTCCCTAATATAGCCTTTTTCATCTCATTAGTTTTCAATGTTGCAAGTTCCGTATTTGAAGTATCAAGTTGTTTTTGAAGTTCAGCAAGGCTCTTATTGTACTTCTCTTCTGCAGTAAGATTAGCATTATTGATTCTTGTTTCATAATCTTCAATCGTTTCACCGTGCTTTCTCTCCAATTCTTTTTTCTCACTTTCAAACTTTTTTCTCTCTCTTGCAATCCTTTCTTTAATCATTTCATCTACTTGTTCCTGTGTAAATGTATTTTCTGACATAATTATTCTCCCATTTAAAGTCTGTCGACTATTATTTTCTACCTAGATGTTTAATGTCCATCAGTACGACAAATAAAAAAGAGCAGCCGTTAAACCGCTCCTAAATTATTATCTTGTTTTATTATTATAATAAACGTAGCAGGTGTTCCTGTCCCTACATCTCCTTATACAAACTCGTATTGGCAATAGACGAACAAACTCTCTATCCTTACGCTTATATAAGTATGATACCCCATTTTTTTTATTTTATCTAGAATGTACTTATCATGATTTATTTTCCTTTCTTAATTTCATTGTATCAATTAAGAATATCTCCAATTTTCAGTTTCCTTTAAGCTAAATCTGATAAAATATATTCATATAAATTATACTGGAGATTTGGAGGACAAAAAATGCAAAGAAAATTGAAATTAAATAAAATGATTTTAGGAGGCCTTCTGTTAGTAAGTTTAAGTATATTTGGGGTACCACTGATAAGATCAAATAATATCTGTCCTATTGGGGGAGAAAAATTTAAAGATTCACATGTTCCGCAATGTCCGGCGAATAAATTCGTAATGTTTAAGAATGATTTTACTGAAGAGGAACTTAAAAAATATGAAAAAATTATTAACAGTAAAGAATATCGTGAAATACCCGGAAACTCAAATAAATATTATTATCTGGCAAGATTTTATGAACTTCTGGGAGGAATTTCCGACAAAGAAATAGGTAAAACTTATTTTACTTCATATCATTACTATTCAGAAAATACAGAGGCAAAGAAGGATGCATTACAGAAGGGGATAAGTTATCTGGAAAAAGCTGTTAAAGAAGACAATGAGATAATGTGGAATCTGGCAGACTTATATTATGAAGCAGAAGAATACAGTAAAATGAATAAATTGCTGGAAAAAACATCAAAAAAGGATTTCGGAAAGACAGCAGAATTTTATTATAATCTTGCAAATCTCGAACTTTATGATGGAAGATATACTATTTTTGAAAAAGAAATAAAAGATGAAAATGTAAAGAAGATGATTGTAGCTAAAGCACTTGAATTTTTACAGAAGGAAATAAAAGAAGACAGAAAAAGGGGAAAGGAAATTGAGAAACAGCAATTGCTACGTCAGGCAGAACTATATCGTGAACTGGATAAAAATAATGAAATAGATGCCCTTTTTGCCAAAGCTGATAAAAAGTTCTGGAAATCAATAAGTCTTTTTTACATGGATGAACCTGAAATGTATTTGGGAAATGTTTACAATGAAAAGAAAATTTCTACTGCAAAGGATCTTCAACAGGCTTTAGTGTATGCAGATAAGATTCTTTCTGATATTGAAGAGAATAATTCTGAAAAAATAGAAATACTGTTAATTAAAGCTGAAGCATATAGAAGACTTGGTGAGTTTTCTGAAGCTGAAAATCTTTTAAAGGAAATTGATTCTGAAAAAATAAATGAAATGCAGAAATTTCAGTTTGAAAATATTAAAAGACAGGTAAAATCAAAGGATAAAAGGGTTTATCAGTATTTTCCACCACAAGTAATGTATTAAAGAAATTTTTTGAGTAGAGTCAAATAAAAGAAAACAAAATCTGGAAGTATTAAAAAATTAGAAGAATTTACAAAAAAAGGTTTTAGGCAACTTTTCGTTACCTGAAACCTTTTCTTTTTATTGTTTCTTATTCTTATTTTTTCTTAGATTTTTTCTCTAAAATTTTATTACGTTCTGCAACAAGTTCATTGTATGATTTAAGTATGTTCTCAGGAGTTCCTTCTTCTGACTGGGCATAGTAGCTGTCAGTTGAAGCAGAATGGGAAGCTTTTTCCTTTTTCTCCATTTTTCTTACAAATTCATCAACAGTTCTCTTAAATGCTGAAGCTTTTGTTATAAATGGATCAAAATCTTCCTTTTCAAATCCTTCTTTTTTCAGCTGTTTATTATTTTTCAATGTTTTTCTGAAAACATCAAGAGATTTATTAACTTTTTCCTGAAGAATTTTAAATTCCTTTGCATTTCCGTCTGTAAAGTTACTTGCATCAAGGTTCTGTCTGCTGATTTCCTTTACAAAATCTTCACTGTTTCTAATAAAGATAAACTGGTTATAGTAAGTAAATTCCTTATTTTTAACAAAATCCTGCATTTTATTTTCTCTTACATCTCTTGCATTAGCCTGGAAAGCCTCTTCATATTCATGTGCAACAGTGTTGTATTTTTCAGTCAGTTTTAATATTCTGCTATGTAGTTCCTGTGCTTTTTTGTAATTATCCTTCTGATAAAGTTTTCCTGCATAATAACCGTTCATCTGAGTAACAACAGGAAGCATTTCTTCCAGAACTGGTATCATTTCACCTGCTTTTTTATCAAGTTCTGTAGGTTTTTTAGATTTTGCAACTTCCTTTATTCTGTCAATAAGAGCTTGATTTAACGGAATGTTGACAGTCATTTCCTGTACAGGTTTTTTGAATGTCTCTTCAGTTCCTGTGTCTTCAAAGTAATATAGAAGTTCTTTGTCAAGTTCCAGTATTCTGTTGTATATTTTAATATTTTTGTTGTAGCTATCTGAATTTTGCTGAATAACTTCCTTAGTTTGTGCAGCTTTTTTTCCTCCGGTAGGTAAAATTTTATCTATTTCACTTTTCTTGCCGCAGAAAACTATTACGACAAGCATCAATGCCATTAATACTCCTATTTTTTTCATATATTTCGTGTCCCTTCATTTATTATTCAATTTCTTTTATTATATCAATTTTTCTAATAAAAATCAATTTTCAGAAGAAATTTTGATTGATATTATATCTTAATTTACCATAAATAACGGCTATTGTCAATAAGAATAATCTAAGATAAAATAAAAAAATAAAAAAGGAAATAATAAAAATATATTGTCCCCAAAATCTAGTATATAGAGTAGGAAGTGCAGTTTTTTAAATAATTAGCTTTCAAAATTTAAAGAAAACAGGTATAATGTTATAGCAAATAAAAAGGATTAACTACTTTTTCTTGCAGAAGCCGGTCCTTATTGATTAGTTAAATTGTACAATTTTTTTGTCAGTACATCCTAAAAAGGAGTGTGATCTATGGATAAAAAAGAATTAGTAAACAAAATAAGTTATCTTGTATCAAAGAAAAATCATGACCAAGCTTATGCCATTATTAGAGAGTTTGAAAAGAATAATAATTAGAAACTTTTATTATGAAAATGTAGTATAAAATAGTTTTAAATACATATTTAAAAAGGAGTATGTCTTATGGAAAAAAATGAACTTATAGAGAAACTAAGTAATTTTATAAGAAAAGAAAAATTTCAAGAAATTAATGAAACTATTAAGAAGTTTAAAAATGAAAAAAATTATGATATGGTCTGTTTTTCTTCACAGGCTTTTATCAATATGGATGAATATAAAGAAGCTTTAGAAATTTTAGAAAGTATAAGAAATGACTATTCTGAAAATGGGGAATTTTGCATTCGTTATGCAATGGCTCTATATAATTCCAACAGAGAAGATGAAGCTCTTGAATGGTTTAAAAAAGCTAAAGAAAAAGGAGTAAAAGAGATTGATGAAACATCAGGGAGATATTATCCTAAAAGTGTTGATGACTGGATAAAAAGAGCTGAAGTTTGGGCACCTAGAAGAATAGAAAAAAATAAATTTCAAAAAGAGCTAAGAGAAAAAAGAGATAAAAAACCTATGCTAAATGTAAGTTTTGATGAAGAAGTACTAAAAGGCTTATGGTATCATGATGAATTTTCTTTAAGAGAATATTTAGGAAAACCTGCAACAGATGAAGATTTTGAAAAAGTTGAAAAGGAATTGGGATATCGTTTGCCGGAATCATACAAGGCATTAATGAGAATTCAAAATGGAGGAGAACTGAGAAAAAATAATTTTGAAGGACCTTTTAAAAGAAATTGGGCCAGTAGAAGTTTTGATGCTATAGGTTTATATGGTGTAGATTCTTCCAGAAGATACTCACTTTGTGGAGAGTTTGGGTCTAAATTTTGGATAGAGAAATGGAAATATCCTAATATAGGAATTGCTATTTGTGGAACTTCAAGTGGAGGACATGATATGATTTTTCTTGATTACTCAGATTGCGGACCGGAAGGAGAACCTTGTGTAGTTCATATAGATCAGGAAGGTGGTTACGAGATAACATATTTAGCAGATAATTTTAAAGATTTTATAGATGGGCTTTTTCCTAGCCTGGACGATGATGATGAGGATGATTAGAAGTGATGATAAGTAATAAAACTAAGGGTGTATTTTGGATGCTGATATCCGTATTAGGTTTTACTTTTATGGGTATAGCAATAAAGTATTTACCGAGAATTCCCACTTATGAGAAGGTATTTTTTAGAAATTCAGTGAGCCTTATGCTTTCTGCATTTATTTTGTTTAAACAGAAAGAATCTATAAAAGTTGAAAAAGAAAACATTCCCTTTGTTTTTGGAAGATCATTTTTTGGGTTTGTTGGAATGGTGGCAAACTTTTATGCACTGGAGTATTTAACTATGGCAGAAGCCAATATGCTAAATAAACTTTCACCTGTATTTGTAACAATCTGTGCCTGCATATTTTTGAAAGAAAGAGTGGATAAAAAGCAGGTTATAGGAATAATTTTAATGCTTTTAGCAGTTGTGTTTGTAATAAAACCAAGTTTTTCACCAGAGATTATTCCAAGTTTAGCAGGGCTTTCCTCAGCTGTACTTGCGGGATTCTCTTATACAATAATTAGATATTTGAATGGAAAGGTAAAGTCGGAAATTAATGTACTCTACTTTTCACTTTTATCTGTTGTCTGCACTTTCCCGCTTATGATGATGAATTTTGTAAAGCCGACTTTAAGCGAGTTTTTAATCCTTTTAGGAGGAATAGGAATTTCTGCTGCAATAGGTCAATTTGGACTTACTTATGCCTATACTTTTGCACCGGCATCAGAAGTTTCAATTTATAACTATGTTATCATAATAACAAGTATGTTGATGGATTATATTTTATTTAGTACAATTCCAGATTTATTCAGTTTTATAGGTGGATTTATAATTATCAGTACAGCGATTTATTTATATATGCATAATAAGAAGAAAGATAATTAAAATAAATTGTGGTCAAAACAAAAATATGCTTCCAGTATTTTCAATTTTTTAGTAAATACTGAAAGCATATTTTACAGTTTTATTTTTATAGTAAATGTTTTTGAAATTACCTATAAAGTAATTTCCTATTTTTCCAGGGCATTTTTAAAGTCTTCAATTAAATCATCTATATTTTCAAGTCCAACTGCAATTCTGACCATTGAATTAGTTATTCCTCTTGCATTTTTTTCTTCTTCAGGCATTTCAGCGTGAGTTACTGTGCTTGGGTGTGTTACAAGAGTTTCAGGTCCTCCAAGACTTGGAGCCAGTGTTGCTATTTTTATATTTTCAAAAAATGTTTTTACCTTTTTTTCATCCTTTAATATAAATGAGAATACTGCCCCTATACCTGAAGCCTGAGTTTTATGTATCTCTTTTCCTTTATTATCATCTTCAATAGGAGAATATACTTTTTTCACTGCCGGATGATTTCTGAAAAATTCCAGAAGCTTCAAAGTGTTATTTTGAGCTGTATCCACTCTTATCTTTAAAGTTTTCAAACTTCTCATTAAAAGCCAGCTGTCAAAAGGCGGAAGGATAGCTCCTATTGCCTTCTGTGCAAACCATACATCTTCTGCAAGTTTATCATCATTAACAACTACAATTCCCGCAATGATATCATGATGTCCGCTCAAAAATTTTGTGGCACTGTGAACCACTATGTCAATACCTAATTCAAGAGGTCTCTGTAAATACGGAGTAAGAAACGTGTTATCTGCTATTGTAAGAAGGCCATGTTCCTTTGCTATTTTAACAACTCCTCTGATATCTGTTATATCAAGTAGCGGATTGGAAGGTGTTTCTATAAATATAGCCACTGTTTCAGGTCTTACGGCATTTTTTATTTCATCAAGAGTATATCCTATAGCTATCTTCAAGATTTGTAGCATCGACAAATGTATATTTAAGATTAAACTTTCCAAATATATCAGTTGTGATTCTGTATGTTCCTCCATAAATGTCAGTTCCAAGTATTATGTGATCTCCAGCCTTAAATCTTGTGAATACAGATGTAATAGCCGCCATTCCTGAAGAAAAGGCATATCCATGTTTTCCATTTTCCAGAATAGCCATTAATTTTTCAAGTTCGCTTCTAGTTGGGTTGGAAACTCTCCCATATTCGAAATCCTGAGGTTCTCCAAAACTCTTAGTTTTATATGCGGAAGCCATATTAATGGTATTGTTCCATTCACAATTCCCTTTCTCTGTATCTTTCAGTCCATGTATTGCTTTTGTTTCAAACTTCATATATCGCCCTCATTTCCATAAAATTTATTTTATTGTACCACATTATTGTAATATTTTTTATAAATTTTTCTTTTTATTATCTTACCTTCTAAACTTTTACCTGATATATTAAAAAATCTATTTCTATTTAGCAATTTTATTATATTCCTTTATCAGTTCATTATATTCGTGGAATACATTTTCAGGGGTTCCGGATTCATTTTTCAGGGAAGGATTATTCTGGAGAAGTTTCGGATCTAACTTTTCCTTATTTTCAACCCTGCTTATGAATTTTGCCATAGCTTCCTTAAATCTTTCTGTGTAAAGTAGAAAAGATGTGAAATCACTGCTATGATAGTGTTCCTTTTTTAACATTTCCTGGTTTTCAGCAGAATTTTTAAGTTTATCCATGGAAGCAGTCATTTTTGCTTCAAGTTCCTTAAATTTAGCAAGGTCTGCATCTGTAAGATTTTCAGCAGATATTTTTTCCCTCTGGATTTCATCCAGTATTTCTTCACATGAATCTATAAATGTCATTAAATCGTATTCTATAAGTTTTCCTTCTTTTTTAATTTTTTCAGCGATTTTTCTTTTCTGCTCTTTGGAACGGTTGCCAAAAGCTTCCTTAAATTTTTTTGAAAGAATATGGTATTTTTTAGTTATCTCTAAAAAATTGACATGCATTTCTTCCCGTAAAGTCTTATTTTTGAAATAATTCCCATCTCCATAGTAAGCTGTCATCTGATCAGTCAAGGTCTTCATTTCTGACAGGACTGGCAGCAGCTCCCTCGAAGCGTTATCAAGTTCTTTCATTTCAGGTACTTTTGCAATATTTTCCTTAGCTGCATCGATAATTGACTGGTCAATTGAAGGAATATTTATTTTTTCTTCGGGTCTTTTCATTTTCTTATCTGTTCCTGCCACTTCAAAATAATATCCTGTGTATTCGTCTATCTGTAAAAGGTGGTTGTAGAGCTGGACATAGCCGTTGTATTTTTCCGCTTCCAGTTTTTCGTTTTCTCTTGCAATATTTACATCGTTTTTTTCCTTTTCTTCTTTTGCCTTATTTTTTCCACATGAGAATATCAGTATAAAAATAATAAAAAAAATAATATAATTTTTCCTCTTCATAAAATCGTCACACATTAAGTTACAGAAATGTAAAATAATAGGTGTTTCTCCTTTCTATAATTACTTGTTAAGGCCATTATAGTAATTTTAAGAAGTAAAGTCAAATAAAAAAAGAAAATTTGTGCATATGACGGAATTGTTAATTGGAATTATTGCAATATAGATAATAATAAGGTAAAATGTATTGAAAATGTGAAAATGAATCAGAAAAAACAGAACCAAATTTAATTTTGAAAGGAATAGGAATGGGATATATAAAAATATTGGATGAAAGCGTATCCAATATAATTGCGGCAGGGGAAGTAGTGGAAAATCCAGCTTCAATGATTAAGGAAATGATTGAAAATTCTCTTGATGCAAAGGCGACAGTTATTAAGATTGAGGTTTTCAAGGGAGGAACAGAAGTAAAAATAAATGATAATGGAATAGGAATGGACAAGGAGGATACCCTTCTTTCAATTGAAAGACATGCCACTTCAAAAATTTCCACAAAGGATGATGTTTTCAACCTTCAGACGTATGGATTCAGGGGAGAAGCCCTTGCGTCAATAGCGGCAGTCTCAAAACTGACTATTACCACAAGGACGGCTGCAAGTAATACAGGATATAGAATAGGAAGCTATGGAGGAGTTGTAAGGAAATTTGAGGAAATTTCAAGAAATCCGGGAACAGAAATAGAAGTAAGGGATTTATTTTATAATACCCCTGCAAGAAAAAAATTTCTTCGGAAAGAATCGACAGAATATAATAAAATAAGGGATATAGTACTGAAGGAAGCCCTTGCCAATACTGAAGTTGCATTTATACTTGAACTGGATGGTAAAGCCACTATAAATACAAGCGGTAGGGGAATAGACAACACAATACTTGAACTGTTTGGAAAATCTGTCCTGAGAAATCTGAATAAGTTCGAATACGGATATTTGGGAAATGTGGAAATATTGAGAAGCAGCAAGGATTATATATTTACATACATAAATAAAAGATATGTAAAATCTGCAACAATAGAAAGGGCTGTAATAGACGGATATTATACAAAACTGATGAAGGGGAAATATCCTTTTGCAATAATATTTTTTGATATAGACCCTGCAGAAATAGATGTAAATGTACACCCTTCAAAGAAAATAGTTAAATTTTCCAATGATAAGGCGATATACAGACAGCTGAAGGATTCGATAGATGAATTTTTCTATCACAATGACAGGGAAAACTGGCAACCTAACATTGATCTTCTGAAGCAGAATATAAATGTGGAAAATAAGGATGAAAAAATAAGCAGTTTATTTTCTGATGAAATAGTAAAAACTGACAGCCAGAAATTTTTCAGTTTTGAAACTCATGACGGAAATTTTGATGTTGTAAATAGTGATGTAAATAAAGAAGAAAATGTCATGGTGGAAACTGAAACAGAAAAAAATTACAGTGCGGAAGAAAGTCAGGATGTGAATCCGGAAGTTGCCAAAGAAGAAGCGGCTTCTAAAGAAATAATGTCTGCAAATGAAGAAAATTTAGATTTTTCAGTATCTTATAACGAAAAAGAAAATGAAAAGCAGGATTCAGTTATGCCTGAAGTAAGGGGAGAATATTTCCAAAAGGCAGAAAAAGAAGAAAGATATGCAAATTTTAATATAGAAAAATCAAGTGAAGGATACAAGGTAGGAACATTTGAAAAGCATGAAGGAAGACAGTTTGATTATAATATACTGGGACAAATTTTTGATACGTATATTCTTGTAAGAAAAAATGATGAACTGGAAATTTATGACCAGCATATTATTCATGAAAGAATACTGTATGAGGAACTGAAGGATAAATTTTATAATAAAAAACTTGATTCCCAGCAGCTTCTTATACCTCAAAAAATTGAAGTGACGGCAGTTGAAAAAAGTATTATTCTGGAAAATCAGGAAACATTCAGTGAATTTGGATTTGACATAGATCAGTTTTCTGATAACGAAATGCTGTTGAGGGCTGTTCCGGCATTTGATTTCAGGGAAGATGTGAAAAATGTTTTTCATAAGCTTCTTGAGGATCTGAAGGATGAAAACGAAATAAAGGATCTGAGGGAAAATATAATAATTTCAATGTCATGTAAAGGAGCTGTGAAGGCAGGTCAGAAACTTGATATGGGAGAAATGCAGAACATGGTAAGGAGGCTTCATGAAGTGGGGAAATATACATGCCCCCATGGAAGACCTATTATTGTAAAGCTCACAAAAAATGATCTGGACAAAATGTTTGGAAGAAAAAAATAAAAAAAATTTTGACAATAGGAAAAAAATATGGTAAAGATTAATATAATATGTATCGGTAAGATAAAAGACAAATATATAAGAGATGGAATTTCAGAGTTTTCCAAAAGGCTTTCAAGATATGCAAACCTTAATATTATTGAGCTGCCTGAAGAAGATGATAATAAGGGAATTGGAACGGCTATAACAAAAGAAACAGAAAGAATAATCGATGCATTAAATAAGAGGAACCGTTCTTACAGCATACTGCTTGACCTGAAGGGAAAATTGAAGTCATCTGAAGAAATGGCTGAAGAGATTGAAAATATATCTTTACAGCATAGTGAAATTAATTTTATAATAGGCGGATCAAATGGAGTTGATGATGAATTAAGAAAACTGGTTGATTTCAGGCTGGCTTTTTCATCTTTTACATTTCCTCATCAGCTGATGAGATTGATTCTGATGGAGCAGATATATAGATGGATTTCTATAAATAAAAATATAAAATATCATAAATAAATGGAGGGAGAGAGTTATGTACTCTGCAGGTGAAGAATTTGAAAAAGTAATCAATGGAGATGAAGAATATTTTACTTGTCTTGCAAATATAACTATTGACGAGAAGGAATATTTAATTTGTGAAAATGAATCCGGAATAAAGAAAGTTTTCTTTTATGATACAAATGAAGAGGATCTTATTCTTCTTGAAGAGGACGAAGAAGATGAAGTCCTTGAAATATGGGAAGAGGAATATTATGACAGGGATAAGGATTATATGTACTGGAATGAAGAATTCGGTGAATATGATGAAGTGAAGGATGAAGAGCAGGATTTTGATGATATTGAAGAAATGGAAGATGAAGAAGATTCAGATGATATCCTTGTAGGATATGATGACGATGAAGAGGACATTGATGAATTTCTTGACGAGTTTCTTGATGAGTAGGTGACAATGGAAATAACTATAAAAAGTAATGATTTTTACGGTGAAAAATATAATAAAAGCTTTGAAATAATAAAAGTTCTGAATTTACCGGATAAAAGGGAATACCATTATGAAGATGAATTTGGTAAATGCAGGATAATAGAAGCGGAAAACACAGTTGAAATATACCGTAGGGGAAGTATAAATTCAAAACAGGTTTTCAAGATGGGGAAAGTAACGGCTTTTACTTATATGACTAAAGAATTTAAAGCGAAATATGAAATTTTCACAAAAAAAATATTATTAAATAATGGAAAAATAATAATGGAGTATGATATAATAGATAGAAATGAAACAGTAAACAGTATAAGTCTAGAGATTATACCTTTTACCAAAAAATAAAATATAGAAGCTTGAAAGGAAAAATAATGAGTAATCAGACAAATGAAAGTAAAATTATAAGTGAAAAACTTAAAAAAGTTGAAGAACTGAAAGAAGCAGGAATAGAACCTTACGGAAGAAAATACGAAAAAATAAATGATATTGAAGAAATTAACAAATATGATGAAACATGCGGTAAAGTATTTAAAACGGCAGGAAGAATAATTGCATACAGAAGAATGGGAAAAAATGGATTTGGACATATTCAGGATTCCACAGGGAAACTGCAGTATTATGTAAAGCAGGATGAAGTTGGGGAAGAACAGTATGAAATCTATAAAAAACTGGGAATAGGAGATTTTATAGGAATAGAAGGTGTACTGTTCAGAACTAAGACAGGAGAGCTGACATTGAGGGCAAGTTCTTTTGAAGTGCAGTCTAAAAATATAAGACCACTTCCTGAAAAATTCCATGGGCTGACAAATGTTGAAACAAGATATAGACAGAGATACGTTGACCTTGTAATGAACAGGGAAGTTATGGAAACTATGAAGAAAAGATTCCAGATTGTAAGATTTTTCAGAAAATATCTTGAGGAAAAAGGATTTGTAGAAGTTGAAACTCCTATGATGCATCCAATTGCAGGAGGAGCTACTGCAAGACCATTTACTACTCATCACAATGCACTGGATATGGAATTATTTTTAAGGGTTGCTCCTGAGCTTTATTTGAAAAGACTTCTTGTTGGAGGATTTGATAAAGTATTTGAAATTAACAGAAGTTTCAGAAATGAAGGAATTTCAGTAAAACATAACCCTGAATTTACAATGATGGAACTGTATCAGGCTTATGCTGATTATGTGGATATGATGAATATTACAGAAGATCTTATTTCAAAACTGACATACGAATTGCACGGAACTTATGAAATAGAATATGAAGGTAAGAAAATAAATATGGCAAGTCCTTGGAGAAGGGTAAAAATGAAGGATATAGTAAAGGAAGTTGCCGGATTTGATTTTGATGCTGTTACAAGCGATGAAGATGCTGTTAATAAGGCAAAAGAACTTGGAATACCTTTGGAAAAAGACAAAACTTACACAAAATATGGAATACTGAATCTTATTTTTGAAGAAAAAGTAGAAGAAACACTTATAAATCCTACTTTTATTATAGAATATCCGAAGGAAATTTCCCCTCTTTCAAAAAATAAAAAGGGAGAAACTGACTGGGTAGACAGATTTGAACTATTCATTTCAGGAAGAGAATTTGCAAATGCTTATTCTGAATTAAATGATCCAAGGGATCAGCAGGAAAGATTTGAAGAGCAGGTAAAAATGAAGGAAGCTGGAGATGATGAAGCTCAGAATATGGACTTAGACTACATAAGAGCTCTGGAATATGGAATGCCGCCTGCAGGAGGACTGGGAATAGGAATAGACAGATTAGTAATGTTACAGACTAATTCAGCATCTATAAGAGATGTAATATTATTCCCTACACTTAGAAAAGAAGATATAGAACTGTAGTCAGAAATAGAATAGAATATTGAAAAGGGACATGTGCCAGAAACCTTGGAGGTAAAACTGAAGGGTTGAAGGCACATGTTTTTTATGCAGAATAAAATTATTTTTTCAGTTTATTTTCAGTTTAAGATGTTAGAATAACTTATAAAGTAAAAGAAATATATAGAAATAGAGTTTAATTACACAGGGAGGAAACGAATTATGAAAAAATTAATTTTAGTGTCAATGTTATTACTGGGAATGCTTACATTTGCAGAAAAATTTACAAGTCCAAATAAAAGATTGGAAATATCTTTAAAGGAGAATGCGGAAGAACAGTCGCCGGCAGGATATTTCTGGTATAATGAAGAAGGCGAGGCTGACAGATATTCATTTTTCATAGTTACTGACAATGCAAAGGAAATTTCGCTTGTTCAAAGCTATGAAAGTAAGGAAAAAGCTGGAGGGAAAATATCAGAAACTTATCTTGATGACCCTGCTACAGGAACAATTCCTACTGTTTTTGGAACATATAAAGTATATCGTGACAATAAAAAAGGGATATATTATGTAAATAATTATGTTGATTTACAAGGGAAAAAACATGCAAAATTGTATTTTGGATTTGATAAGAAACATAATACAATAGTTATACTTGATAAAAATATGAATATTGTGGAAGTTTTACAAAGAGGAGCAGCAGGGTAGTATAGTAAATTGGTAATATTGTATCTTTTAAAATAAACAGTTTTGAAATAGACTATCTCAAAATTTGAAAAATATAGATTTTTACATTGTTTTTTAAGTTTTTTGAGATAGATTTTTTTATTATATAATAAATTGCAAATGGTGAGAATACAAAAGAATATGCTAAAGGGAGAAATTTTATAGTGCTTATGAAAATAAAACAAATGGAAAATATTAAAAATATAAGGTATAATTAAATTAAAATAAATGAAAAGGATTGAAAGGTAAAATTTAAAATTATGAGAAGATATAAAGAAAATATATACTTAAAAATAAACAGGAGGATAAGTGTGAATACAAAAAAGATTATTTTATTTTTATTATTATCAGTCATCTCATTTACAAATCAAATGACGGATAATGGTTTTAAAGTTTTAGAAGGATATCCAAAAAACTATGAAAGAGACTATATGGATGGTTATGGAGGGAAGGACTATATCATAAACAATAAGAATCCTTATAAGTTGCTTATGTATTTCAAAGTGTATGGAGGTGGGAATCAATATTTGAATCAATCCCTTCAAAATTCTGATGACAGGAATGATGTACTGAAGTTTTTTAATATTGATAGCCTAGATATTCATTATTCTTCAGACTTCATTGAATTGAAGAATGGGGAGAAGTTTTTGTATGGTAGAATTGTTCTTGATTTTCATAATTTAAAAGCGAAATTAGAATTATATTACATAGATAGTAACAATGAGTCAAAGAAAAAAGTTTTTATAAAAAAAATGAATTTTAATATCTTTAATCTTTTAGATAAAATAAATAGTGACACTACAGAAGGATATTATGGCATACCTCCGTATGGAGAAAAAGTAACAATAATAACAAAAGATAAAATTATTTATAAAAGGACATTATTTTTACTAGGTGCAGAAAAAGAGATGTATGAAAATTTTTTGGAACTGTTTAAGGACGAAATACCTGAAGAATTTTTTGAAAAAAGAAATAGATACAAAGACTAAATTAGAGTTTATTAATAAACTATATATGGAAAGGATATAAAGGGGAGCGGACTTGATGAAAACACGTTGTCAAAGCTTCTTGCAGATGGATTTCTAGTGATAAAAGAAGGAAAGGTGAATAAAAATGAAGAATAATCTATTTGTAAAAATTATTTTACTTTTTATTGTTGCTACTGTTATTTCAGTAATTGCTATAAAAAATCTGATAAATGTAAAATATAGGGAATCAGTTGTTGATGAATTAAAAAAAATACATATTATAGAAGTTCATCTTAAAGAAAATAATAAGGAGCAAGAATTAGAAATTTTACATAATGGCATGGTGCTAGGCAATATTTCAGAAAAAATTTCAGGATTAGGATATAAAAATAAAAATATTATTTTACATAAAATTGAATATGTAAATAATAAAAATATTAAAGATTTGGAAAGTATGATTATATATTACTCTTTAGATACACACAAAAAGCAGGAATATTCTCTGCCGACAATCCATAATGTTATGAGTAATGATGCAAATAGATACTATATTTATGATGGAGAAGTCTACATTTTAAAAAAATCTAAACAAAATGCTTCAATGCTAGATATTTATAGATATAATTTAAATGATAAAACAGAATTAAAAATTATAGAAAATGTCGATATTTATAATGGTTTCCCATTAATAAAAGATAATAATATTTTTTTTACAAGAAATTATGAAATACATAGATACGATTTTACCACTCATAATGAAGAAAATTTAAATATTACAGGAGAAAATCCATTTGATTATGATAATGATATTCTTTATTATATGATTTCCTCGTCAGGTGAGATAAGAACATTGAATTTGAAAACACAAAAATCAGAAAGATTGTATAAAAATAAAAAATTAGAAAAAAGTTTTATTTCTGACTCTACCCTAAAAATAAACGATGATTTATATTTAATGAAAGTAATAACGGGAGATGATAAGAATGAAGTATGTAACTTTTATATATATGATAAAAAGAAAAATAAATTAACAAATTATGAGAATATAAGAAAAAATTTAGGTGGGAGAAAAGACAAGGATTTAAAAGATATATTTATTTATAAAGAATAATGTACTGTAACCAAAATCTTGGACACAAGATTACTTTAAGGCAAAAACAGGTACGGCAACAAGTGTAAAATCAATAAATCTGAATGCTAAGACATATCAGAATGGTTCAGGATTGTCAAGCAAGATAAAAAACGATATAGGAGCAACTTTAGATTTTGATAATTATAAATTAAATGGTAATTTTTTAAAGGCATCAGATATAAACAAAAGAATAGTAAATATAGTAGTAGATGATAAACTGTTAAATCAATCTCAAATAGAAAACTTCAAGAAAGTAATAGATTTTGGGAGATTGAATAATGTAGAAGTAAAAGTAACTATAAATGGAGGTAAGTAAGAGTGATAGTATCAGTGAGTATATACAAAGAAAAAAAGGAAAAAGACTTTAGAATGATAATACTGCCAAGTGGAAGAAGTGAAATAGGTTTAATACAGATGAAAGACTATGGAATAATATCATATTTAGGTAGAGGAGAAGAAAAAAAAATAGGAGAACTTGTACTGTGGGCATTAGAACAAAGTGATAATAAAAAAATATTAAATTATTCAAAAGAGAAGATAGAGAAAATGTATTCAAATGCTTCTTCATATTCAAAATTTACAAGAACATATAATCAGATATGGTTTGATATTTTCAAAGAAGAATATAAATTAACACTAGGTATGAAAGATGGAACAGGATATTCAAGTTTCAAAGACACAGAGGGAAATAAATATGAAATAGAATTTGATGAAAAACCTGAAGCCCTTGAGTTAGGAACAAAAATAATGGAGATGTTTGAATTTAAGGAAAAATATGACGGAGATTTTGAATAGAATGTTTTATTTAATCTGAATATTACAATAACAGTTGTGAAAACAGGAGAATGGATTGAAAATTTATTAACAGGAAAAGAAACAGTAAAGTCTATGATAGAACAGTTATATGCCGTTAAAAACTTGCTGGAACAACTATTTATACAGGACCGGTAGGATATCAAGGAGGAATGTATTTTGGGGGACTGGAAACAAATCAGATATTTTTACCTGATACTAGACTGCCAGGAATTGAATTTTTTAAATATAGTAAATAAAATGGAGGTGTTTAGAAAGTGGAGAAATTAGAAAAATACATAGAATTAAAAGAGACAATGGAAACTTTCTTAAAAAAAGAAATGAGTTGAAAAAAAGAAAAGATTTATATGAACCAATCAAAATTTCATTACTAGATTATTTATACATATTAAATATTGTAATTTATGGGGAAAGAGAAATATTTCCAGAAGAATTGAGAAAAGAAATAAAAGATGAAATAAGAAAATGGAGTAAATGGGGATACCATCCTAAAGATCATGGTTTTTCTTCTTATTACTTCTATTTAATTGAATCAGAAGAAAATGACAAAAAAAAGTTGAAGAAGTTTATCAAATTAATAATCAACTTGATGAATTAAAACATAAAATATATAAAATCAGTTCAGAAATATTTGAATATGACATTTATCCATTTTAATTTTTAGAATTTAAGGATATATGATAAAAATTAGGCTGTTAGGGAAGCAGAAAGAGCTCTCCAAGAATGGTGAAAAGTGGATTTAAGAATACAAGGCAGTGGATGAGTTAAACAGAACCAGAATGATAACTAACTATGAGAATGGAAGATATGATGATAAAGGACTGAACAGTATAAACAATATGGGAAATATGAATGTAGAACATATTGAAAGAGTAAATGTTTCAGTTCCGGAAATAAATACTTATTTGAGGTGATTGAGAGATGAAATATCTAATTAAAGAAAAGATAATAGTATTATTGACTAATTCTTGTTTTGGATTGTATTGTGCTTTATCAGATAGTATAAGTGATTTTTGCTATGGTGTTCGTAGAAGAGAAAATGAAAAAATGGACAAACGTGAAGAAAAGATAAAAGAGAGGGAACATAGGAAAAAAATGGAAGAAATAAACAAAAACAATAAATAGCGAAGGAGTTAAAAAGTGAAAAATAGAGATATGAAGGAATTAAGAGAAAAATGTATAGAAATGGACAAGTTGCTAAAAAAAGAAAATGTAAAAACCTGGGAGGAAATGTTTAAAAAATTTGCAGAAGAAATAGAAAAAAATAAAGAAATTGATGAAATAAAAAGAAAAATAAGGCAATCAATGATTGGGGGGATGGGTTCTTTTAATGATTTAGTCTTACCAGATAATGAAGCTGATAAAAAACTGAAAAATTTAAGAAAAGAGTTATTTGAATTATTAATTTTGTAAAATTATGAACAATATGGGTGATAAATTGGTTATAGACTGTAACTGACTAGAATAAAAATAAAATTGTAGAAAGGTAAAAATAGAAAATGTCGAAAAAAGAAATTTTTAAAATTGGATCACATGTGGGAATGAGCGGAAAAGATATGTTTTTAGGTTCAGTAAAAGAAGCGGTTTCTTATGGATCAAATACTTTTATGATTTATACTGGAGCACCACAGAATACACGGAGAAAGCCGATTGATGAGCTGAATATTGAGGCTGGGCTTAAACTTATGAAGGAGCATAATATTAATATTGATGATATTGTTGTGCATGCTCCTTATATAATTAATCTTGGGAATGCGGTAAAGCCTGAAACATTTGAGATTGCGGTGCAGTTTTTGAGAACAGAGATTGAAAGGACAGATGCTATTGGAGCCAAAAGAATTGTTCTTCATCCAGGTGCTCATGTTGGGGAAGGTGAAGAAGTTGGGATTAATAAGATTATTGAAGGATTGAATGAAGTTTTGACAAAAGATCAGAAAACGACTGTGGCACTTGAGACGATGGCTGGAAAAGGTACAGAATGTGGAAGAAGTTTTGAAGAAATTGCAAAAATTATTGACGGTGTAAAATTAAAGGATAAACTGACAGTATGTTTTGATACTTGCCACGTTCACGACGCTGGATATGATATTGTAAATGATTTTGAAGGAGTTATTGAAAAGTTTGATAAAATTGTTGGAATTGACAGAATTTCAGTAATTCACTTGAATGATAGTAAGAATGTGTGTGGTGCACATAAAGATAGGCATGAAAATATAGGATTTGGAAAAATTGGATTTGAAGTGTTAAATAAAATTGCACATTTTGAAAAATTTTCTCATTTGCCAAAAATTCTGGAAACACCTTATGTGGCTTTGAGCGATGATAAAAAAGCTAAAAAAGTTCCGCCGTATAAATTTGAGATTGAGATGTTGCGAGCTGGGAAGTTTGATGAGGGTGTGCTGGAGAAAATCAAAAATCAATAAAAATTTGAAAGTTTGAAAGAAGGGATTTATTGCATGGTAAAAAAAGGCTTATTTTTATTGCTGTTATTATTTTTGGTTTCCTGCGGTAACAAAGAAGAAAAAATATATGAAAAAGAATTAATGAATATTGAGGTTAGAGGACATGATAGCTCTAAACAATTTAGCGAGAATGATGTAAAGGAGATAAAAAAAATACTTCGAGAAAAATTTGATAATTTGGAATTGACAGCGATAACAAAGGATGGACGATTTTTTATAAGAAAAAATGTAACTGACGGTAAAAATAAAGAATTAACAGGAAAAGAAGTTGCAGTTGATAGAATGAATATTATTAATACTATTGGAAAATGGTGTGAGGAAAAGGGTATAGAGTTTAAATTTATAATTAATCAATTTTATGATAAAAAACAGAATAAAGAAATTAGTCGTTCTATTTATTATTCTCATATTTTACAAATTCAATATGAAGATGAAGATTATAAAAATGCACTTAAAGAAGGATTTTCTGAACATTCAAGAGCTACAAAGTTTTAAAATGGAAAATAATTTCTTGAATAAATAAAAAAATAGAAAGAAGTGATAGAAATGATAAAAAATGAAGAAATCTTGGAAGTATTTAACAAAAGATATGCCTGTAAAAAGTTTAGTACAGAAAAAAGAGTAGCAGAAGAAGACTTGAAAACAATTATAGAAAGTGCGAGATTGTCGCCAAGTTCTTTTGGACTTGAGCCTTGGAAATTTTTGCTTTTGAGAAATGAAAAAATGAGAGAAGATTTTAGAGAATTTGCTTGGGGAGCTTTAAACAGTTTGAATGGAGCGACTGAAATTGTGATACTCTTGGCGAGAAAAGGAGTTACTGGGGATAGTAAATATTTTGAAGATAATTGGAAAAATTTGAAAAAAGTTTCTGATGAAGCATTTGAAACGGTAAAAGATAAATTTACAAAATTTCAGAAAGAGCATTTAAAATTATTAGAAAATGAAAGAACCCTTTTTGACTGGGCTTCAAAACAGACTTATATTGCACTTGGAAATATGATGACTGTCGCTGCTTACTTAGGAATCGACAGCTGTGCAATTGAAGGATTTAATAAAGAGCAATTGGAAAAATATTTGTCGGATATGGGACTTCTTGACTTGAATGAATACGGAGTTTCTGTAATGGTAAGTTTTGGGTATAGAGATGAAGAGCAGCCTAAAAAGATAAGACAGCCGCTTACAGAAGTTTTGGAAATAATTGAGTAATTTATAAAAATTCTAAAATTACAATATGAAGAAAATAAAAAGGAGCTTTGAATGAAAAGAAGAATTTTAATTGCGTTAATTTTATTATTAACGGTGTCATGTGTCGGAAATAAAACAGAAAAAATATATGAAGAAGAATTAATGAATTTAAAAATTAACGGGTATAATGATTCAAAACAATTAAGTAAAAGTGATATAAAAGAAATAAAAAAAATGCTAAAAAAAAATTTTAAAAATTTAGGAGTAACAGCTGTAACAAAAGATGGAAGATTTTTTATAAGTAAATACGTTACTAATCCTAAAAACAAAGAACAAACTGCAAAAGAAGTAGCAATAGAAAGACCCGATATTATTGATACTATTGGAGAATGGTGTAAAAGTAAAGGAATAAAGTTTAAAGTTATCTTTGTTGCTTTTTTTGACAAAGAACAAGATAAACGAATTAGTCAGTCAATGTATCATTCTCATATTTTAGAAATTGAATATGAAGATAAAGATTATGAAAAAGCATTGCAAGAAGGCTTTTCTAAATATGCAAGAGCCACAAGATTTTAAAATAGAAAATATTTTTCTAAAAAAGGTGTGCTTAATTTGAAAAAATAAAATAGGCAATTTCATAATTATAAATTAATTTATTGACAGAAAGAGGATTTTTATGAAAAAAATTTTTTTAATTATGTCTTTAGTAATGGCATTTTCATGTGGAAATAAAAATAGCGTAGATAAGAATAAAAAAATTGAAAAAAATACAACTAATGAGCAAGCGAAACAAAATCAAGAGGAAAAAACTGATTTTGATAAACTTAGTAAAAAAGAGCAGGAAGAATATTTGAAAAAACTGGAAAAAGCAGAAGCAAAATATGAAACAGCATTAATGGAATTAAAAATACCAGAATTTAATAAGTCCAAAACCAATGATTCTAAGCAATTGACTGAAAAAGAGGTAAAGGAAATAAAGGATGTATTACGTAAAAAATTTAAGAGAATAGGGTTGACAGCTGCGACAAAAGATGGAAGATTTTACATAATAGAAGTTATTACCGATGGAAAAAATAAAGAACAGACTGCAAAGGAAGTTGCTCTTGGGAGACCTGATATTATTGATACCATTGGTGAATGGTGTGAAAATAAAGGAATAAAATATAAAGTTATCTTTGTTGAATTTTATGATAAAGTTCAAAATAAAAGAATTAGTCAGGCTGCATACCATTCTCATCTCTTGGAAATTCAATATGAAGATAAAGAATATAAAGATGCACTAAGACAAGGTTTTTCTAAATATAAGAGAGCTATAAAATTTTAAAATAGAAAATATTTTTCTAAAAAAGGATGTATTTGATTTGAAAAAATATAGAATTTCGTATCTTATAAGTTTTAGATACAGAGATGAAGAGATTATTCCGAAAACTAGAACAGAACTTTCGGAAGTTTATGAGATTGTTGAGTAGTTTTATTTGATAATATATAGAATGATAAAGATAAAAACACAGTTCTGGTTGGTAGTCCAGACGCAGTAATGTAAGTAACCTGCCTCCT
>ERZ772926.491-NODE-491-length-22241-cov-4.725097_pt1 | contig 22241 bp, 17 predicted proteins | sample MGYA00511136_ERZ772926 | MGnify/ENA primary metagenome ERZ772926 (study PRJEB29015, sample SAMEA2737917) | human oral metagenome | biome: human oral; feature: human-associated habitat; material: dental | place: China | collected 2153 ... | reverse complement strand
AGAAAGGATCATTATCCGCTGTGATTTCAAAGGGAATTCTTCTCTCTCTAACAGCTTTTTTTGCAAATACACAAAATGTATCTTTGTGTTGTTTAAAACCCTACCTATCCCCTTTATTCATGCGCTCCACATAAATAAATCTTGTGTTTTTAACATTGCCAGTATATCATAATAGGGAATACAGGATTTACTTCCGTATCATAGAATAGGAGATTCAAAGGCACAATGGCAACAGGCAAGGTAAAATGGTTTAATGCTGAAAAGGGCTACGGATTCATCACAACTGATGAAGGTAAGGACGTTTTCGTTCATTACTCAGCAATTCAGAGTGAAGGATTCAAGACACTTGATGAAGGCGCTGCAGTAAGCTTCGACATCACAGAGTCTAATCGTGGACCACAGGCTTCCAACGTAACAAAGCTCTAATTAAGAACATTGTACGAACAAAAGAACGGTTTATCCGTTCTTTTTTTGTTGATAAGCACAAGAAAAGATGGCTTATTACCATCTTTTTTGTATCTCTTATTTAAAACTGTCGAATGAGTATTCTTCATATACCTTAGATACAGGTGTATGATTTTCGATCGATTCAATTGTATTCGCAAGCATTTCAGCGATTGATAATACTTGAATCTTTGTTGTGTTTGCCTTTTGATCTTCACGAAGCGGAATTGTATCTGTAATTACCATCTTTGTGATTGGTGAGTTTTCAATCTTCGCAATTGCATCACGCGAGAATACTCCATGTGTAATTCCAGTGTAGATATCCTTAGCACCATGACGCTTCAAAATTTCGCATCCTGCTACAAGTGATCCTGCTGTATCACAGATATCATCAATAACGATACATGTCTTATCCTTAACATCACCAATGATATTTTGCGCTTCTACCATGTTTGGTTTTGGACGACGCTTGTCGATAATCGCGATAGGCGCATCTAATAGATCAGCGACTCTTCTAGCACGTGTAACTCCACCATGATCTGGTGAAACAACCACCAATTCTTCCTTTGGAATCTCTAGACCCTTGAAATAACTTGCTAGCATTGGTACTGCTGTAATATCATCGATTGGAATATCGAAGTAGCCCTGAATCTGTGCAGCATGTAAGTCAAATGTTACAACACGGTTAGCTCCTGCAACCTGTAATAGATTAGCGGACCTACCTTTATCTATTATCTTGTTATCCTCTATAGCATCCTTAATCCATTGAAAGAATTCTCCCGCGCAGGTTATAATATCCCTAAAGGACTTGCCTCAATGGAACGCATTGATAAAATTCTTAAGGCAGAAGTGAAGATACAAGAGCCAGAGAAACCAGTACATATTGATAGCTTTGAACATGAGATAGAGTTTCGTCACGTCAGTTTTGCTTATACGGATGGTAAGGATGATGATGGTAATACAGAACTTCATTGGGTATTGAAGGATATCAACCTCGTTATTCCAAAGGGTAAGACAATTGCTTTGGTAGGACAGAGCGGTAGTGGAAAGTCTACGCTGCTCGACCTTATCCCACGTTACTACGATGTGCAAGAAGGTGAAATCCTCATTGATGGAATCAACATTAAGGATTTAGGAGTACATGATCTCCGCCAGCTTATCGGTAATGTAAACCAAGAAGCAATCCTCTTCAACGATAGTTTCAAGAATAACATCTCCTTTGGTGTCAATGCAACAGACGAGGCAATAGCCGAAGCAGCAAAGATTGCCAACGCCCACGAGTTCATCCTTCATAGTGAGAATGGCTACGACACCAATATCGGTGACCGTGGTGGACGTCTTTCTGGAGGGCAGCGTCAGCGTGTTAGTATAGCCCGCGCTATCCTTAAGAATCCTCCAATCCTTATCCTTGACGAAGCCACTTCTGCTCTCGATACGGAGAGCGAACGCCTTGTACAGGATGCTCTTTATAAGCTTATGAAGACGCGTACGACCATAGCTGTGGCGCACCGCCTATCAACTATCAAGAATAGTGATGAGATTTGCGTGCTGCATGAAGGTGAGATTGTAGAAAGAGGAACGCATGATGAACTGATGGATATAGAAGGATACTATAAGAAACTGCACGATATGCAGGAGATATAAAGGTCCAGAAGTATTGAAAGATATGAAGGGATTATTAAAAACAACATTTGGTTCGCCAATAGCATTAGTACTTAACTTGCTATTGGCGTATGCCATTTTCTTTGTGGCACGATTGACTTACTTCTTTGTCAATTACAGTTACTTTATTGACGGTCTCAATGCTTCTTCGCTCTGGATGTGGGTGCGAGGAGGTCTTCTCTTTGATACGACCGCCATTCTTTACACACATATTCTCTATATCGTAATGATGCTTCTGCCACTATGGCGGAAAGAAAACCCTGTCTATCATCAGGTTTGTAAGTGGGTATTCATGGTTGTTAATGCCCTTTCCCTTGCTATCAACCTTGCCGACTCGGTTTATTTTCCATTCACACTGCGCCGTACAACGACCAGTGTGTTCCGTGAGTTCGACAATGAGAATAATATTGCTGGTATCTTGTTCCACAATGCTGTTACCCATTGGTACCTTATTCTGATTTTTATTATTGTTCTATGGCTTGCTAATAAACTATATGTAAAGCCACATACTGACCACCGCAGCTATAAAAGCCTACGTCAACGGTTGGTTTATGCAGCACAACTATTCGTATGCCTTGCCGTGGCTGCCGTCCTTACGGTGGCTGGTTGTCGAGGCGGATTGCAGTCGGGTGTACGTCCGATAACTATTAGTAACGCCAACCAGTACGTAGAACGTCCAACTGATTGCGCCTTAGTACTCAACACCCCTTTTGCTCTTATCCGCACGATAGGCAAGTCCGACTTCTCCGTTCCTGATTACTTCCCCTCTTTGGCAGCTGCCCGTGAGGTCTACGACCCTGTTTATTGGATGCAGTACAAGGAGCCTAATCCTGCTTCAGGCGTACGCCTTCCCAATAAGAAGAATATTGTTATTCTCATTGTTGAGAGTTTCGGACGTGAGTATATCGGAGGGTTTAATCGTGACTTCTTCGATGGAAAATACAAAGGTTATACACCGAATGTAGACAAACTCATTGATAAGAGTCTTGTTTATCGCTTCTCCTATTGCAACGGACGTAAGAGTATTGACGGAATGCCATCCATCCTCTGCGGTATTCCTCGCTTTGGAGAACCTTTCATTCTCACCCCCGCTTCAATGAACGACTATACAGGTATGCCGGGACTCCTTAGTAAATGGGGCTATCAAACAGCCTTCTTTCATGGTGCCAATCGTGGTTCTATGGGGTTCCTTGCCTTTGCTAATAAGATTGGATTTCAGCACTATTATGGTCGACAAGACTATGACGAAGACCCTCGCTTTTGTGGGGATAAGGATTTTGATGGCAACTGGGGCATCTGGGATGAACCTTTCTTACAGTACTATTGTACGAAGATGGGTGAGATGAAACAACCTTTTATGACCGCTCTCTTTACTGTTTCAAGCCACGACCCATTTGTTGTTCCTGAGAAGTATAAGAATGTTTATAAGGAAGAACACCTCCCTATTCAGAAGTGTATTCGCTATACTGATATGGCAATAGGTAAGTTCTTTGCATCAGCCAGCAAGCAATCTTGGTTTAAGAATACTGTCTTTGTTCTCACGAGCGACCATACCAATCAGAGCGACCATGAGCTGTATATGACGGATATCGGGGGCTTCTGTTCACCTATTATTATATATGATCCATCTGGTGAGATAAAGCCAGGACGTATAGACGGTGTTGCGCAGCAGATTGATATTATGCCAACACTGCTCCATCATATCGGTTACAATGCTGGTCCTTACCTCTCTTTCGGTAAAGACCTCTTACATACAGCGGCAAAAGATACGTGGGCTGTGAACTATCTGAATGGTATCTACCAGTATGTAAAATATGGTTATGTACTCCAGTGGGATGGCAAAGAGACAAAAGCTATCTATCGAGTTACAGACGCATTGATGAAGCAAAACCTTCTTGGGCAGGTCCCTGAACAAGCAAAGATGGAACAAGAACTGAAAGCAATCATCTATCAGTACATGTATCGTATGGTGAATGATAAGATGCATCCAACGATTAAAAACCCAGAGATTCAATGAAAAAAGCCTTTTATAAAACCCTTTACTTCCTTGCTTACGGCTTCTGGTATTTAGTGGCATTGCTACCATTCCCTGTGTTGTATTTGCTCTCCGATGGTCTTTATCTATTGATGGCAAGGGCGATAAAGTATCGTCATAAGGTGATATGGAATAACCTCAAAAACAGTTTCCCTGAGAAGAGTGATAACGAACTCCGCCAGATTGAGCAAGGATTTTATCATTGGTTCTGTGATTATATCGTTGAAACGCTAAAGCTGATGACGATGAGTAAGAAACAGCTGATGGAACGGATGACCTTTACTGGTACTGACGAGCTGAATAGAGTGATATCGGAAGGGAAGTCCGTCGCTGTCTATTTGGGGCATTTAGGCAACTGGGAGTGGATTACCTCCTTACCGTATTGGGTAAATAATGTCCTTTGCTGTCAGCTTTATCACCCATTGGAAAACGAATACTTCGACCGTCTTTTCAAGTTCGTACGCGAGCGTCAAGGTGCACTTTGTATTCCTATGCAAGAGTCGTTACGCAAGATTATACAATTCGGACGCAAAGGTAAGCCACTCATTGTGGGCTATATCTCGGACCAAGCACCCTTTTGGTGGAGTATCCATCACTGGGTTCAGTTTATGAATCAGGAGACTCCCGTACTTACTGGAGGTGAAAGAATCGTAAAGCACATGAGCCAGGTCTTCGTCTATGGTGACGTGACCCGTACGCGTCGTGGGCATTATAACTGTGAGTTCCGCATCATTCGTGAAGAGACCAAAGGACTACCAGATTATGAAATCACCGACCTCTACTTCAAAGAGCTTGAGCAGTCAATTCGTCATCAACCAGAGATTTATCTCTGGAGTCACAACCGTTGGAAGCGTACACGCGCTCGCTTTGATGAATATTTTGAGGAGATTGATGGTAAGGTACGTCTACGTGAGGGCAAGGAAATGATTTACTAAATCGCTCATAAACGCTCAGCCTTATTTCTTTCTCAACCCACAGTGGTGGAGGAGGCAATAGTAAATCTTTGAGGAAATAACGGGAAAGGTTGCAATTTTTATTGTCTCTCCCACCAAGAACATAAACAATAAACCAGATACATGATGCAAGTAACCTCTGGAAGACATTTATTTAATACATCGAAAGGAACTCTTTATAGTTGTTTGAATTATTTTTTTTATGTTTATTCCCACTTATACGTTCTATCAGAGTGGTCAATCATAAATTATTTTCATGAAAAGAAATCTTTATTTACGTGAAGAAAAATATTTATTTATGTGAAGAAAAATATTTCTACTCGTGAAAATAAATGTCTATGTGCTGTAGAGAGACCTACTCATAATGTCCTTTATGAGTAGAAATAACGGTAAAAACAATGACTATTGATGCTTTGTTGTTGCTGGAATCATACCATCTTAAAAGAGAAATAAGTTAATCAAATAATGTATAAGAATTTAAAGTATTTAATCAAACATTCTGCCGTCATCCTTGTTATCCTATTGCTCGTTCGCATTTGCTTTGCTGTTGCGTTCGTTCCTATGAGTGTTATCAGCAGCAATCTGGCGGTTCTTCCTCGTTTACTTTTTAACCTTCTACGCTTTGATGTGCAGGTGATATGCTATGTATTGTTACTGCCTACGGTCCTAACTTTCATCTTTGCAGCCCTTCGTAAGCCTTGGACAGACCATGCGTTGAGCCGTTTCCGTTTGATTTATTTCTCTATTGTCAGTGTTCTTCTACTGATAATTAGTGGTATAGATATGGGCTTTTATGCTAATTTCAATAGCCATATCAACCTTACCTTCTTTGATTTCTTCAATGAAGGACCGATGAGTTTGATACAGACTGTATGGGAGGAATATCATTGTGTCTATGAAGCTATAGCCTTCCTACTGATTACATTACCAGTTCTTTTATTGATCCGTAAAATAGAGTTGAGCAACTTATCTTCTCGTCGTTCTGTGCTATCGTCATACGGTCGGAAGTCATCACGCCACAATTCAATTAATCTTTCGTTTATCATTTTGCTATATATCGTCTTTTTGGCTATTGGGCTGCGTGGGTCAGTATGGCGTTTCCCTTTACAGATTGAGGACACCTTTGTATCGAATCAGAAAACTCTTAACGACCTTGTTCCGAATGCTGTCTATATGCTAAAGAAGGCTTATAAGGAGAAGAGGAATGCCTTTAAGATGGAGAACACGTCTGATTTGTTGAAGCAGTATAAGTTCAAGAGCTTGCAAGAAGCACTGGATATCTATACTGGTGGTAAAGTAAGGATGGTGAAGAACGATACGCTTACAGCTCTGCAGCATGCACTCTTCGCAAAAGTGGGTGATAGCTTGAAGCAGCGACAACCCAATATTGTCATTATTTATAGCGAGAGTTGGAGCAATTATCTGTTCAATCTCCAGCAGAAAGATGCAGAGATGTACTTCGGTTTAGATCGTCATTTCAAGGAAGACCTACTCTTCCGTAACTTCCAATCAGTGCAGAATGGTACGGTAGCTTCACTTGAAAATCTCTTTGTCTCTACGCCCTTCCCACGTTTCTTTGCTTCAGCTTATCGATTCAAGACACTACCTACATCAATTGCCTTACCTTTCAAAGCCAGCAACTATACAACAACATTCATGTCAGGAATGGATGCTGCGTGGGAGAACTGTGCTGAGGCATTGGTTCATCAGCAATTCGATGCTATCTACGATAAGTTCTTCCTTTTGAAAGACTATCCTCATGCGACTTATAATAGTATTGGTGTTTACGATGAATACCTCTTTCAAGCGTTGTTAGATAAGTTAAATAAACTGTCAAAGAAACGGCAGATGATTGCAGTGATGACAACAACAAATCATCCGCCTTTTGAGTTCCCAAAGGACTTAAAGCTCCCCCCTTTGCCAGAGTCTTTCTATAATAAGAAGTGTTTTGCTGAACATAATCGAAAGGTCTTGGATAAGTATCTTACGGGATTCCGCTATTATAATAAGGTACTCAACGAATTCCTTAATCGTTTCAAGGCTTCTACGGCAGCAAAGAATACCATTCTCATTGTCACAGGCGACCATAATGTGCGTTCTATCCTTAATTATGATGCAGTAGACAAACGGTATGAACATTCCGTTCCGCTCTATGTCTATCTCCCACCTTACCTACGCAAGGAGGCTTATAACAAGCTAACTAATCGATGGGGAAGTCATGATGATATCTTAGCGACATTAGCTCCTTTTGCTTTCCGCAATACAAAGTATTTCAAGATGGGTAAGAATCTCTTAGATACGTCTGTCTCAGATAGTACTTATTATAGTGCAAACGTTGACCAGATAGAAGCTATACCAACTTATCAAAAGAAGGCTGAGCGACTTACGGCAGCCCGCAACTTTCTTAGACAGGTTTACTTTGCAAAACTGTTTCGTTGATATATTCTTTAATAATTTGATTATTTCCATTCATCTTAAAATAATAAAAAACGATGATAAGTATAATAACACCTGTTTTTCAAAGTGAGAGATACTTAGAAAAACTTATAAACTCTATTCTTAATCAGACATACTGTGACTGGGAATTGCTGCTGATAGACGATGGTAGCACGGATGGTTCAGCAGAAATCTGCGATCGTTATGCTCAAAAAGATAAAAGAATACGTGTCTTCCATAAAGCCAATGGGGGTGTTGCTTCAGCTCGTAACCAAGCTATGGAAATGTCCAGAGGAGAGTTTTTAGCTTTTGCTGACAGTGACGACTGGGTTGAGGCTGATTGGTTAGGGCGGTTGCATACTATTGCAAGGGAGCAGAAGGCGGATATTGTTGTGTCTGATTTCTACGAAGAGTATCCTCAAAAAACAATTATACGAAGTAAAGATGACAAGTCTATAATTGTCTTAAAAAGAGAAGAAGCCTTACTTTTGACCTTTCAGAATGAAATTAAAAGTTATTTATGGTCAATGCTTATTCGAAGGGAGATAGCTCAAGAGCGTTTTTTTGATTATCGTGTATATGAAGATTATGCTACCTTTTTTGCGTGGATGTTACATGCAAATAGGGTTGTTCTGTTATACATGCCTCTTTATCATTATAGACAATCAGCCTCAAGTAGCCTTCATCATTGTGGAGAACAAAATAATATTGATTGGTTTAATGCATGTAAAGGTCGTTACGAATTGATAAAGGGTACAATCTTTCTACAAGATAAACTCTCTCTCTTTAATGCCGCTTATATTCGTTTGTTAGTGAAAGGGGCAAAAGATGTTGTGCGCTCTCCGTATGATAAGGGATTTAAAGAAAATTTCTTGAGAAGAGTTTCTTCCGAAATTCAAACTATAAAACTTTCATCTCCCTATAAAATGTTAAGTCTTAAGTACTATGTTCGTTATACATTACTTCGTAATAATTTTATATTATTTAAGTACATAGTGGGGGGAACAGCTGTATTTTCCTTTAATCGTAGTAGAACGAAAGTAGAATTATTCTCATAATCGATTTGTCTGTCAATATTATTCAGATGTCACTTGTTGCCTTAATTTTCTTCTATGAACTTTACAACTGTATGAAATAAGAGTTATAATTATTTTTTTTCTTTAGAACAAGAGAAATAAGGTTTAGTTACAAATAAAGGGTGTATGCTTTTTATGCTTACACCCTCTACTTGTATAAGTTTTTTGTTTATTTCTATTCATCTTCTGTCTGTTTCTTTATCTTTGATTCTATTATTTTCGCAACAATCATAAACTGATAAAAGCCTGTCATCACACTATCAATGAAGCCAGTGACACCATTTCTTATCTCTCCATTCATAAAGTAGGACTTGAAGAAACGCCAGAAAGGACGGAAAAGTAATGCACCAACTCCATAGTTCTTCCCTTTCTTCTTAAGGACTTCGTTAGTGGTGTATCGATTGCATTTCTCTAACATATCAGCCAAATAGTTTTCTGCAAGGTGGAGCAGTTTTACATTGTAAAGATGGTTGTCAATGTACTCTACTTTTCCCTGTACTTGTGGAATGGTATGTATAAGTGGAGGCCAAAAGGTTCCTTCACGAATAAAGAAGCGTAACTGATAATCCTTTGAAAAACCTTTTTTAGGAGTGTTCATAAATCGGTTCTGCCTTGGAATATAAAGACCTTTCGCGCAATTAGGTTTATTGATATGTTGATATAGATAGATTCTCAGTTCTGGTGTCACCAATTCGTCGGCATCAACGACGAGTAGCCACGGACTTTTAGCACTCTGTAAGGCAAAGTTTCGAGCTGGTTCGACGCAGGTATGATTACCTTTTGGGAAGGTGACAATCTTACATCCGGCACGTTGAGCAATCTCCACGGTATGGTCAGTACTCTCCATATCGCAAATAACTATCTCATCAAAGTCCTTAACAGAATCAAGTACACGTTGCAGGAATTTCTCTGCATTGTAGGTATTGATAACAACTGATATCTCTTTTTTTTCCATCTTATGGGCAAAGATACAATTTTTTTCTGTACATTTGCATTATACCAATTGAAAAAAAACAAGTAATCAATAAATAAGCATTATAGTTATGATACCCAAAGTTATTCATTACTGCTGGCTCAGTAACGACCCATATCCTGACAAGATACAGAAGTGTATGGACACTTGGAAGAAGGTGTTGCCCGACTATGAGATAAAATTATGGAACACCGAGAACTTTGATATGTCAAAAGCTCCAACTTATGTACGTGAAGCTTTCGAGCAACGTAAGTGGGCTTTTGCTGCTGATTATATCCGTATGTATGCGCTTTACACTGAGGGGGGCATCTATCTTGACTCTGATGTAAAGGTCTTGAAGTCGTTTGATGAATTCCTTAACTATAACTTCTTCACCTCTTTGGAATACCATCCAAAGCAGATAGAGATGACTGGTGCGATGGATATGATTGATGATCAAGGCAATCGTATTAAGGATGGTTTCGTCTCTGGAATACAGATTCAGGCTGCAGTGATGGGTTCTGAAGCTGGCTGTCAGTTTGTGAAAGATGTCTTGGATGACTATGAAAAGCGTGAGTTTATTTATCCAGAAGGTCCAAGATTAGTTTGTAAGGGGGTAATCTCTCCATTTGTCTATGCAAGAGTAATGGAAAAGTACGGTTTCAAGTACTTGGATAAGGACCAACCGCTTGAAGATAATATGATGGTGTTTCGTTCGGAAATCTTTGCAGGTAACAAGTATGAGGCAACACCAGCTTCATACGCCATACATTATTGTGCTCATAGCTGGAAACGAACCCCGATGGAGAAGTTAAACCGATGGTTGAAAAGGAATATCCCTTGTCTGTTTGCTAAGAAATAAATGTGATGAAAGATAGAATAAAGCAACTCTTACACCACCCTTTACTCTCTAACCGATGGTTCTTGATGGGTTTATGGTTTGCCATAGCCCTCGCGGGAATGCTGAAGTATAAACGAAGTTTCAATAACTTCCTTATCTTCCGTGGTGTTTATTGGCACACGGTGAATGGAACTTCTCTCTATACGGCTTACCCTGCTGAGTATAGTGATGTAAACCATTATGGTCCAGTGTTCTCACTTGTCATCGCGCCCTTTGCTCTTTTGCCTCTTTGGGCGGGTATGTTGCTGTGGTTATTGTTCCTAACAGCGTGGTTATACTTGGCTATTGTTCGTTCAGGACTACGTGAACAACAAAAGATATTCATACTTTGGTTCTGTGGAATAACGCTCCCAACGGCCCTCTTTATGCAGCAGTTCAATATTGCTGTGGCAGCAATGATTCTCTCTTCTTTCTTCCTTATTGAGAAAGAGAAGGATGGTTGGGCTGCATTCTTCATCGTCTTAGGTACGTTGGTGAAGTTATATGGCATCGTGGGGTTGGCTTTCTTCTTGTTCTCTCGGCATAAGTTGCGTTTATTGATGTGGCTTGCCGTGTGGTCAGTCGTACTCTTCTGTGCACCAATGCTTATCAGTTCGCCCTCGTATGTCATAGGACAATACCACGAATGGTTTACTTGTTTAGTGGAAAAGAATGCAGAGAACCTTGGTTCTATTCAGCAGAATATCTCACTTTTAGGTCTTGTTCGTCGTACAACGGGTTGTATGAACTATTCTGACCTATGGTTGATTCTGCCTGGAATGGCACTCTTTGCTCTTCCTTACCTGCGTTTTTCACAGTATAAGAACCTCGCCTTCCGTGAGACAATACTTGCTTCTGTACTCTTGTTTGTCATACTTTTCAGTACAGGTAGCGAAGCCAGCGGATATGTGATAGCCTTGTTAGGCGTTTGTATATGGTACACCGCCGCTCCTTGGAAGCGTGGTAAGTGGGCGATAGCACTGCTGATCTTTGTCTTCCTGCTCTCTGGTATGGGTAGCAGCGACCTCTTCCCGAAGTTTATCCGACAGGAATATATCAAGCCATACGCCCTACGTGCCTTGCCTATCAGTATTCTTTGGCTATGGCTTTGTTATGAGTTATGTACAAAGGATTATACTCCAATAGAAAAGGTTGATGCTCATGAATAAGAAGATAATAGGTTATGATGCTAAGCGTATCGTAAGAAACGGTACTGGATTAGGTAGCTATGGGCGTACGCTCATCAACGACCTTGCTCCGTTGATGCCTGACACAAACTTACGACTCTATGCTCCTGATGCTGGACGTGACGACCTTCGCAATCAAGTGGAACTGCGAGATAACGTACAGTTCTGCTATCCCGACCACCTTCGTTTCCGTCTGCAGCGTGACTTATGGCGTGTGAAAGGTGTAGTAAAGGACCTAAAAGCGGATGGGGTAGAGCTCTATCACGGTCTTTCGGGTGAACTTCCTTTAGGCTTGGCAGTAGCAGGCATCCCCGGTGTTGTCACTATTCATGACCTTATCTTCCTACGTCATCCGGAGTTCTATCCGGCTATTGACGTTTTCTTCTACAAGCGGAAGTTCTATCAGACACTGCGAGAAGCAAGCCGTATCATTGCGATTAGCGAATGTACGAAGCGTGACATCTTATATTATGGTGACTTCCCAGAGGACAAGATTGACCTTGTTTACCAGAGTTGCAGCACTCGTTTCAGTCAGTCGGTCAGCTCTTCACTGATTGAAGAAGCTCGTCGTAAGTATCAACTTCCACAACGTTACATCTTGAATGTAGGAACGGTAGAAGTGCGAAAGAATATTCTTTTGGGTATTCGTACAATGGCAAAGCTACCTTCCGAACTCCATCTTGTCATCGTAGGACGGCAAACTAAATTTCAAATGAAGCTTGATGCAGAAATAAAACGCTTAGGGATTGGCAACCGCATACACTTCTTGCAGGGCGTTCCAAATGACCTTCTCTCAGCTATTTATAATCAAGCTGAGGCTTTTATTTACCCTTCTCGTTATGAAGGCTTTGGTATTCCAATCATTGAAGCCATACAAAGCGGACTTCCAGTCGTGGCTGCTACGGGTAGTTGTTTGGAGGAAGCAGGAGGTCCGGATTGCCTTTATGTAGGTCCAGACGACATTGATGGCAATGCAGCAGCTATCCTTTCAGCGATAGAAAACCGCAAAGAAATAGTCAGCAAGAGCCAACTTTATGTGAAACGATTTGAGAATCAAGATGTAGCCTCGCAGGTTCTTGAGGTCTATAACAAGGTATAAAGCATTATCCCCAAGTCCTTTTCTTGTCAGAAAGAGCTTGGGGATAAGTTTTTTCTTCCCTTTTCTATTGTTGTGTTACTGCTTAGCACCAGTCGTGCGAACGCTCCGCACCAATCGTGCGGATGCTTAACACCAATGGTGTGGATGCCTAATACGAATCTCGCTAACCATTAACACCCATCACTTAACACCTAACATCTCACCTCGCAAACCATTATCACCTACCATTCAACACCCAACACCTACCATTCAACACCCAACACCTACCATTCAACACCCATCACCCAATCTATTTCTTTCCTTTCACGAATACAAGTCGTAATAAAACGAAGTTGATAGGGACTACTATCACCATCACAAGGATAGGCGACAGCCATTTGCTGACACCTAACCAGAGGAAAAGATGGAGCAGTCCTATCTCTAAAAGATAGTTGAGTATGTGACTACCTACGAAGCCAGCAACATTATTCTTTGATGGCTTCCCTTTAAAAGTAAAGTAGGTAGTAAGTCCGTAGTTACAAAGAAGACCTACACCATAACCAGCGGTATAAGCAATGGTTGTATTCGTAAACAGCAGACAAAGGCAATAGATACCATAATGAATAAGCGAACAGATGGTACCCGTTATGCCAAAACGGAACAGTCGCCAGAAGTCTTTTTGCCAGCGTTGCCAAAGCTCTTTAATGCGTATCGCCATGCGAGAAGGGATTAATCGAGTATTTGACTGATGTTATAAAGTGGACGCTGTTTTACCTCTTCATATATTTTGGCAATATAAACTCCCACCGCACCGATAGAAATCATCAGCATAGCACCCACGATCCAGATACTAAGAATGAGTGAAGCCCAGCCTGCCACCTCTGTATGGTTGATGAAAGCATGGATGACATAGATACCGATACACAAGCTGACGAACAAGAAAGCGATACCAAGATAGATGACATAGTAAATGGGTTTCACGGAGAATGACGTAATACCGTCCAATGCTAAACTGAGCATCTTTCGTAATGTGTACTTAGACGTACCAGCCTTACGCTCGCTAATGCGGTCATCAACCGTTGTTGATTTTAGTCCGATAGAAGGGATGAGTCCACGCAAATAGAGATTACGCTCCTTATATCCAGAGAGCATATTCAATGCTTTGCGGCTCATCAATCGGAAGTCTGCATGATTGAAAATACTGTTCACGCCCATCTTCTCTTGTAGATGATAGAACGCTTGTGCAGACATACGTTTCAACATTGGGTCTGCCTTGCGCGAAACCTTTACACCATAGACAATCTCATTACCTTCCTCAAAGGCATCAACCATCTGTGGAATACATTTCTTATAGTCGTCTTGCAAGTCGGCATCGAGTGTGATAACGACATCTGCCCAGTCCTTTGCTGTCATCATTCCTGCCATAATAGCATTCTGATGTCCCACGTTATGGGCAAGATTGATACCCTTTATACGTGGATCTTGCTTGTGGAGCTGTTGGATAATTTCCCATGTTCGGTCACGGCTTCCGTCATTGACAAACACAATCATCGAGTCATCGGAAATTTTCCCCTGACTGATGAGTTCGTCGAATAGCTCCATGAGCTGTGCTGCCGACTGTTCTAAAACCTCTTCCTCGTTGTAGCATGGAGAGACCGTTGCAAGTTTTATCATATCTTTTATTCTGCCTGTTGGGATGTTTCTTAGGAAATTCTCGGTTCCAGCTGTCTGCTATTCAGCGCAGGGCATGTACTTATTTCTTCTGTCGGTTGACAAAGTCTACATAGGTAATAAACTCCTGCTTGTCTGCCTTCATTGCCTTAATAAAGCGGTCGAGTCGCTGTTCTAATTCGTGTCCACTGTGGTTCTTGATAATGAAAGGCATCTTGAATTCTGGATGTGACTTTAGATCATAGAACTCCCATGGGTGGAAATAAGTCACGAAATAGCCATCATGGCGCAATACCTGCCGTACCAAACGAAGATAGAACCACTCTGGGAAGTTGTGCATAGAGAGCCAAAAGAGCGGGATGCGTAGGTGAGGACTAACGCTGGCAGGTATCTGCATTACCTTACCTTGCATAAACCATGTACGTGGAGTGGTGAGGTGCATATATCGACCCGGTATAAAAGCCGGATTCAAAGAAGAGTTATAAAGGTAGCCAGCCTTCTCAATATCCTCATCTGATACGGGGAACATACGTGGCTGACGATAGCCCGCAACCTTAACACCGGTTATGCGTTCGATGATTTCCTTAGAGCGGAAAACGTCCTCTGGCTGTGGCTTCCAGTGGTCAACACCATGACAAGCCACCTCGTGTCCTTCGTTTTTAATGCGCTCCATCACCTCGGGTGCCTGTTCAGCAAAGTTACCTGTGCAGAAGAAGGTGGCACAGACATTGTTAGTTTTTAATATGTCAAGAATACGATTCGTACCCTCTACGGATACCCTCATTCCTTCTTCAAGCGAGAAGTCTACCCCATGTTCACGTGGTACATCAAACTCTTCCGTATCGAAACTCAGTAATATCATAATCTCTTCAGTTTCTTAATTTGTCTAATTTCCTTTATCAAAAGAAAGCTGTTCAATAAGGCATTCTTCTTTTTGTGGATTGCCTTAACAAGTCCCTCAGATGTTGTCTTGTTTTATTGTGTAAGGCTTTCATTTGTATAAAGTATTGCAAAGTTACAATAAAACTCTGATATTATTTGTATAATAAGACATTGATTTAGGGCTTATTAATCATTAAAAAGAAGGCTGATAAGCCTATAGAATTATTTTTATAAAGAAAAACTTCTTCATAAAAAATCATTTTCAAGAGCGTTATTTTTACTTTCAAAACTTGTTTTATCAGAATATTATTGTTAGTTTTGCACAGAATAATACACATATAGATTATGTGTAAAACACTACTGGTAAGGTGATTGATAATGGTATAATTGATGTTATTTATCGTAATAGGAAACGTCTTTGTAGTATATTTATATCATCTTTGCAGCCGTAAAACCATAGAAAATATGAACGTTAATAAGTTAATCTTTACTTTAGGTATGATGACTATTGCCATAACTGCACATGGTCAGACATCAACAATTTCAGGTGTATTGCTCGATTCTCTTACCCATGAGGGTGAGCCTTATGCCACTATCAGAGTCTACAAAGGTAAGAAAAGCGAGACACCAGTGGCTATGTCGGTGACAGAAAAGGACGGAAAGTTCTCTCAAAAGGTAACAGGACAGGGCAGTTATTTCGTTTCTTTTACTTCAATGGGACGTAAGGAAATTCTGCGTAAAGTACAACTTACGGCAACAGGTGGTACTATCGACCTCGGACAGCTTCTTGTACAGGACGATACAAAGCAGTTGAAAGATGTCGAGGTTGTGGCACAGAAGCCACTTGTAAAAATGGAAACCGACAAGATGACCTACGATGTACAAAGCGACAATGATGTCAAGACAAATACCGTACTTGATATGTTACGTAAGGTTCCGATGGTAACAGTGGATGGACAGGATAACATTACCGTCAACGGACAAGGTTCCTTCAAGGTCTATGTAGACGGAAAACCTAACGTAATGTTCTCTTCCAATCCTTCACAGATATTCAAGGCAATGCCTGCTTCGGCTGTGAAATCTATCGAAGTAGTTACTAATCCCGGTGCAAAATATGATGCAGAAGGAGTCGGTGGTGTGCTGAATATCATTATGAACACTGGTGATGGAAAGAGCAAGACAATGATGAATGGATATAATGGCAGTGTAGCTGCCACCATGAGTAACAAGGGATACCGTGGCTCAACCTTTTTTAGCGGACAGCAAGGAAAACTCACCTACAGTGCCAATGTCATGGGAACGAAATTCAAGTCAAACGGAACAGAAACCGAAATGCGCCGTACTTCTTCTGATGGGTCACGTATGGACTATTGGCAAAAGGGCAATACAAAAATCAATTTTACGATGGCTAACATCAGTTTAGGCTATGAACTCGATTCGGTGAGTAATATTGGTGCTACGTTCGGTTTGACTGGTTATGCGATGAAGAACGATGGTCACCCTACGACAACTTTCTCTGGTGGAGCCTATGGTACTGGCTTTACGTATGGCAACGAGATGACGATGGAGAATAAAAACAAGTCATTTAATGGAAGTGTAGACTATCAACGCTTCTTTAATAAGGAACGTACAAGCAGCCTGACACTAAGTTATCTCTTCACAACTTCCCCTGCGGAGAACAACAACCGACGTATTTATGATGCTTTGCCAGCAGGTGTAACAATACCTTTATCAGATCTTTATTCTGCGGCTAAGACACGCGGAACAGAACATACAGTGCAGGTTGACTTCACAACACCATTAGGAAAAAAACAAACGTTGAGTACTGGTTTAAAGTTTATCTCTCATCGTAACTCATCCGACTCGAAGTTTTATGATATCATAGGCGGTACAGAAGTCTATAATGCAGCCAACAGTGTGAACTATAAGAATACACAGAGTATCTTGGCTGAATATGCAGAATACAGTGCAACTATGGGTAAGTTTGGAGCAAAGGCTGGTTTGCGTTATGAGCACACGTGGGAGAAAGTGAACTTTATCGTTGGTTCTGGTTCCGACTTCAAGAAGAATTATGGAAGTCTTGTACCCTCTGCCAGCTTCAGTTATAACATCTCTGGCGGTGTCAATTTAGGCTTGAATTACAACATGCGCATCAGCCGCCCAGGCGTTAGTTACCTCAACCCATACATTGATCGTTCTAACCCAACGGTCTTGAGTTATGGTAATCCAGACCTGTCGGTTGAGAAGAGCCACAACGTTAGCTTAGTATTCAATTACTTTACACCGAAGTTTATGATGAACATGACACTTGGTGAAGCTTTTGCCAACAATCAAATTGAGCAGTATTCGTTTATGAAAGGAACTGTATTGAATACTACCTACGGCAATATTGTACGTAGTCGTTGGACCAATTTTAGCACCTTTATGAACTATGCTGTCACCCCTAAGACACGTATCATGCTCAATGGAAGCTTTGATTATGGAGATATCCGTTCCCAGCAGCTGGGCGAATACAACCACGGCTGGCAAGCAAGTGCATTCTTGGGCGTACAGCAAACCTTCTCATGGAAGATAAATTGGAGTGCGTTTATGGGTGGACTGACAAAGAAATACTTATTGCAGGGACATAATGGAGGTTTTAATATGTTCACATCAACCCTCTCAAAGAGTTTTATCAAGGACAAACTCAATCTTAGTTTGATGTACTTTGTTCCTTTGACTGGAAAGATGCACATCAAGCAATACAGCCATGGTACTAACTTTGAGAATCACATGAACATTACGATTCCAGCACAACACGTGGCATTGACCATTACTTGGAATTTTGGAAATACACAGAAGCAGTTCCAAACACACAAGAGTAATATTTCAAATGACTTCCAAGAGAAGAAGAATGATCAGCAAATGAACGGTATAGGAATGGGGTCTGGCGGTGGTATGTAGCCACAACTTATATTTTTTCCATGAAGAAAGATATTTCTTTTCAGAAGAGGAAAGTACAAAGCCTCTGAACGCAAATGATCATCATATAAAAGACATCAAGAAGATGCTACCTTGATAATGTCCAATTCTAAGCGGACTTTAAAAGGTAAAGAAACAAGAAAATGCCACTTCCTAACACAATACTTGTGTGCCAGGAAGTGGCATTTGTCGGTATTTTACACCTGCTATTGAGGAAAGAGGTTACTCTGCTCTGAATATTTAAATGGATTGTCTGTCCACAACAGTTACGTCTTTTCTTCTTTCTGTGCAAGTGTTTTTTGTCTTGTTTTCCTACTCTTTAACCTCCCAAATTTCGTTGGTTTCAAGCATTTCCATGAAAGTATGATAATGCTTCTGTGCTTTTATCTCTTCAATCTGTTGGTTGACAGCAGCATCATAGGTAGGTGCTTCGACATCACGGATAACGCCAAGAGCAATAGGGAAGCCGTCTTCATTACTCATCATAGCAAGTTTCAACTGCAAAGTATTATCTTGGCAATGAGCATCATGTATGAGAATATCATCACGGGTAACACCATTCTCTCCAATCTTAACAACTTTCAAGCCGAAACCTTCTTGTATAAGTCCATACTCATTGTTAGCACCAAAGATCAATGGTTCGCCATGTTTAACGTAGATAGAGTTTTCTTTTCTACCTGCAGAGGTATAAACAGAGTTGTGACAACCATCATTAAAGATGACACAGTTCTGCAAAATCTCACACACGGCAGCTCCCTTATGCTGATAAGCAGCCTTCAGGATATCGATTGTCTCAGTATTGTCGCTGGCAACACTACGTGCGAAGAAGTTACCGCGAGCACCAAAACAAAGCTCTGCTGGACGGAATGGGTCTTCTGTCGTACCGTAAGGACTTGACTTAGAGACGAAGCCACGTGGACTGGTTGGTGAATACTGTCCCTTTGTTAAGCCATAGATACGGTTGTTCAAAAGTATCATATTCAGGTCCACATTACGGCGCATAGCATGGATAAAGTGGTTACCACCGATGGCAAGAGCATCACCATCGCCCGATACCTGCCAGATGGTAAGGTTCGGATTGGTTACCTTTGCACCAGTAGAAATTGCTGCTGCACGACCGTGAATAGTCTGCATAGCATATGTATTAGCATAATAAGGTAATCGGCTTGAGCATCCGATACCACTGATAACGGCTGTTTCGTGAGGTGGAACACCTAACTCTGCCATCGCCTTCTGCAAACTCGCAAGGAAGAAATGGTCACCACAGCCCGGACACCAACGTGGTTGTCCCTTCTTGAAATCTTGTGCTGTATATTGATTCATGACTTTTTTATTTAATTCAAAATTCACTGTTTGTAATTCAAAATTCAAAATTCAGAATTATGATTACTTCTATTTGCTATGAACTATTACAAGCAACTTGTCAACTTGTCAACCCATCAACTTGTATCGCTGTGGGTTATTACAAGCAACTTGTCTACTCGTAAACTTGTCTACTCGTCTACTCGCTTATTCAAGTATTTTCGTATAGAAAGTACCCGTTTCTTCCTTTGGTAATGGAGCCTTAAGGAGCTTTTCAAAGGTTGACACCAATTCAGTGACAACGAATGGCTGTCCCTTAACTTGGTTATACTGATAAGGAGCGAAATGGTTGATACGGATACGAAGGAGGGCAGCAAGCTGTCCAAGATTCTGTTCAGCAACAACAACCTTCTTGTAACGACTAAGCACCTCTGCGGTATTCTTTGGCAATGGGTTTACATACTTAAACTGCGCCAAAGCAACCTTATGTCCCTTCTTGCGCAATTCTTTCATTGCAGAATAGAGGTGACCATACGTACTTCCGAAGCCAACAATGAGCAAGTCGGCATTCTTCTCATCACCCAAAATCTTCAAATCAGGCACAGGGATACGAGCGACCTTTTCCCAACGGATATGATCCATCTTGTCATGGTTCTCTGGATCGGTTGAGATAGCACCTGTCTCGCCGTCTTTTTCCAAGCCACCAAGGATGTGTGTATAGCCTTCCGTACCTGGAATAGCCCAGTAACGTGCCAATGTCTTAGGGTTACGTTTGTATGGAGTGTACTTATACTTCTGGTCTTCTGTGACGTAGTGAGGATGAATTTCTGGCAACTCTTCGATATTAGGAAGTTTCCAAGCAGAAGAGCCATTAGCAATGAAAGCATCGGTAAGGAGTACAACTGGTGTCATGTGTTCCAATGCTATCTTACAAGCACTGTAGGCTGCATCGAAGCAATCAGTAGGACTTGTAGCTGCAATAACAGGCATTGGACTCTCACCATTACGACCATAAAGCACCTGCAAAAGGTCGGTCTGCTCGCTCTTAGTAGGCATACCCGTTGATGGACCACCACGTTGTACGTCAATAATTACCAATGGAAGCTCGTCGATAAGCGCAAGGTTCATTGCCTCACTCTTCAAACATATACCAGGACCAGAGGTTGAAGTAGCAGCCAAAGCACCAGCGAAAGCAGCACCGATAGCCGATGCACAACCAGCAATCTCGTCCTCACACTGTACGGTTGTCACACCCATTGACTTATGCTTTGACAACTCATGTAAGATATCTGTTGCTGGAGTGATAGGATAAGAACCCAAGAAAAGACGCAATCCAGCACGTTCTGCCGCTGCCATCAATCCGTAGGCTGTAGCCTTATTACCTGTAATATCCATGTAACGTCCAGGTTCCTTCACTTTTGACTCAATACGATAGGTATTAGGAACAGAGGCATGTACGTTATGACCATAGTCATATCCTGCACGTACCACCTTAATATTCGCCTCAGCAATGGCTGGTTTCTTCTTGAACTTTGTTTCAAGATAGTTATTAACCAACTCCAAGTCGCGATTGAAAAGCCAGCAGACAAGACCCAAGGCAAACATATTACGGCACTTCAACATAGACTTGTTATCCATGCCTGTATCAGCCAAACAGTCCTTCACCATCTTTGTTATTGGACAAGCCACTACACGATCAGGGTCAATACCCATCTCGCCTAAATAGTCATCACTACGAAATTCAGCCTTCTGAAGGTCTCTCTGACCGAATGAATCAGTATCGATAATAATCGTACTGTTAGGTTTACAATGTTTGTACTGCATCTTTAAAGCAGCAGCATTCATTGCCACGAGAACGTCACAGAGGTCACCAGGCGTATAAACTTTGCCCGAACCGATATGAACTTGGAATCCACTCACACCGGTTAAGGAGCCTTGCGGGGCACGGATGTCTGCTGGATAGTCTGGGAACGTAGATACACCATTGCCGATAGAAGCCGATACGGTTGTAAAAATGTTACCCGCAAGCTGCATACCATCACCTGAGTCACCAGAAAAGTGTACTACAACACTGTCGAGTTCTTTCACTTCGATTTGTTCTTCCATAGATTATTTCTTGTTTATGTTAGTAAATCGTTTCTGTATTTCTTAGCTTTTCCACCATAGTGGTGAAGCTTATTTAACAAACTTCTTACCATTAAGAACATAGATTCCCTTTGGCAATTCCCTCTCATGAGCCCCCATCTTAGCACCCTGCAACGAATAAATATCATTGCTTTCAGTACTTTCCTGTATCTTTGTCATTGGAACGCTGATACCCGTAGGGATATGCTTTTCTTTTTGATAGACACGTATCCAATCGACACGCATCTCGTAGGCATGATTGATATCTGCCTTTTTCGCCCATGAACCATTGCCCACTGACTGATTGAGAATCAGGTAGAAATTAGACTTATCAAACGGCCATTGCTCCTGACTATCATTCTGTTTCTTATATTGGAACACGCGCTTACCATCAGCAAAGAAGGTCAGCACGTCCTCTTCCCACTCTACTGCATAGGTGTGATAACGATTCATCGGCATCAAAAGATTGCCAGAGTGTGGCTCATTTCCATGACTTTTTGTCCATGCAGAGTGTACGGTTGCATAACAACGCTGCTCATTATCAATCTGCTCAAAGATATCAATCTCACCGCCTTTCGGCCATCCAAACTTTGACTTT
>ERZ772926.490-NODE-490-length-22246-cov-14.119598_pt1 | contig 22246 bp, 18 predicted proteins | sample MGYA00511136_ERZ772926 | MGnify/ENA primary metagenome ERZ772926 (study PRJEB29015, sample SAMEA2737917) | human oral metagenome | biome: human oral; feature: human-associated habitat; material: dental | place: China | collected 2153 ... | reverse complement strand
TATCCCAACATTAGCCGCAGAGACTCAAACTAGTACCAACGTAGCAGTTGTAACCACAACAGAACAAACTAAAACGGTACCGCCCGCACAAGAAAGCACACATCCAAACGGTGCACCTCATGGTGCGCCACCAACAGGGCAACCTCCTGTAGGAGCACCTAATGGTATGCCACCAAGTGGTGCGCCAAACGGGGCGCCTCCAGAGGGGATGCCTAACGGAGGATCTAATAGCATGGCTCCTCAACCTGAAGTAAATCCAAATACTTTCACAGGTACAGCAATAGTAACAGAAAACAAATCGATTGCTCATGAGTCGATGACAAACACAACAGCCGACCAAAATGCGTTCATCGGTAAAAACAAAGCAGTAGTTAATATTGAAAATAGCGTTTTCGATAAAACTGGTAATACTACTAGCGATGACAATAGTAATTTTCGTGGTCAAAATGCAGTAGTCCTCAGCATTGACGGCAGTCAAATCAACATAAAGGGTAGCAATATTACATCTAACTCTAAAGGTTCTAATGCAGTCTTTGCCACTGGTGAAGGCTCGGTTATCAACGTAGAAAATACTAATATTCACACAAAAAGCGATTCCTCTCGAGGTTTAGATGCTACTTACAAAGGCACTGTAAATGGCAAAAACCTAACTATCACTACTGAAGGGGCTCACTCCGCTACACTTGCTACAGATCGCGGGGAAGGCACAATCACCGCAGAAGCAGCCAAACTCACCACATCTGGCGAAGGCAGTCCTGTCATATACTCCACTGGTAATATTATAGTGAACAACGTCAACGGAATAGCGAATAACAGTGAAATTGGCGTTGTAGAAGGTAAGAACTCCATTACCCTTACAAACTCCAATGTAACAGGCTACAAAGATAATGGCTTTATGCTATATCAAAGCTTCTCTGGTGATGCTGAAAGCGGTATTGCTCGTCTGAAAGTAGAGAATAGCACACTCACAACTCACGCTACAGGTGCGTTTCTCTATGTAAACAACACCACTGCTGAAGTAGACCTTTCTAACAATGCAATCTCTATGCCGAACACATCTACCCTAGTGAAAGCAGCTGCTGACTCCCGTTGGGGAAAAACTGGTGAGAACGGCGGTCACCTCACACTCCGCACATCTAATCAAGAACTAAGCGGTAATATTATGGCTGATTCAATCAGTACCATCGCTCTAGACATGACAAATGGATCTAGTCTTGTAGGTGCTGTAAACACAGACAACACGGCTAAAGAAGTAACTGTGAAACTCAGCAAAGACTCCAATTGGATACTCACTGGCGACAGCTATGTAAAATCCTTGAGCAACGAAGACACAACCGGCAGTAACATTCAATTGAATGGATATAAACTTGTTGTGGCTGATAAATAATTATAAAAGCACTACTCTGAATACTGATATGTACCCCCTTTACTGGTTGTCCGGTAAAGGGGGTACATATCATTAATTACAATTCAAAGTAGTGCTTTTAATTTATTAAACTTACTTGTATATCAGCTTGAATATATAAATCGCCTTTAGATACATCTGCCAATAGTTAACGGATTAAAAATTATGAGTTAGACGATCTATCAAATAGCAGCCATATATAGGCCACAGTTTTAATTCAACCATAGGCTTGTAGTTTTCATCTTTAATTTTATGTTCCAATAAATTTAGATTCTCTAAATCATCTTCCCAGCTTTTGATATAGTCCTGCTTTTCTTCTGCGCTATTAAAGTCTTCATCCATTTTTGCATTTTCAATGCATGCCAATATTTCTGTTCGTTGCTTGTTCACTTCATGATAGAACCGGTTATGTTGATTCATAATCCAAAGACCAAAGTAGTAAGGGCCATCACTTAAATCACAGTGCTCTTTAGCCTTTTCACATTCATCTAAAAATAGGCCATACTCATCTAATATATAATAGGCGTCAATGATATCTAACTCAAAAACTTCATCATTACTTAAATGATATACTACATCGCCCCCAAGCTTAATTTGCTTCAAACGATCAAGGGCTTGCTTTTTATTACCTAAATACACATCACAATAAGCAATACAAACTAGTAACCTCATCCTATTTGGATAGCTTTTTAATAACTCTTCAAAAATGACCTTTGCTTTCTCATATTGCTTAAGCTCAAATAAACACACTGCATAGCCAAAGTTCATTTCATAACCATCGGATACTGTTCTTCCCTTTTCAAAAGCATGTAAACTTCTCTTTAAGTCCTCTGCAGAACCTTTCTCTCTATAAACTGAAAAATGATATAAAGCCAAACCTCTGTAAGTCTCTATATATGGAGAATTGAGCTTTACAGCTGCAGATAGATAGTTATATTCTTTTATATTACCCTCATCATTATAATAAAAAGCTAAATTAGTATAAGCTTTAGCTTTGTCAACATTATTCAATTCATTAATATATTTTTCTAAAAAGTCTTCCAAAATCTGTTGTGAATTTTTTTCTCGTCTAAAATGTGACTCAATATATGCAAGCTCACAAGCAGAATCTACAATATTGTGACACTCATTACTGAGAGTCTTAAGTTCACCTTGATTTATATTCTTCATACTACACCTTAACTATTTACCAGTAAGACTTAAACTATATAGCTATAATAACATAATCACTCCCTATATACGTACTTACAATAATACCAACAGGGCTCTTAACTATATGTGAGATGAATTACATCATCTCTTCTCTCCTCCTCTCTATACCAGAAATAACTCTTATGAGTAGAAATGGTTTAGTGTAGAAATATCCGCGAGATAGTAATGGTTCCATTCGGTAACCATCCTAAATAAATATAAAATAAATACCCTCCTATATATGTTCCTGCAGCGACTTTACGTAGGACGGAGCAAAGGGACATATATAGGAGGGGATACCTTTAATGTCAAATTGTAGAATGGATTCACAATTATTAAAATCCATAGGATTAATCTCAGTAAAGATGGTTCCTCGCTGTGGATTTTGCTTCGCAAAATCTTACGCTCGGAACAAAGTGATGTGTGGGCTTCATCGTCGCAAGCTCCTCTGCCGCCTCACACCCTACTTTTATTCAGCTAACCCTTGTTCTCTACCGATAATATCAGCAATCTCTTGGCATAGGGATTGTAGTTCTTCTTGGTTAGGACCTTCAGCCATGACGCGAATGAGTGGTTCTGTCCCGGATGCACGTACTAAGACGCGACCTTCGTCACCAAGTTCTCCTTCAGCTGTTACGATAGCAGCTTTGATGAGGTCATTGTCTTCCCAGCCAGTTTTTGTAGCTACACGAACATTTACAAGAACTTGTGGGTATTTTGTCATAATGCCGGCCAATTCAGAAAGAGGTTGCTTTTTCTCCTTCATAAGAGCCGCCACTTGAACAGCTGTTAACATGCCGTCACCAGTGGTATTGTGATCTAAAAAGATTACGTGACCAGATTGTTCACCACCAACGGAAAGATTATGTTCACGCATGTATTCCAATACATACCGATCACCAACAGCAGTGGAAACCGTTTTCATACCAAGTTCTTCTGCTGCTTTATGGAATCCGATATTACTCATAACGGTACCAACTATGGTATCACCTTTAAGTTTGCCTTCTTCTTTCAACTTAAGAGCGCATAACAACATAATTTGATCGCCATCGAGAACTTGACCTTTTTCATCAACCAATAAACAGCGGTCAGCATCGCCATCATTAGCAATACCAAGGTCTGCATTATATTGTTGCACAGCTACTTGCAATCCTTCGATATGCGTAGAACCACAGTGATGATTGATGTTCAAGCCATCTGGATTCACATTAATATTGATGACTTTAGCCCCTAGTCCAGACAAAATTTCTGGACCTACACTAGACGCGGCACCATTGGCACCATCATAAACGATAGTCAACCCTTCAAGGGACGTATCAATTGTGTGACGTACAAAGTGAGCATATAAATGAGCCAAGTTACTATTAAACTCAATTTTACCTATACCATCCCCTGTAGGACGTGCTAATTCATTATCTGCACTTTGACGAACATATTTTTCCAATTCATCTTCCACTTCATCAGGTAATTTATAGCCATTGCTATCAAAGAATTTAATGCCATTATCTGGATATGGATTGTGAGATGCAGAAATAACAGCACCCGCATCAAACCCTTGTTGACGTACAAGGTACGCTACTGCTGGAGTTGGGATAACGCCTGCAATCACTACATTACCGCCAACAGAACAAATGCCCGCTGCTAATGCACTTTCAAGCATAGAACCAGAAATTCGCGTATCGCGCCCAATCAAGAACGTAGGATGTTCCTTTTCCTTACCAAAATGCGTTCCTGCCGCACGACCTAAATGATAGGCTAATTCCGGCGTTAAAAACTCATTAACAACACCACGTACACCATCTGTACCAAATAAACGAGCCATAATTATCCTCCTCTAAGGATTTGTGAAAGTTTCACAAGTCTATATATCTACCGTGTGTATCATTTCAATAATTACTGTTGTGTATTATATCACAATATAGAAAGCATACCTACTATAAAGTCACATCTATATTACATAAATAGCATGAATCTATACTGTAATTCAATTCATCAGTATAATTCCCCACTAATTAGGTTTAGCGTATTTTGCCATACATAAAATGGCTGTTTCCGCGCCATCGAGGGCAGCACTCATAATGCCCCCTGCATAGCCAGCCCCTTCACCCATAGGATAGAAACCTCCTACAGTAGGAGAAATGCGTTCTTCATTACGTCCCATACGAAGCGGTGCAGAGGTGCGCGTTTCAACGCCTGTCATGCACACCGCAGGATCATCGAATCCACGGATGCGACGGCCCCAATACGGCAAGGCACGTTCTAATACGGATGTGACGAACGGTGGCAAGCAATCGTGCAAATCGCAATTCACGACACCTGGCTCGTAGCTATATGTACTGTTTTGTACACTAGGTGCTTGTGAAAGTCCTAAAAACTGCCCTACTGTTTGCGCAGGTGCATGGAAGTTAGAGCCGCCCAATTCATAAGCCTTACGTTCCCATTCTCGTTGGAATGCGACGCCATCTAATGGATGAGTACCAAAGTCATCTGGACCTACGTTGACCACGATAGCACTATTGGCAACACCGCTATCACGAGCGTACAAACTCATGCCATTTACAACAACGCCACCATGTTCAGAGGCAGATGCTACTACTTGACCTCCTGGGCACATACAGAAGCTATACGCAGTACGGCCTGTTTCTTTATCATGGTACACGAGAGAGTATTCTGCTGCACCGAGGCCCAAGCTAGATGGTTCCACGCCATATTGGGACTCATCGATTACAGCTTGATCATGTTCAATACGAACACCGATAGCAAAGGGTTTTGCCGTCATTTCCACATTGCGTTTATGAAGCATCTCGTACGTATCACGTGCACTGTGGCCTACTCCAGATAAAACAACAGTGGTCTCGATGCGATCACTACCATTAACTTCAACGCCTACAATACGGTCATTTTCAATAAACAAATCCGTTACCTTAGAACCAAAACGGACTTCACCACCCCATTCGATGATGCGCTCACGCATGGCTTTTACCATAGTACGCAATTTATCTGTACCTACGTGAGGTTTATGTTTATATAATATTTCTTCAGGCGCACCAAACTCAACAAAGTATTTAGATATCTCATGTAAACGCGGATGGGTAATGCGAGTTGTCAACTTACCATCGGAAAAAGTTCCTGCGCCGCCTTCCCCAAATTGTACGTTAGACTCAGGTTTAAATACGCCCTTTTTCCAAAATGTTTCTACATCATGACTACGTGTATCTACATCTTGACCGCGTTCAAGTACGATAGGGCGATAGCCTTCACGAGCTAGGTAAAAGGCTGCAAGCATTCCCGCAGGGCCAAAGCCCATAACAACAGGACGATGTGCTAATGGTACATGGCCATAAACAATAGGTTCTGGATCTTCTGCAGCAAATACAGATACATCCTTTTCTTTACCGAGTTTTTTCATGATTTGAGCTTCGTTATGAACCTCAACAAACAAGGTATATACAAAAACAATATTTGGCTTCTTACGAGCATCTACGGCACGTCGAACAACATGAATCGTTTCAATAGCACCACGTAACGGGGGATATTTCTTTTCTACAATACTTTTTATATCCGACTTAACCGTAACAGCCACGCGGAGATTTATTATTCTAATCATATCTTTCCTATTAAAGCCTCCCTTTTAGGCGAGCCTACTTCTTTAATCTTTGACCAAAATTCTTTACCACTTGATCTGTAAGAAAATAGTCATACATCTTTATTATACAACACTACTATAAAAGCTAATATATAAATCATAAAAAGGCCCTAATAGAGAAATATTCACTCTATTAGGGCCTTCATCGCAAGATTTCAAAGCCTCATAAAAGACTTATCATCCATTAAGTACTTTCTTTTGTATTTCTACTTTCACCCGTACCGTTGTGGTATTGCTATTAACACCATTTGGTAACACTAAATTATAGTTTCCCTGTACAGTTTCGGTAGCACCCGATACATCGATAGGTTCTGTTTGTATTTCTGTAACGGAATCAATCATTTCTTCACGACCGGTAACCGTTAGTTGCGTTGGTGTAGCAGACGTAGATTTAACTTCATAACCTTCTGCTACTGTACCAACAGTCGGAACAGTAATAGGAACTGCCTTTTCTTTACGTAATAAGTTAAGTTCATATTGTGCTTGACCTTGGTTTGGATTAATATGTACATCCAGTACATTACCTGCCGTATCCCAAGCTTCTAAAGTACTAACAGCGCTAAAGTTTTTCGTTTGACCAGCCACATTAACTTTCATGACAACCTTATTCACTGCGTTAACCTGTTGTTTGCGTCCAGAAACAGTTACCTCTTTTGGTACAATCGTGATAGACTTCATGGCAATATCATCTGAGAATTTACCGATTGGAACAATTTCAACAGGAATCTTTTTCTCCGCATATTCGTCAACATTGATAGTGATGGTATCTGGTTTAACCTCCACAAGATTCATCCCTGCAGGAGGAGTAAAATTAATAGTTACATTATTTTGACCTGGTTTTACACCGGATGCATCAATATAAGCCCGTAAATTATCTGATTTCATAGACATAATGGTATCACGTGGACCAGCTAGTACAACACGGACCACATCTGGTGCGTCTTCTATGATATAGCCAGAATTGAGATTTTGAACCTGTACAGGTATTGTATAGGTTACTTCCATCACAGGGTTCTGATCGCGCATAATAAAGAACCACATAACGATAGCCGCTAACAAGGATAATAATTTAGCAGGCCAATTGCGTTTCAAATGAATCATCATTTATTTGCCCTCCATTTCCACATACTAGTAATGGTTTGACGAGGGCGTTCCATAAAGGTGCGCAATGCCTCTTTAATTTGATCCTCTGGTAAATGGCGATAAATATGACCGCCATACGTATAAGAAATAGTCCCTGTTTCCTCACTGACAACGACTACAACAGCGTCAGTTTGCTCAGACAAACCAATAGCTGCACGATGACGTGTACCTAGTTCAGTACTCAATGTGCGGTCCTCAGTCAACGGTAACAAGCAGCCTGCTGCACGAATTCGCCCATCACGAATGATGAGAGCCCCGTCATGAAGAGGTGTACTGGGAACGAAGATATTTTTAATCAACTCGCGGCTCAATACAGCATCAATAAGAATACCAGTATCTACAAAGTCATTGAGACCTACTTCACGTTCAAAAACGATAAGTGCCCCCGTATGTTCACGAGACATAACGCGAGCCGCAGCCATCACTTCATTAATGGCCATATCCATTTCTTCTTCGTTTACATTTTGTGCCTTGCTGAAAATTCGTCCACGCCCCAATTGTTCTAGAGCACGACGCAATTCTGGTTGGAATACAACCGGTAACGCAAAAAGAAGAACGGTCATACTTTGTTGCAAAATCCAGTTGATAACGTATAGATTTAACAGATGACTCAATAAATTTAAAATTGCCAACATAACGAGACCTTTCAAAAGAGAAACGGCCCGCGTATCTTTAAGCAATTTATATAAATAGTAAATACCAATGGCAACGATTATGATATCAACGATATCAAGAAGCCTAAAGGTATGTATAAGTGCGTCAATATGCATAAAAATAGCTCCTTATACAAAATAATAAGGTACAATCAATTCTTTGACTGTACCTTATATTTTAACTCATTTTGAGAGTACTGTAAATTTATAAACAAACGCTGAATGAGATTTTATTAGATGTTTTGTGTTTCAATCCATACATCCATTTGTCCCCCACAAACCATGCCTTCTTTAACAGCTATGTCATCATCAAGGAGAACATCAATACGACGGTGAGCTTCTTTTTTATTCAAGGAGTCCACAGCACTTAGGCGGATTTCATTTTCTGCACGACCGCCGCCAATAGTGCCAAAAATAGATCCATCAGGAAATACAACCATAGATGTACCAGCTTTACGAGGTGTGGATCCACGAGTATATAAAATAGTGGCTACTGCTAAGGTTTCATTTTTACGTTCACTAAGATATTCAATAAACTCACGATTCATGGATCACTCTACCTTTCCGCAATGAGCCGCCTTTTTTACCACGTACCACTGCCAAATATTCACTAACGATAGATAATGCAATTTCCTCAGGAGTTTGAGCTCCTAAATCTAGCCCAATAGGTGCATATACCATATCTAACTCATCTTGAGTCCACCCCTGCTCACGCAACACTTCAAAGGCGTGATGAATGCGTTTTTGGCTGCCCATAACGCCCATATAGGTAGGCAAGTACCCTCGTAATTGTTCTAAACATATATTATCGTACTCATGAGCACGCGTCACAATGATAAAGCCATTATATTCATCAAGAGGTAAATCGTTCTTGAAGTTTTCTAAAGGTAAGCACTTACGTGTAACACGTTCATCAAAGAATTCAGGAACTACATATTCTGGACGGTCATCTACGACTGTAACACGACAGCCAATAAATAACAGCAAATCAGTAATAGCTCGGCTAACATGACCTGCGCCTAATACGAGAACTGACGGATCATTTTCTACAGGTTGTACGAAACACTCCATTTCGCCTACCATGCAGAGAGAATTTAGCTTTGCTTTATCTACAGTAAATCCTTCAATAGGAGTTCCGTATAGAACACTTCCATCTTCAGCATAAATAGTCTTATCCCCTTGACGAGGACCGGATAGAACTGTAACCATCACGGTAGTTTCAGTAACCTGCAGACGATTTTTCATCACATCATAAATTGTTTCCATCTAGATTCCTTTCATAATCCCAAGCGGTAACAGCCTCTAAAACGCCACCACCAACAGCTAGAGATTTATCTGAAATACTATAACAATGAGACTCTTCACAACGAGCATCCACATCAGCCAACTTAAAATGATCTGATACGATGAGCCCACTTTTTAAAATTCCTCGTAGAATGCCTGTAATTTTAGCTCGGACTGGTTCTTCATCGACATAACCAATCACCTCATTGGCTTGTACAGAATCCCCAATATGCCGTTTTGCTGTAAATAGTCCAGCCTTTGGAGAATGGATAACGCGCTCATGAGTGTAGCCACCTACATTTCCAGGGATACCTGTATTAGGTTGAGCCGGCCCATCATAGATACAGCGACCTAATGAATGACCACGCATCGTTTCAATGACCACATCTACATCTTCTCCAGCAGTAAATCCAGGGCCAACACCTATAACGAGCTCTGCATCATCTCGTTTTGTTCCAAGATTCTTTTTACTCAAAATAGCATCGACTACAATCTCTGGTTTTAAAGTGTCCAATAATTCCTCATATGAGCTAGTAACAACGGGAATGATTTCCTTTGCCAATGTATCCTTCACTTCACCAATAGACACATGGCGAGCAACAAAACGTTCCAAAATCATTTCTCCACGATGAACCGCGTTACCGTAACATACTTCGCGGCGAATCATGGTAGGAATCGCTATTTCACTAATTACAACGGGATAGCCCGCCCGTTTCAATCTATATACAGCGCCGGAAGCGATGTCTCCGCCTCCACGCATGAGTACCAATGGTTTCATAATGCCTCACTTTCACGATGTTTCAAACGCTCAAAATCATCGGGTGTATCTATATCGTCGCCAATATCATCACTAATCCATAATTTCACGACATGGGCTTTACCATCACCACGAATAATGGTCTTACCGCCTTGATCCCCTTGAATCTGCTGTAAAAAATCAAACCAATGAGAACCAAAGATAACAGGATTCCCCGAGTGATAATTCGCCCCATAATGTGGAACGACGATAGTTTTCGGATGAAAGTTATCACTAAATGCACTAATGACCTCATGTACAACAGCACTCGTCAGAAGTGGTTGATCCCCTACTGAACAGAGAATACCGTCTAGCGGTATGGGCGACGTATTCACCAAATGATGTACTCCCAACGCTATGGATACTCCTTGCCCTAGTTCAGGATGGTCATTTCGAATGGCTTCAAAACCATAGCTTTTGACAATAGGTTCTAGTTTCTCATGATCATCACCAGTAACCGCCACAAAAGGTAGTTTACACGACGCAGCAGAAACTACCTGTCCACCCCATCCACATTGAAGAGCCCCACAGACCGCATCTAGAACAGTCTTACCACGCCAGGGCAAGAGTTGCTTATTACATCCCATGCGCTTGGATTGTCCTCCCACAAGGAGGACAATACCAATATGCAAAGGATGACGGTCTATGGGGTCTTTCATGGGACTAAAAGCGGTGTCACAATTTGCTTTCATAATAGTCATGAGTACCTACCGACATTGAATAATGCGACGGATTTCACAACTTGCTTTATATCCATCAGCCAAAATGATAGCCGTAATATCGCTATCAACAATATGATCAATAAAATCATCGATAATGCGATGTTGCACTGTTTCATAACCAGTACAGAACAGTATTTTCTTGCCTTTACTGTATTGGAATAAACCTTGTTTATGTAAAACAAGATCAGCCAACATACGCGGAGTTACAATAGCCCCCATATCGCGTTTTACGATATCTTGAACGAGCTCAATATTATGTACGTGCTCATCATCTAATGGGGCCCCTAGCATTTGTAGATTGACAAGACCAATCGTAGTCTTTGTAAGAGATGGAATGACAGGCTCAGTCGTCTTAGGCGCCTTGAGCCATTTTTCCTTCGCCCCATCTGCTTCTACAACAATTTGCCAATTTGGATGTAACTTGGCTAAACCATCGATAAAATCACAATCTAAGGAGTCTACTTTTGTTCCTGTAATTCCAGCGAACCACGCACCACAATAGCCACGTAAAAGTCGGTCAGTACAATACTCATCAGCTTCATTAATATTGCGAGTATAAATCGGTTCATAATGAGCCACCTGAGATTCATAGAGTCGAGTTGTAGTCGTAACTACGATTGGCTGACCTTTCAGCCGTCCATATTCTACTAGTTTTGAAAGCACAGTCGTTTTACCGCCTGCCCCAACAAGGGCAACGATTCCCGGCTGAATCAATCGATTCCAATAGGATGTTTGTGATGTCATAGAACCAGGCCTCCTTAGAAAGTAAAAGGAACTAGAAATCTCTATACTTTATATTTCTCGTCCATAGCCATAAATACCTTCTCAGGTGTCATAGGTAATGTACGAATATCCGCACCAACTGCATTTTTAATGGCATGTTGAATAGCAGGGCACCCCGTATTGATGACAACCTCACCAATAGATTTAGCGCCGAAACCACCTGTAGGCTCGTAAGATTCTACAAAGTCTGTATGTAATTCACCAATATCCTGACGAGTTGGGATTTTATAAGTCATAAGATTGTTTGTTTCCAAACGACCATTATTGGAATAGCGTACATCTTCATATAAAGCCATGCCGATAGCTTGTACCACACCACCCTCAACTTGAACTCGAGCCAATTTAGGGTTGATAACAGTACCACAATCAACACAAGAATAGAAATGAAGAGGAATAACCTTACCTGTTTGTTTATCTACCTTCACCTCAGCAATAGATGCCATAAATGGAGGTGGGGATGTATAACTACCCCATGTAGCAAAACCAGACAACTGCTCCGCATTAACACCAACTAATAATTTTGGTGCCAATTGATGGATATCCATTGTTTTAGCACCATCTTTTGTGGTAGCTACAACGCCGTCAAAGTCAACGTTTTCAACGTCGGTTTCAAAGAATTGAGCAAATTTAGCAATAATCTTAGTGCGCAATTCTTCTGCAGCCATCTTAGCAGCAGTACCCGTTACATAAGTTGTACTAGATGCGTAAGACCCTGGATCGAATGGTACGATATCTGTATCTGATTCTATAACAGTCATATATTCCATAGGACAACCTATTACTTCACAGGCCATTTGAGTCAATACGGTATTAGACCCCATGCCCATATCAGAAGACCCAGTATACAGTGTATAATTACCATCATCACCAAGACGAATTTCAACAGATGCCACATCGATATTTGCGACACCAGAGCCTTGTAATGCTAAAGCCATGCCAAGTCCACCGCGATAGCGCTCATCGATATCCCAAGAATGAGGGCGTTCATCCCAACGAGCCATTTCTTTTACGCGATTTACAGTATCTTGGAAAAGACCAGAATCAAGATATTCATCTGGAGCATATACTAAGCTTTGTTCACCTTCTGCTATTAAGTTCTTCTGACGTAACTCAGCTGGATCAATCCCCATCTTATCAGCTAACTGGTTTACTGCACATTCTAATGGCCACAATGCTTCTGTTGCACCATACCCACGGAAAGCACCACCCGGAGTTTGATTAGTATACACACCTTCTGTACCATAATGAACAGCAGTCGCTTTGTTGTATAAAGGTACAGATTTATGTTCGCCAGCCGTTGTAGTAGTGAAGCAATGAGTTGCATGTGCACCAGCGGCTGTAATGGAGTCCATATCAATAACTTTAATAATGCCATCTTTTGTAGCACCTACACGGATTTTCCATTCACGAGCATGACGTGTAGTAGAGCAAGTTTGTGCTTCTGTACGATCGTATAAGAGATAACAAGGTTTTTTCAATGTCCACGCTACAAAGGCCGTCATAATTTCTGTACAAGCCGTTTGTTTAGAGCCGAAACCGCCGCCGATACGAGGTTTAATAACACGGACTTTTGTGGCCGGAATACCGAGTGCACGAGCGATGTGACGGCGTACATGGAATACGATTTGCGTGGAGGATACGATAACTACACGACCTAGCGCATCTATATATCCAAAGCTTTGGAATGGTTCCATCGCTGTTTGGCGTGTGGCCTGGTCAAAGTATGTACCTTCTGCCACGTAATCACATTTAGCGAGTTCTGCTTCAATATCACCTACGCGTTTGTGATAAGATACGCAAATATTTCGTTTGTAGTCTTGACCTACGGGGATATTGTTGTGAATATCGTCTTCAGGATGTACTATAGTTTCATGATCGATAGCTGTATGCATATCAAGCACAGGTTTTTGTACTTCGTACTCAACCTTGATAAGTGGCATTGCTTTAAGCGCTGTAGCTTCATCTTTTGCTACGATGAGGGCTACTTCGTCTCCAACGTAGCGAACTACAGGGTCCAAGATAAGCGCATCATATGCAGATGGCTCTGGATATGTTTGACCTGCTAATGTGAATCGCGTATTAGGCACATCTTCATAAGTAAAAATAGCTTCTATGCCAGGGATCAATTTAGCTTTAGATGTATCAATAGATTTGATGCGCGCTTGAGCATGAGGGCTACGAAGAACCTTAATAACAAGCGCATCTTTGGGAACAAAATCGCCAGTATAAGACGGTTTACCAGACAAAATACCTTTTGAGTCAACTTTGTCATAAGATTTACCAATATGCTTGTTCATCATTATAGGCCTCCTTCTAAGAATTTACGAACTCCTCGAAGTTGTGATTCATAACCAGTACAGCGGCACAAGTTACCTATAAGGTATTCGCGGATTTCATCATCGCTAGCCTTTGGATTTTTGCGTTTCAAATTGATAGCACTCATCATCATGCCGGTTGTACAAAAACCACACTGATCTGCGCCTTCACTTGCGATGCAAGCCGCCAATAATTCAGCTTCCTCTTGTAAACCTTCTAATGTAGTAATCTTATGGCCTGGCGCACGAAATGTAGGATAAGCACAGGACAAAATAATTTCGTCATCTACCCATACAGTACAAAGGCCACAGTTTGTGGTATCACAGCCACAGCGGACACTGTAATAGCCAAGATTACGCAATGTGTCTAGTAACATCTCATCAGTTGGCACATTAACAGTTACATTTTTGTTATTAATATTAAGTACGAGTTCCATTATTGTGCCACCTCCTTAGCTAAGCGTTGAACCATTGCTTTTACCATCTCCATGCGATATTCTTTGGACGCATGAGAGTTAGATTGATACACTAGTTCTTCAGATGCTAATTGACCTGCCTCTTTTGCGGCAGATAATCCTTTTTCTGAAAGCAAAGCACTTGCTTTAACAGCTAATTGAGGTACACCAGGTCTTGTACCGATATACAATTCAACGCCTTTTTCATCATGGCGAAGAGCACCTGTCAACAACGGGAAATCACCACGAGAGATGCGAAGTGCTTCAACAGCTACAGCTGCATCTACTTTAGGGATGCGAATCTCCACTAGAATATCACGTTCTCTATATGTCATATAGTCTTGCATGGACATACGACCACCTTTAAAGGTAACGATGTCTGCATGCACGGCCAATAGCGCAGGAATGATATCAGAGAAGCCAAATTTACTTGCTACAGAACCGCCCATGGTAGCAATATTTCTAAATTGAACGCCAAGAATCTCCTTAACACCTTTAACTACGGCACCGCCGCAGAATTGTTGTAAAGGCTCAAAACGTTCCACATCTCCTTGTGTCGCCATAGCGCCAATTACAAACTCCTTATCTTCTTCACGAACATAACGCAAATCAAGACTCGCCATATCAATCACTGATGGCCAAGTACGTCGTCCTAAACGCAGCCAACAGCCTCCCGCTAGCATAGGAGCAGTTTTGTTCTTTGTGGCTAATTCATAAGCCTCTTCCACCGTCTTCGGTTGTAATACTTTGATAAATGCTAACATAATCTGTCCTCTCAATGGTATACTAATACTAACAGAATTACGGTGCTAACTATAAAAATACAGTTGTCACCAAACTACAAACCTAATAAAAATCTATAGAATCCCACGCATTTCTTATACTTTTATTTTACCAATTATTTACCACTAAATCTACGATGAAAGATATAAATTTACAGGAAATTTGCAAAGAATTACATATTTATGAATTTGGAATTGCCTCATGGCCACTGCCTGAACAGGCCAAAACTATTTTATTTGAAAGCAACCCATGCCCCTTTACTGCTGCAGATGTGGAGGCAAGACTACTAGGAACGAACCAATTTATGCCGAAAAGTGCCATCGTTTGTCTATTCCCATACCATGTAGAACACAAAGGCCAATCCAATCTATCTCGCTATACATGGTCTACAGATTATCACCTAATCATTAATGAATATTTAGAACATCTTATTGAAAGATTACAAATAATTGATGACTCGGCTCAGTTCTCCATTCATTGCGATACCTCTCCTTTAGCCGATCGGTACATGGCCTACTTGGCAGGTCTCGGCTTTTATGGAAAGAACAACTGTTTTATCAGTCCTAAGTGGGGTTCTTATGTCGTTATTGGCACAATTTTAACAACACTAGAGCTCGAGCCAAATGCCCCCCTTGAGCAGTCCTGCATGGGATGTAATCGTTGTATTACGGCTTGCTTAGGCCAGTGTTTAGGCCATGACGAGTTTAAATACGACACTTGTAAAAGCTACTTGACCCAGAAAAAAGGAGTGCTCACTGATGAAGAGGAAAACATCCTCGCTAAAACTCCACTCATATTTGGTTGTGATGTGTGCCAAGAGGTGTGTCCTCACAATAAAGATATTCCAACTACGCCTATCCCTGAATTTCAACAGATAGAGCCGTATGTCAATATAGACGAACTGGAAGCACTAACGAACAAAGAATTCAAAGCAAAATACGGCCGTCGAGCCTTCTCGTGGCGAGGTAAAAAAGTACTAATGAGAAATCAAGAGATTATAGATAGAAAAAGTAAACTATAACACTCAATAAGACATAATAATTAACAAATACACTTATAATAATTTTTATTAAGCAAACTAACAAAAATTTGATAAAGCATTAGCAAAATAATCTACAAATTTTTAGAATCAAAAAGAGGCGGCCAAAATGAACTGCACCCCCAAAATTGTGTCCAATTTTGGGGGTGCAGTTCAAGAAGTCGTCTCTTTTAGTAATTATTTAATTTCGTAATAGTTCAACTCATCCAAACTCTTACCAAGAGCAGGGATATATATTTCAAGAAACATATCTACCTCAGGCATATTTAGATTTTTCAACTTAGCTAAGATAGAGTCATGTGCCTCTTTAAACTCATCATTCCCTGCCTTGAGCTCTTTGACGCATTTCATATAGGCTGAAATTATATCGGCAGCCTTAACGAGAGGCCATTCTGGACTATTCTCTGCATCAACAAGTATAGGCTTATAAACAGATTGTAACCGGTCTGGCAAGGTTGATAGCATTTTTTCTTGCGCCAAAGTTTCAACCTCACCATACAGTTCCCGTAACTTTGGATCAAAATACTTGATTGGTGTCGGCATATCTCCTGTAAAGATTTCGCTCACCTCATGATACATAGCTATGACAGCTACCTTATTGATATCTACATTCCCACCGAAGTATTCATTTTTTATGGCCCCTAAGTTGTGCGCTACCATAGCCACTTCAAGGCTATGTTCTTGAATATTTTCTATTTCCGTATTTCGCATGAGGCTCCATCGATTGATAAAGCGCATGCGTTTTAAAAATGCAAAAAATGAACTCATATGTCCCCCATTACACAATAGGTCCTTAAATTACCCCACGGAGTTTAAATCCATAATCAAGGAATTGTACAGCTTCTTCCCAACGATTATCATCATTAAGCATAACTACAATCATAGTATGGCCCTTCCGTGTGGCAGACGCAATCAAACATTCTCCTGCTGCATTTGTAAAACCTGTTTTCAAGCCATTTGCACCTGGATATTTATTGCGAATAAAATGGTTTGTAGTACGAATTGTTTCTGGTGCACGGTTTTGATACGGCACCTTGTAATAATCATTAGCAACCTTGTCACGGAACATTTGGTATTTCATGCCGTACGCTGCAATCATCGCTAAATCACGAGCCGTAGAATGGTGACCCTTTTGTGTTAATCCATGAGGGTTTAAGAACACACTATTCTTTGCACCCGCTTTTGCAGCAATGCGAGTCATATCCTTAGCAAATTTATCTACAGAACCACTTACATTTTCGGCTACTACAACGGCCGCATCATTGCCACTAGCAACCATCATACCTTCAAGAACACCTTCCAATGTAATCTGATCACCTACGCGAACTCCAAGGTTTGATTCTTCCATGCTCGTTGCATAGCTACTTATCGTAGCTAATTCATCAAGCTGTGTGCCCTTTAGTTCTAAAGCAGTTAACAAGGTAACCATTTTCGTAGTACTAGCTGGATGCATCCACTTATCTGGATTCTTTGCAAATAAAATTTCTTTTGTATCTGCATCAATAAGGACTACGGCCTCACCAACAGTAGAAGGCGGTGCAATGTATGCAGCTTGAGCAACATCAGCACCTATAAATACGATTCCTATAAAAGTTATGACCAACACCAATTTCTTATAAAACATATGAATATTCGTCGTTAAAAGTGTCATCACTCTCGTTCTACCTTCCAGTATCCTAACTTTCAAGACTATCATCTATTTCTACATTTGTAGTAGTTGCTTTTTTCTTTGTCCCTTTAATTTCACCAGTCGATGTATCTACATTTTGGATATATACCACACGTTGAGGATATGGAATATCAATACCGTATTTATCAAAGGCATCTTTCACATCAGACATGATACTGTACTGGACATCTAGGAAGTCTTTAGACTTAACACGGGCATAAGCAGCGATGCGTACAGAATTATCTCCAAATTCAGAGATACCAATTTCCATATTCTTCGGATTGAGGACACGTTTATCAGCAGCAAAAATTTTTTTTAAGATTTTTATTGCTTCATGATGATCATTATTATAGCCAATATCAAACACAAATGGGATAACCCTTTCAGTTGTATAGGCTATATTAGTTACAGCTTGAGATGTAAGGAGGGAATTGGGTATATATACATTTCTTTGATCTTTAGTAGTGATAACAGTATACATAAATTGAATTGATTTAACACTGCCTACAGTATCTCCAACTTGAATAACATGACCTGCTCTAAAAGGCTTAAATATAAGAATTAATAATCCTGATGCCAAGTTAGATAAGTTACTTTGTAAGGCTAACCCAATACCTAAACCAAAGGCACCAAAAGCAGCTACAAAGGAAGTCGTAGGCACACCAATTTGATTTAAGCAAATCAATATTAACCCTACAAGTAGGGCATAATTAATAATCTGAGTGATAAAACTCATCGCTGCAGAGTCATAAGAAGCCTTAGTCATAATACGTACAGCAAAGGTTTTCACCCATGAAATAGCATAACGACCTACCCAAAATATAATAAGAGCCAATAATATATTACCAGCTTGTGAAAAGAACCAATCGCGAATATGAACTAATACATTAGCATCTTTAAACAGTATTTCTGAAGCGGCATAAAAAACATCGCCCATTTTAAACCTCCATTAATATAACTATATATAGATTAAGAACATCTATAAATATAGATACCATAAACATATATGCTATAATTTAATAAGTGTATTTTACAACAACATAATAAAGTTATTATATCGTTATATTCTATATATAACAATCAAAAACTAGGGAGACATACATGTTCAAAAATCTATACGAAGCACCCCAAGAACTCACTACTGGAGGCTATGTAACTAGAGAGTTACACTCCGTCACGATACACTTTGACGATATCCACTATTCTCTTTCGAGCGGACAATTAAATGGTGGCTATCACCATACTCTAGCGGTACGCAACCAGCAGCTAACATATCAAATTGAAACAGAAAAAGATTTACCCGGTGGCTCTGTAGCCGATTATTTAGCTCAAGAATTTGAGCACATTGATACACCTGTTCATTTTAGTACAGCCCTCCTCACGTCTGCCACAATGCATCTACACGCCTATGCCAAAGTCGAAGAACATGATACTATCGTAGAAACTATCGTGACTGCAGGCTATGAAAAAACGGCACATCGCGCAGGTACAGGTTATTGTTATGAAGAGCGTGATGGAGACTTCATAGTACCAGGCACAATTAATATCCTCGTATTTACAAATAAAGCTTTAACAGATAGCGCTATGGTAAAAGCTATCATGACGATTACCGAGGCTAAAACCGCAGCCCTACAAGATTGGAATGTTGAAAGCGTACGTCTCCATCCGTTTATTAATGAAGACATTCCTGACGCAATTACGAAAGAACGCAAAACATCTGCCACAGGTACCTCTACAGATGGTATCGTTCTCACCATCGATACAAATGGAGATATCTTAACCGATGCTGGCTCCTTCTCACTATTTGGAGACACTTTAGCCAAGGCCGTCTATGTAGGCGTACAAAGAGCACTAGAAAATGCTATTGGAGCTGAATAATCCTATCTTGTGATATCCAAAAACATCTAGAATGCCCCCAAATTATCATTCAACACCCCACTCATATATGAAAAATATAATACAAATGAAAAACCGCACATCCTAGGCGATCGGAATGTGCGGTTTATTGCATATAAAACTGTTACATGTAGTATAATTCTTGAAAATGAATATCAAATTAAATTTTGAGATATTTTCTCAACTTTTTATTAAATTAATTATTAGATCAAAGAATCATTATGTTCCATGAATATTATGTGCTTTTAATAATCATAGAAGAATTGTTGTAACTTTTTAAGATTTTTAGTTTTTGTAAGCCCTAGCATCAATAAAATACGCGCTTTTTGTGGACTTAAAGTATCACATACTAGATAGTTTGCCAGTGCATCTTGTGGCACTGCAGATACCATACCACTACCGGTACGAGAAGCACGTACCGTTGGAAACTTTGTATTCTGTGTGATTTGACGTACGTTTTGTGGGATTGTACCATGACCAAGACCTGTTAAGATTAAACCGTCAGGATTTGTAGCAACTACACTCATAGGCACCATATCATCCATACCACCATAGCAGGTCATTATAACTACACGAGGTAACTCAGACAATTTACTCACATCAAATACAGAGTCTTGAGTATGACGTCGAGTAGACACTTTATAATAGTGGGCAACACCATCTTGTACAATACCAAGATGCCCCACTAATGGACTATCAAAAGTCGCTACATTAGTAGTGTTGCATTTAGATACATCCCTTGCCCCATCAATGTAGCCATTTAATACGACTATCACACCTTTACCTACAGACGATGGTGTTCTCGCTACTTGGATAGCTTGCAATAAATTAATTGGCCCATCTGCACTAATAGCACCTGCGGGTCTCATAGATCCAGTAATAACAATTGGCTTGTCTGTATGAACTGTCAGATTCAGAAAATATGCCGTCTCCTCCATGCTATCTGTGCCATGAGTAATAACAACACCACCGATATCATCTCGATTAACCAATTTTTGCACCAACTTAGAAAGTTCTAACCAGTGATTTACGGTAATATCGGAGCTTTCAATATTACTAAACTGAGTATATGTATAAGGACCATACGGTTTTGTACCAGGTACGGAGACTAAGATTTCGTCAAGTCCTAACACCCCTGCTGTATAGCCTGTTAAATCAGTATTTGAAGTACCTTTTCCTGCAATAGTTCCTCCAGTACCAATCAAAGCGATTTTTGTATCCATATTACCTCCACTATAAAACTATAAAATAATTATTGTTATTAAATTTAAACTAAGTACGATTCAATAAGGCTGGTCAATAATGGCCAGCCTTATTATATTCTAAAAAATTATTTTATCCTATTTTATGGCTTCGCCCCTATAGATTCATGGATTCATCTCTATGAATCGAGATTTCCGCCTTATCAATTAAAGCTTTGGGTCAAATGATGGCATCAACTCTAATTTATGTTTATTAATTCGATTCAGATGATCTATTCGCTCTTTTGTTGGCTGATCTTCAATTTCACCAGTTCTGATATAACGATCCAATATAGCATAGGTAAATCCCAATTTATCCTCATCTGACTGACCACTAAGACCATCACTTGGCACCTTATCAACTAAATATGATGGAATATCAAGAAGCTTGCCTATTTGACGAACCTCTTCAACCACGAGTTGAGCGAGAGGGCTAAAATCACCTGCACTATCTCCGTATTTTGTAGAATATCCTACGTAGTCTTCAGAACCATTACAAGTATTGGCTACACGAGCACCATTTGGCAAATTTTGCCCTACTGCATAGAGCGTTGTCATTCGAAGGCGAGGCGGTGTATTGATAATTGCATCCTTGGCTAAATCAGTTCTCCCCGTTACAACATCATATCCCTTAGCTTGAACGATAGCATGAGTTAGCGCCTCATAGGCATCACCAATGTTAACTGTCATGTGAGGAATTCCTAAATGATTCACTACTGCCTGAGCATCATCAATATCGGATTGCACTCCATTTGGCATAAGAACACCAACTACGCGATTTGCACCAAGAGCTTCTTTGCAAAGAGCTGCCACGATAGTAGAATCCTTACCACCTGAAATACCGACTACAGCACTACAGTTAGGACCGTTTTGACTAAAATAATCTCTAATCCATTGAATAAGGGCGTTCTTTATAGATTGTGGATTTTCTAACATAGCCCCTCCTATTTTTTTCGATAAATACGGTTCAATAAATCCATCTTCAATTGATAGTAGCTAGGGCTCATATCAAGATAGTGACGATGTGGATTTTCAAAGCGTTGTTCTTCGGGCCAAATTTCATTTGATAATTGTTTCTGTACATATTCTCGAATTTCCTCTAAGGTTGGCAGATTTACAACAAGTTTACCATCCTTGATAACGAGTTGTTTCATTTCTTTAAAGGTACAGTTTTCAAAATATAATTCACGCCAAGGTTGCTCAGGATCGATATAACGATATGGTT
>ERZ772926.485-NODE-485-length-22314-cov-13.639517_pt1 | contig 22314 bp, 22 predicted proteins | sample MGYA00511136_ERZ772926 | MGnify/ENA primary metagenome ERZ772926 (study PRJEB29015, sample SAMEA2737917) | human oral metagenome | biome: human oral; feature: human-associated habitat; material: dental | place: China | collected 2153 ... | reverse complement strand
AAGCTCCTGGTGTAACAATTAACTATGGTGATTTGTTAGAAGGCAAAATTAGTGAGCTTGTAGAATTGCTAAAACAAGCGGGCACTGTTACATATCCACTTCGTTGGATTGCTGTTAAGTTGTTAGAAAAAGATGCTGACGTTATTGGTAAAGTTATGCGCTTTGATAATACGGAAGCTGTTATTCAAAAGGCTGAAGCTATTCGTGAAGAAATTAAGGATCAAGTTGATCTTGATATTGTCTTCCAAGAATATCGTCACCGCTTTGCAGTAGAAGTATATAATACATGTTTAACACAAGCGCCAACTCAATTGGAAACACGCTCTGACCGTTATGACAAAATCTTAACGCATCGAATTTGGGGCTTACCAATTTTCATGGTTGTTATGTACTTATTGTTTGCGTTCGTTAACTTCGTTGGTGGTATTCCTCAAGGTTGGATTGAGGATGGTTTCGCTGCATTACAAGCTTATGCGGTTCAGACTATTCCAGAGGGCCAATTACAGTCACTCGTATCTGATGGTATTATTGCCGGCGTAGGTGCGGTACTTTCATTCTTACCATTAATTTTATTACTCTTCCTTGGCATTTCTTTCTTGGAAGATACTGGTTACATGGCTCGTGCAGCCTTCGTTATTGACCGTGTAATGCGCGCTTGTGGTTTGCATGGTAAATCCTTTATTCCGTTGCTTTTAGGTTTCGGTTGTTCCGTACCATCTGTAATGGGCGCTCGTATCCTTGATAACTATAAGGATCGAATGGTTACAATCTTGATTACACCATTCATGAGCTGTTCTGCTCGTTTACCGGTATATATCTTATTTGCAAATGCATTTTTCCCAAATGGTTGGGATAGTACATTTGTTGTATTTTCTGTATATTTCTTGGGCATTATTTTCGGTATTATCTTTGCAAAGATCTTCCGTAAGTTCTTATTTGCAGGTGAAGCTGAACCATTTGTAATGGAACTACCTCCATATCATTTACCTACATTGAAAGCTACTTGGATGCACATGTACGAACGTGCTAAATTGTACATCATTAAAGCTGGTACATTCATCATGGCTGCATCTATCTTGATTTGGTTCCTTACTGCGTACCCAATGGATGTAGAATACTCTAAAGACTATGATGCAATGAAAGAACAAGTTGCTCAAGAGTATGAAGTAAAAGATGCAGCTACATTAGCTCAATTCGGTATTGCTACAGATGACCAAAAAGATGCAGTTGATAAAATTGTTGAAGATATGAAATCTACTGTACAAGATGCTACTGATGCTGCTAAGCAAGCAGGAGAAGATGAACCTGAAGTAGCAGTAGAGGATGATTCTGAAGCACCTGAATTATTCAATGATATTAAAGATGAAAATAAAGACTTGTTCCCAGCAGCATGGGCAATGTATAAAAACAGTGCTAATTTAGATGCTGAAAATGACAAACTTGATAAAGAACAAGCTGCTGAAAAAATTGAACAATCCTATGCAGCATCCTTTGGTAAAGCTATCAACCCAGTGCTAGAACCATTGGGGTTTGATTGGAAAATGGGCCTATCATTAGTAGCTGGTTTGGCGGCTAAAGAGGTTGTTATCTCAACGTTAGGTACTGTTTATGCTGTTGGTGGTGATGATCAAAATCCAGCACCGTTGACTGAGTACCTACAAAACGACTCTCACTTTACACCATTAATTGGTTTGACAATGATGTTGTTTATCTTAATTTACCCACCTTGTTTGGCAACATTAGCTGTTATCAAACGTGAAACAGGTTCTTGGAAATGGGTTGCATTCATGTTCTTCTATGAAAATACATTTGCTTGGATTGCATGTTTCATCTTCTATAACATAGGTCGCGCATTAGGTTTCTAATCTAAAATCGCTAAATAGGAGAGTTTAGCCACTTTTAGATTCTTTAAACAAAAATGAATTTAAAAATTGCGATTTTGTTATAAGTAATTTAAAAATAATACTTGATAATTATCAATATTCGTGGTTAAATGATAATGAGAAAAGGGAAATATCCTTTAGATATTGCTTTTATCTTGTTTATCACTAATACACATATTATAATTTAGTAGATATTGAGAAAGAGGCATAATAATGGATAATCTTGTTATAGGACTCATAGTTGTATTAGCATTAGCTTATATCGGTAATAAATTTTACAAACAAATGTCTGGTAAAGGTGGCTGCGGCTGTGGTGGCGGTGGCTCCGATTCTGGCTCTAAAAAATCTTCTGGTTGCGGTGGTAACTGCAGCTGTGATGGTTCCAATAAAGCACTAGGCATTAAACGTACTGCTAAGTAAGCTAATACGAATTCTGAATTTGAATGAGGGGTCTCTATAATAGGCTCCTTTTTTCAAATATAGTAAGTAAATTTTTTATATATTTATTAGTAGAAAGGGATATTATCATGTTCAACTTCAACCAAAACAATCTTAAAAACGCTAACTTATTCGCAGCAGGTCTTGCATTGGGTACTGTAGGTCTTAAAGTGTTAACTTCCAAAGACGCAAAAAAAGTATATGCTGGTATCGTAGCAGCTGGTCTTCGCGCTAAAGAAACTGTATTAGAAACAGCTGAAAAAGTACAAGCATCCGCATCTGATGTATTGGCAGAAGCTCAAGAAATCAACGAAGCACGCAACGAAGAAATCTTTGAAGAAAACAAATAATAGAAGGATTTAACTATGTTACAATTTTCTGTTGTACGAAAACTCAGAAATCGCTTGCATGTTAAGGTAACTGGTCATCGCTTTACAGAGGCTGAAGCAGCTTATGTAGAGGATACATTACTCCTTAATGATGCAATTGTAGATGTAACCTTCTACACTCGTAGCAGTCAAATCGCCATTAAACATAATGGCGATTCTGATTCTGTACGTGATGCAGTGTTAGCTCTACGCGATTTAGATTTGTCTGAAGCTCCTGCTTTGAACGAATATTCTCCTCGCTTGGTAAATAAAAAATACCGTGAAATGATGATCAACCGTACTGCACTTTACTTAGGTAAAAAAGCAGTGCTTCCTGCACCGATTGCGGCTGCATGGGCTTGGTTTGATGGTATTAAATTTATCGGTAAGGCCATTAAAACATTGTGGCAACGTAAGTTAACTGTCGAAGTACTTGATGGTGTAGCTATTGGTGCTGCATTACTTCAAAAAGATTATCCTACAGCTGGCGCTGTTATGTACCTATTAGGTATTGGCGATATCTTAGAAGAATGGACTCATCGTAAATCCGTATTGAATCTTGCTCAAAGCATGTCCTTGAACGTAGATAAAGTATGGGTATTGGTGGATGATATTGAGGTAAGCAAACCTGTTAACGAGGTTGTAGCTGGTGATCAAATTATCATTCGTCAAGGCGAAGTTATTCCTTTGGATGGCACTGTAATCGATGGTGTTGTTCTTGTAAATGAAAGCTCCATGACTGGTGAACCAGAAGCAGTTCGTCGTGATAAAGACACTTCTGTTTATGCTGGTACTGTTGTTGAAGATGGTAAAGCTATTGTAGAAGTACGTAGCACATCTAAATCTTCTCGTTACGAAAAAATCGTTAACCTTATCGAAGAATCAGAACAAATGAAATCCGGTATGGAACAACAAGCATACCGCATGGCTGATAAATTAGTGCCTATTAGCTTTATCGGTGCTGGTTTAACATATTTGTTGACTCGAAATGTGATGAAAGCATTGTCTTTCGTTATGGTTGACTTCTCTTGCGCTCTAAAATTATCCATTCCATTGGCAGTACTTTCCGCTATGCAAGAAGCATCTAAACGCGGTATCACTGTTAAAGGTGGTAAGTTCTTAGAACAAATTGCACAAGCAGATATGATTGTGTTCGATAAAACTGGTACTCTTACAAAAGCAGAACCTGAGTTTGAACAAATCATTCCGTTCAACGGTCATGATGCAGATGAAATGTTGAAATTAGCTGCATGTATTGAGGAGCATTTCCCTCATTCCATGGCAAAAGCAATTGTACGTGCTGCTAAGGATCATGCATTACCTCACAAGGAAATGCACTCTGACGTAGAATACGTTGTGGCTCATGGTATTGCATCTAAGGTTGGTCGCTATCGTGTACGCATTGGTAGTGCTCATTATATCTTTGATGATGAAAAAACAAAGATTCCTGCTGATGAACAAGAAAAATTCAATAATTTACCAAATACATCTTCACATATTTACCTCGCTATTGGTGGTACATTAGCAGCGGTTATTTGCATTAAAGACCCTGTACGTGAAGAGGCAAAACAAGTTATAGCTGATTTGCATGCATTAGGCATTAAAAAGGTTGTCATGATGACTGGTGACTCCAAACGTAATGCACAACGTGTAGCTGATGAACTTGGTATTGATGAAGTGCATGCAGAAGTATTGCCAGAAGATAAAGCAAGTTATGTAAAACAAGCTAAAGCTGATGGCTATACTGTTATGATGGTAGGGGACGGTATCAATGACTCCCCGGCAATTTCTGAAGCTCATGTTGGTATCGCTATGAATGAAGGCGCTCCAATCGCTCAAAAGATTGCTAATGTTACTATTTCTTCTGATAATCTACAAGCTCTTGTAGATTTGCGCCGCATTTCTATTGCATTGATGAAACGTATCAAAGCTAATTACAATGGTATCGTTGGTTTCAATGGTGCTCTTGTAGGTGGTGGCGTATTCGGTATTATGCCGCCAAGCCAAACAGCATGGTTGCATAATCTATTCACATTGGGTATCGGCTTAGAAAGCATGACTCCATTGTTGAAGAAAGAAGAACAAAAGGAAACTGTTCCTACAATTGATGTAACAGCTGATTCTGTAGTAGCTTAATCAAAGAACCTCCATATAGGTATTGATTTACCTGTATGGAGGTTTTTCTTTTTTGATGACATTTATCTATGATTATTGTAAAATACAAGGAGATTACATATTGTAGGAGATTTATATGAACATTTTGATAGATATTTGTAAACGGTCCTTCTATTTGAATCTATTTATTGTGGTAATCCCCATTATTGCATATATGATTCATAATGGATCGAGTGCGACCGTAGCACTAGTATGGTATTTGTTGTTATCCTTATGTATGCCTTGGGCCTATTTATCATTTAAAAGCAGTACCTTTGATGATGGTAAATCTATAAGTCGCATTGCTTATGTAGTGAGTTGGGTTGTCGTTCATGGTATCAGCTATAAAGGTATTTTTTTAGGTGTTGATTTATCCATGTTGTGGGGATGGCCAACAGTAGGTCGTGATATAGCCTTTTTATTAGCTATGTATTTAAGTGTCACATTTAGCTTGCTTATAGCTTATGGCTTAACTCGATTAGTGGGAGGCTGTAATGAATAAAAGTTTTTGGCTATTTACGTTAATTTGTTCACTTTTTGTAAGTGCTATTACAACAGTGCTTTCATTAAGTGGGGCATTATCATTATCCATTTTAGTGTTTCCAGTTTTGTCGCTAGTCATACCAATTATGGTGCGACGACTAAAGAATGCCAAGTTTAACGATGATTTACCGCTAAGCATGGGGTATCATGCTTATAGTTGGGCTTGGTGGACGGTATTTTCGTTTCTTCATACACCATTTAGCTTTAATGTAGATAATGGATTAGCAAAAGCATTACTTTTATTTGTGGTGTATTTTATCGTTCAAGTTCTCATTGAGTTATGTGGTTTATTAGCTACGAAGTTTTTCAATCGTACTTATCGATGGGGTATGATTGATGAAGCATTAGATATAATTGCCTATACTATACCGATTCCGTTCTTGTATATTGGCTCAATCCTATATATAGATTTACAAGATCCGATGGTATATTTTATGTATGCATCATCCATGAATGTAAATATATTATTTGCTGAACTTGTATTATTATTAGTTTCTTTATTGGTCTTTGTATTCTATTTGTATCCAAGAGATTTAGCATATAAGGGTGTACGTTTGTTGCGTATCATTATTACTGCAGGCATATGGCTTGCTATGAACGCCCATATCTTGTATGGTGGTTATATTCCAGAATTTATTTTATCTTTAGTTCCCACCGTTTTTCCAACGTACCAAGGTAATCCACTAGTGTTTGTAACTCCAACTTTATTAGAAGCTGGTATGACAGGTGGCGCTGTGATTATAGGTGCATTGGTAGAACGTGGTATTATTTCACGACGCCGTGAACGTATTTAATTTCTAGTTTCGACTTATATCCGTAAGGAATGAGAGCGAAGGAGGATCTATGAACAACATTGAACGTCCATTGGATGATAACTCAACTGTATCAATCCACGACAATGAAAAACTGAAGCAAGTTGAACGTAAAGAGGCCAAAAAAGAGAAGAAAAGTGGCATTACGATTCGAGAATTGACAATTATTGGTCTACTAGCAGGTATCACTATTGCATTAGGGCTTTCTGGTTATGGTATTATTCCATTAGGGCCGCTAAATGTAACAACTTTACATGTACCAACTTTAATTGGTGCTATTGTAGAAGGACCAAAAGTGGGGGCCTTTGTAGGCTTTATCTTTGGTTGCTATAGTTTGTGGCAAAATATTACAGCTCCTAATATTTTATCTCCACTATTTATTAATCCAATTATTTCCGTATTACCGCGTATACTTTTCCCAGTATTAGCATATTTGGTATATCTATTATTGTGGAAAGCACCGCAAGGTCCACGTATTATTGTTTCTGCTTTTATGGGGACCGTATTCCATACGATCATGGTTATGGGATTAATCTTCTTACTCTATGCAGATATGTTTGCGCTTAAAATGAATCTTAGTCCAGATCAAGTATTAGGCTCTATTGTATTTTTGTCTGTTACACATGGTATTCCAGAAGCAGTTTTTGCTGCTGTAATTGTAACACCGGTGGCAATGGCTTTACGAAAAGTATTGCGTAAGGATGCTCCTAAGAAAACTAAAGGTGAAGCTATGCGAGACGCAAAAGTTACAGACCATCAATTAGGAGAAACTGAAGTGGTAGAAACCAAATAAGCTGAAGTTGTAGACGAAAATATAACGAAATAGTATTTTACAGGCTTTTTATAAATATGATAAAATAAATATCATTCGATAAGTATTGAGGAGGATAATCATGGCTAAACGTATTCGTACTATCAACACTGAATCCTTACAAAAAACTGCTAAAACTGGCGGTTGTGGGGAATGTCAAACATCTTGCCAATCCGCTTGTAAAACAAGCTGCACAGTTGGTAACCAAGTTTGCAAACAAAAATAATGAAGAGGCTCGCTTAGCGGGCCTTTTTTATTTATGTTTTAAAGACATACATTGTATAGTATATCTTTATGACTCTTTTTATAACGTTTAGTGTGGAAATGTGGTACAATTATCTAGAAAGTTCTATATACTAGAACTTTTACCATACAAATCAATTGGAGGTACCATGTTAGAATTAAAACCAATGATCCATAAGTTTCGGATGAAGGATAACTATTACTGCTTAGACGTAAATAGCGGTATTATCCATGTTATCGACGAACTCATCGATAGAGTTCTTGACATATATGATGGCACTAATCGCGATGCTGTACATGCTGCGTTAGATGCTAAAGAAGATGCAGTAGAACTAGATGAGATTATGGACGAGTTAGATGAACTCATCAAAGCGGAGCAACTATTTGCACCGATGAGTAAAGAGTTTAAACTTGTAGTAGGTGAGAAACCTATTGTTAAGGCATTATGCTTAAATATTGCTCACGATTGTAATTTAGCATGCAAATATTGCTTTGCTAGTCAAGGGGATTACGGCGGTGTTAAACGAGAATTGATGAGCTTTGATGTAGCAAAACGAGCTGTGGACTTTCTTATTAAAATGAGTGGACCTCGCCAACATTGCGAAATTGACTTTTTCGGTGGTGAGCCATTGTTGAACTGGGATGTTGTTAAGCAAACGGTTGAATACATTGAATCCATTCAAGAAAAGCACAATAAGATATTTAAGCTTACATTGACTACGAATGGTATGCTTTTAACACAAGATAAAATCGACTATGTAAACAAACACAAGATGAGTTTAGTATTGTCTTTGGATGGTCGTGAATCCGTACATAATGCAATGCGTCCAGTAGCAGGTAGTGGTGCAGAGTCTTATAAATATATTGCTAAAAACCTTATCAACGCAGTAAAACAACGTCACGGTCTTGAATATTATGTACGTGGTACATATACTCATAAAAACTTAGACTTTACTAAAGACGTTATGGCAATGTCTGATCTTGGCTTTGAGCATTTGTCCATGGAGCCTGTTGTCGGTGAAGAAGGGGACTATGTGCTTCGTGAAGAAGATTGGCCAGCTCTAGAGAAAGAATATGAAAAATTAGCAGATATTTATTTACAACGCCAGTTAGAAGGTTGGGGTGAGAAGTTTAACTTCTTCCACTTCCGCATGGATTTATATCGTGGGCCATGTATGGCGAAACGCCTTCGTGGTTGTGGGGCAGGTCATGAATATATGGCAGTCGTACCTAATGGCGATATTTACCCATGTCACCAATTTGTAGGTAAAGATGGATACGTGCTTGGTAATGTGTATGATGGTTTACAAAATACAGAAATTCCTAAAGATTTCCGCAATACACATGTATTCTCCAAACCAACTTGTGCTGAATGTTGGGCGAAATTCTTCTGTTCCGGTGGTTGTCATGCTAACAACATTACATTGGGTGGCGATCTAGAAACACCTTATGAATTTGGTTGTCGTTTACAGAAGAAACGCATCGAATGTGCTATTATGATTCAAGCCGAATTAGAACAAGCTGGTATTGATGGAAGTATTCCTGTTGCATTAGGTTAATTACACTTGATTCTCCGAGTATAGTAGGAGTTTATATGAAACAAAATAGTAATCAAACTACAGAACGCTGGGGAATTCGCTATACCGGTATAGTTCAAGGGGTCGGATTCCGGCCCCTTGTTTCTATGTTGGCCCATTCCCTAGGATTAACAGGTTTTGTATATAATGATAGTCAAGGTGTGTATGTTGAAATTCAAGGTTTTCTAGGTGAATTGCAGTTATTCTTAGCTGCTGTTCAAGAGGAGCAACCTCGTTTATGTCGCATTACTAGTCAAACTGTACAGCATCTTACACTTAATATGCATGAAAGTGATTTTGTTGTACAGCCATCTCCATTAGATGAATCTGTGAGTACCTTTATTAGTGCCGATACAGCGCCTTGTAATGATTGCCTTAAAGAGTTACAACAAGATAAACGTAGAAAGGAATATCCTTTCATCAACTGTACAAATTGCGGACCAAGGTATACGATTATCAAATCTTTGCCCTATGATCGGGAGCGGACGACGATGAACGAGTTTCCCATGTGTGAAGATTGTAAGGCTGAATATGAAGATATAGAAGGGCGTCGCTATAGAGCAGAGCCAAACGCATGCTCTCGCTGCGGTCCCCAATATACATTGTATAAGCCAGATCGCAAGGCTGTGGATACAGTGAATATATGGAATACTACGCGGGAATTGATTAATGAAGGTAGTATTATCGCAATAAAAGGTGTAGGAGGATATCATCTTGTTTGCGATGCTAGAAATGACGCTGCTGTACAACGCTTACGTAAGCGAAAGAATAGGCCGCATAAACCATTAGCAATAATGGTGGGAACTCTAGATATGGCGATTGAGTTAGTACATATTAATGATGTAGAACTAGATATATTGACGGGGATGGAACGTCCTATTGTGTTATTAGAAAAAAATCATAATAGTTCTGTTCATTTAAGCTCTTATGTGGCTCCTGATAATCGCATGTTAGGGGTTATGTTACCTTATTCACCAATGCATGAGGTGTTATTACCTTTTGATGCGGCATGGATAATGACCAGTGGTAACAAAAGCGGTGATTCCGTATTATATAACGACGATCAAGCGTTTAATGAACTAGGTGAGGTAGCAGATTATTTCCTCGTTCATAATCGTGAAATCTATGCGCCCCTTGACGATTCAGTGGTGGTGGTGATTAATAATAAACCTCGATTTATTCGTCGCAGTCGTGGTTATGTGCCTGAACCTATTCATTGTGATGGTTTAGAACAAACTTCGATATTAGCTATGGGCAGTGATTTAAAAAATGCTTTTGCTATGAATAAAGGTAGTGAAGTTCTTGTAGGGCCCCATATTGGTGATTTAGAAAATATATCAACTCATGAAACACTAGAATGGACTATTAAACGATATAAGAGCTTATTTTCTGTGCAACCAGATAAAATTATCATAGATAGTCACCCCCAGTTTTTCTCTTCTCGGTTAGGTGAAAAAATAGGTGAAAGTTTCCATCTTTCTGTTGTACCTGTTCAGCATCATCATGCTCATATAGCGTCTGTTATGGCGGAACACAATTTAAGGGGGCTTGTACTAGGGATTGCTATGGATGGTACTGGCTATGGACCAGATGGGACTATATGGGGGGGAGAATTTCTCCTTTGTAAAGGCAATCAATATCAGAGATTGGCACATATTCATGCGGCTCCATTGCCTGGCGGAGAAAAGGCTGTTACTGAACCTTGGCGACAAGCCTTATGGTATATTCGTAATTATTATGGTGATGATATCCCTTTTGTATATCAAGAATGGATGAAGGAACTTCCAAAGGGATGGGAAATTTTAGATAAAGCATTACAATCTAGAATGCCCATGATTCAAGCTACAAGCTGTGGGCGATTATTTGATACTGTAGGTGCTTTATTAGGTCTTGGTATGGTCCATAGTTATGATGCACAAATTGCCATTGCTTTAGAAACTCTATGTGGTGATGAAAAAGGATCATTACTTGCTTACAATTATGATGGACATATTCTTGACTTTACACCTACAGTTCAATCTATTATGGATGGTGTTGTTCGTGGTGAATGTCGAGCTCATTTAGCCGCTTCATTTCATAAAACAATGGCAATAGCACTATGTGAAACGGCTGCAGACTTGATGGAGCGATATAATATTAGTAATGCTGCCATGTCTGGTGGTGTATTTCAAAATCGTAAATTATTAGAATTCATATATAGAACGTGGCATATAGGTAATTTATATATGAATGAAGCGGTTCCTTCTAATGATGGTGGACTTGCTTTAGGACAATTGTGGTTAGGAAGTCAATTATAAATTGTCACGTAGATCTTATTCTTAGACAAATTTATTTAGTAATGTTTTGAATATTGTTTAATCTATATGAGTTGTATAGCCAGTTTAAGCTCTAGTTGTTTGTGGCCACTATCACTAAATAATGAGTGTAACTGTGATACAATAATATTAATTTTATTCATATATTTTGGAGATGTTTTATTAAAGTAAATGTATATAAAACTTGTTATAAATGATATAGATAAGGAGATATTATGTGCTTAGCTGTACCAGCACAATTGATTGCTGTGAATGACGCTATTGGTACCGTTGAATTGACAGGTGCTACCCGTGACTGCAGTTTGCTCCTCGTACCAGATGCAAAGGTCGGGGACTGGTTGTTAGTTCATGCAGGTTTTGCTGTACAAATTGTTGATGAAGAAGAGGCTCAAAAAACATTAGAGGCCTTTAAGGAGTTAGAAGAACTTGAAGAAGCTTACTTTGCAGGAAAAGCAGCACACAGCTGATGCTTTGTTAAGGCGCATCAATGCGCTTCATAAGCCCGGTGAAACTGTGCGGCTTATGGAGGTCTGTGGTACGCATACAGTATCGATTTTCCGAGAAGGTCTTCGTCAATTATTGCCAAGTGGCATAGAACTTGTTAGTGGACCAGGATGTCCAGTATGTGTAACTGATCAAACCTATATGGATAAGGCTTTAGCCTATGCAGAACGTGAGGATGTTATTATTGCTACTTTTGGGGATATGCTGAAGGTCCCTGGGAGTTATAGTAGCCTCAGCGAAGCTCAAACAAAGGGCGCTCACATCCATGTTATCTATACGCCTTTAGAGGTGATAGAACTAAGTAAAAAATACCCAGAAAAGAAAATAGTATTTTTAGCTATTGGCTTTGAGACGACTATAGCCGTAATTTGTGCTACTGTAAAAGCCGTTCATGCTGTGGGATTAAAGAACGTATTCTTTCTTGTATCTCATAAGTTAGTACCACCAGCATTGCGTGCATTACTAGATAAACAAGAAGGCCATATCGATGGATTTATTCTACCTGGTCATGTTAGCGTTATTATTGGGGAAGAACCATACCGATTTTTGCCCAAAGAATACGGTATCCCATCTTGTATCGCTGGCTTTGATGGCTTAGAAATATTGTCTGCCATAGCTAATATTTTAGAGCAACGTAAGTCTGGTAATATTGTGGTGGGCAATACGTATCATTCTGTAGTTATGCAGAAGGGAAACCCTGTAGCCCAAGCTATGATCGAGGAAGTGTATGAAGTATGCGATGATGTATGGCGTGGTATTGGTGTTATTCCTAACTCTGGTTTAGCATTAAAGGGTGAATATGCAGCTTACGATGTAGAACTTCTCCTACCTATTAACTTAGATAAACCATCTCTTGATCCTAAAGGCTGTCAATGTGGACGTGTTTTGCAAGGCCTTATTAAACCTAGTGAATGTCCGTTATTTGGTAAAAGCTGTACCTCGGATCATCCAGTAGGTGCTTGTATGGTATCTGTAGAGGGTAGCTGTGCTGCATGGTATAAATATGGTTATTCTAGTGGTGGATCGACGTGGGAGGATTAATATGGAACGAGTTCGCTTAGTACATGGTAATGGTGGGCGATTTAGTCATGAGTTGACGGACCGTTTTATTTTGAAATATTTTACAAATGATTTGTTGGCGCCCCTACACGATGGTGCCCAGTTTCCCGTTACAGCCGGGCGCATGGCCTTCTCTACGGATTCCTATGTGGTACAACCTTCATTCTTTCCTGGTGGTAATATTGGTAAGTTGGCTGTTTGTGGAACTGTGAATGATTTAGCCATGAATGGTGCGATACCTCAATATTTAAGTTGTGGTCTTATTTTAGAAGAAGGCTTGGCCTTTAAAGAACTAGATGAAATACTTTGCACTATGTCAGAAATGGCAAAAGCTGCAAATGTTCAAATTGTTACAGGTGATACAAAGGTCGTTAAAAAAGGCGAAGTAGATAAAATCTACATTAATACTGCTGGTATTGGCATGATTCCAGCTGGAATAGATATTGGTCCACATCGCGTGAAAGCAGGGATGGATATCATTTTGTCAGGTGCTATTGGAGATCACTCCATTGCCGTTATGGGGCAGCGATTTGGTTTAGATTTATCTGACTCCTTAACAACTGACTGTGCTCCTTTAAATAAGATGGTTCATGCGGTGCTTGATAAAGTAGGAGTTCAAGTTGCTTTGTTGAGAGACCCCACTCGTGGTGGCCTAGGTACTGTTCTAAAAGAAATAGCTGACCAAAGCCAAGTGGGGATTAAGGTTGAAGAAACAGCCATACCAATTCATGAAGAGGTACAGTCTGTTTGTGACATATTAGGGTACGACCCTTTATATTTAGCTAATGAAGGTAAAGTAGTAATGGTAGTCGATCCATCTGTTACGGATGAAACCCTTAAGATTCTTCATAGTTTTGAAGAGGGAAAAGAAGCTGTACTAATTGGTAAAACCTTAGATAAAAATATCGGTAAGGTTGGATTACAAACAACTATTGGTGGTGTTCGTTTGATTGATTTATTAGGTGAAGATCAAGTTCCACGAATTTGTTAAATTTATAATTAATAATAGTAATTTAACTATATCATTTTGTTAATTTTTATATTTTAATTTTTGAGCTTTCTAGATGTAACTTATATTAGATGTTGACAGTATTTATCGTTGATGATAGCATTAAATTAAGTTGCGTAAAATTCATTAAGAATTCATCGTAAATTTATATTATGTTAGTATCTTTATGTGTAAGTTCTTATACTTTCACTAGAATCTATGTATAGAATTTGTTAAAATATAAGTATCTATAGGAGGCTTATTATGAAAAAGAAGATTATTACAGCTGTTCTAGGGATTTGTTTAACTACAACTGCATTTGGTGGTATCTTGACAACTCAAGCTGGTGGACTTAGTAGCATTCTTGGTGGTGCAGCTAAAATTGGTGGTATCGGCATTGTTGTTAATAAATTTGGTCCACAAATTGACTCTTTCCTTAATAAATTATTGAAACAAAATAACTTGAGTACTGAATATACAACTAAAGTAGTTCCTATTATCAGTATTGGTACAAAAGGTTATATCGGTGCGGCTCAAGTTACTGGGCCTGCTTCTAGCATTGAAGAGGTTAAAGCTGTTGCTCAAGTAGAAGGTAGCTTTAATGGTATGGTTCGTGTAAAAGGATTAGTTCCTGTTAATAGCACAAACCCAGTTGGTGCATCTCGTGTTCAAGGCGTAGGTGTATCTGCGATTATTGATTTGAAAATTTAATGGCCACTGAGCATATAAATTGATAGACTCAGGGAATAAGCACGGTCTTAGGCCCGTGCTTATTCTGTTGTATAACAGTTATACATTAGATACATTGTGGAGGAATTTATGAAGAAACAAGTACTTACACTTTTAATGGCATCCCTAATTTCAGGCACTGCATTTGCCGCACCTGGTACAGTAACTGAAAAAACAAATGTTTTAGAAACTACTGTATATGGAGCCGTACAAGATGGTGCTGTTGTGGACCGCATTAATCAACTTGATGAAACCGTGTATGGTACTGGTTTCAATGGTAATTCCGCAACATTGAGTAAACGTGTTGACTCCCTCTACAATTCTGTAGAAGGTAGTGGTACTAATATTTCTTTGCGCGAAGAAATGGATGCATTGGAATATACATATCAAAATAGCATTAACGCAGGATCTCTTGTAGACCGTGTAGAAAAGATGGAACGTAGCGTTAATGGTCGCATTGGTAGCGGTTCCTTACAAAAACGTATTATCTCTTTGAAGACAAAGGTATATGGTAGCAATGTGGCTCTTACTAACCAAGTAGGTACATTGTCTGGTAATCAAGTGTTCAAAGTGACTCTAAATGAAGCGGTTTCTTCTAAAACTAGTCATGAAGGTGACACTGTATCCTTTACAGTTGCAGAAAATGTAATGGATGGCAATGTCTTATTAGTACCTGCGGGCACTGTAGGTTCCGGAACAATTACTTCTTTGAAAAAGGCTCGTTCCTTTGGTCGTAATGGTGCGTTAGATATTACATTTGATACAATCCCAGCTATTGATGGTACAGAATTTACTGCTGTTCAAGGTAAAGAGGCTAAGGATAAAACTCGTAGTGAAGTTAAAGCAGCAGGTGCATCTGTGGCGGGCGCAGTTCTACTCGGCCCTGTTGGACTTGTAGGAGGCGCTTTCATCAAAGGTAAAAATATTGAGTATCCAGCTGGTGCTACTGTATATGTACAACCTCAAGATTCCGTAACAATTCAAGGTCTTGTTATTGGTGGCGATGGTTTAGCTCATAGTGATAATGAATTAGCTGATGCTGTAACTGTACCTAATACAACCGGTGAGTCTGAAGAATATGTAGAAAATAATGGTGTTGATGAAAATGCAACTGTAGCTGATGATACTACAGCGGTTGAGGAGCCAGAAGAACCTGTAGAAAATGTTTCTCAACCTATCGTTGTTGTAAAGCGTAATCAATAATTAACAAATTCTTAAAGTAATAGGAGTTCTAGTAACCATGAGGAAACGTAAAGTACAATGGCTGGCAGCGGCATGTGTTGTTTGTTTAGCACAACCTGTATTTGCCGCTACTGAGTCAACTATTGTATATCAAGATACATTGGATAGCGTAGGTCAATCCTATGCAGGAGAAATTTCTAAAGCATCTACACCTGAATATAGTAATATCCGTGTTGTACGTCGTGGTGAAAAAGCGAAATCTGCTACTCCTGCTGAACAGCTGCCTACACGTATCGATGCTAATAAAATGTCTTATACTGGCTCTACAGGTGATGTATATGCTCAAGGCGATGTTGTGGTGTCTCAAGGTAATCAAACTTTGATGGCTCCCCGTATTGAAGGTAATACTAAAACTACAGAGTATCGTACTGTTGGAGGCTATCGCTATTTGGAAGATGGCGGTAAAACAAAAGATATTACAGGTCAAAATATGACGTATCGCACTAGCGATCGTCACTTTGAGGCGGATCAAGCCATGGGATGGAGCGACCCCTATTATGTAAAGGGCAATAATGCCACTTTTGATGGACAAATAGGCCATATGGAAAAGGGCATGGTAACTACAAAACATGCAATGGCATTTGTTCATACTCCAGATTATCGTGTGGAAGGTCAAGATATTAAGGTATATCCTGGTGATAGAGTCGTTATTAAAAAACCATCCTTCTATATTAAAAACTTTAAAATATTATCCTTGCCATCTTATACGACTTCATTGCGTCATGACAAAGAAGGCAAATTTAGTATTTTTTCCTTAATACCAAAGCCTACGTATAATAACGATGATGGTATTGGCTTGCATGGTAGTACAGAATATCCTATCGGTAAAAACGGTGAAGCTTATATTGATTATCGTTGGTATTCTAAATCTGGTTTTAAACCACAGGTGGGATATCGTCATTATTTACCTTGGGGGACTGCTTCTGTTGGTTATAGCAAGGAGTCTAATGAATATAATGATGAAACAGTATGGGTAGAAAAAATAGGTGAAGCTCGTTTGGATACTCATACATATCATGTAGGGAATTCTCCAATTACTGTACGTGGTGGTGTTAATGCTGGTTATTGGAAAGAGGGCTCTGTAAAAGGTTCTCATAAAGAATACTATGCAGAAGTTTCTCATGATCCGATTAAGCTTGGCAAAAATGCTGATTTACGCTTCTTAGGTGGTTACCAACGTGACTACTATGGTTATGATGGTAGTATCCGTAGCATGCCTTATTGGGGTGCTAGATTCCAATCTAAAGTTGGTAATCGTGCTAATGTATGGGTTAGCTATAATCAACGAAATATTACCTACAATAATTCACCTTATCGTTTTGATACGACAGAGCTTCCAAAAGAGCTTATTTATGGTGGTACGTATAAACTGACTCGCCTTGATGATATTTCTGTAAGTGTTAAGAACAACATGATGAGTGGGGATATTGATTCTGTCTATTATACATGGCATCGTGATTTACATTCCTTCGATATGTACTTAACATATAAAGATGGACATAAAAATAAAAATGATCAATGGAAAATTAAATTTGTAGGTAAAGACTTTTAGTTAGGAGAATACTATGCAACGCATTAGAAAAGCTGTAATTCCAGCAGCTGGTTTTGGTACACGTTTCTTACCAGCTACCAAGGCACAACCCAAAGAAATGCTTCCTATTGTCGATACACCTGCTATCCAATATATTGTGAAAGAAGCGTTAGATTCTGGTATTGAAGAAATTCTAATTATTACAGGGCGTAATAAACGTGCTATTGAGGACCATTTTGATAGTAGTGTTGAATTAGAATTGTTATTACAAAGTCAAGGCAAAAATAAACCATTGGCTATGATTAAGGATTTGGCGGACATTAAAGTTCATTTTATTCGTCAAAAAGCACCTCGTGGACTTGGTGATGCTGTATTGTGTGCAAAAGCATTTATTGGTGATGAGCCATTTGCAGTATTACTTGGTGATGATATTGTTTACAATCCAGAAAATCCATGCTTAAAACAGTTGATTGATTGCTATAATGAGCATCCTGGTATTATTTTAGGTGCTCAATTTGTACCGGAAGATAAAGTTAGCTCTTATGGTATCGTATCTGGCGAAGCATTGGCTGATAATTTATATCGCGTTGATAACTTTGTGGAAAAACCTAAGAAAGAAGATGCTCCATCTCGACTCGCTGTATTAGGTCGTTATATTTTGACACCAGATATTTTCAATATCTTAGAAGCTACTAAGCCTGGTGTAGGTAATGAAGTCCAATTAACTGATGCATTGGCAGCCTCTAAAACTGATACGTATGCATTAGCATATGAAGGTATTCGCTACGATACAGGGGATAAATTGGGCTATTTAAAAGCTACTGTTGAGTATGCATTGCGCAACGAAGAATTGGGTGAAAGCTTTAAAGCTTACTTAAAAGAATTAGATCTAAAATAGATAATCTATGAGACTTCCACGTGAGGGGCCTATGATATATGTCATAGGCTCTTTTTGGTTATAGTTTCAAACTCATTTGTTATTTGTTAACATATGGATAATGCCTTTTGTTGACGAATGAAATAATGTTGATTATAATCAAGATATTGAATAAATAAAAGGACTGTGATTATATGAAAACATTATTTAAAGCATTATGTAATAATGATTTGAACCTACCAGGACACAGCGTTATTAAACATATGCATTATGATTCCTCAGGTAGTGATAGAAGGGTATGTGAAATCGTATCGAAGGTGGCTAAAACTACCACAATTGGTATTATGGATCGCTCAGGCTTCTTGATGGTTGATTTACGACCGGTGCCGAAACAATTCAGCATTCGCGCTACAATACATCAAGAGGAAAGCAGTGGTGCTATATCGTTCTCTAAGGAAGATATAGTACGATTTGTAAACGATATTAATGATACGAATCCAATCCATCGTGAGAATCCTTATGTTGTTCCTGGCTGCATGATTTTAGAAACGATGTGGGATTTTTGGAATATTAGTAAATCTGCTCTGCAAATGGCGATTTATTTTCATGCACCAATTATTGCAGATGACAAGGTAACTTTGGTGGAATATCCTGAAGATGCTCATGTAGAAGGTTACATTGGGGATACATTGGCATTTTCGGCTACATTTTTTGGTGAAAATGAAGATTCATCATCTTTGAAACAAAGATGTATTAGTTAGAGGTAATTATGGAAACAAGACGTTTAACAAAAATGGCTTTATTAACAGCCTTATTATGTATTTCAGCATATATTTCTTTTCCCTTACCATTTAGCCCCGCTATGGTAACGGCTTTGACTTTGGTAGCTACATTGACCGGCTTATTGTTACAGCCTAAAGATGCACTTATCGTATTTATCATTTATATTTTGCTTGGTGCAGTAGGTTTGCCAGTATTCGTTGGGGGAACGGCTGGTCTTGGCAAATTGTTGGGACCAACAGGGGGCTTTATTTTTTCTTGGCCAGTTGCATATACATTACTAAGTATATTTAAAGGTTCTAAAAAAAGCTTTTTCTCTTATGCCTGGCGATCTCTTGTGATTACCATTCCTGTAGTGTATCTCTTTGGTGTAGCAGGATTTATGATTGTAACAAAAACAGAGCTTTGGGCAGCCTTGCCTGTAGTCATGTTCCCATTTATCCCAGGGGATATCGTAAAATGTCTGGTTGCTTCTTGGTTAGCAACTAAAATTAAAATTTAGAATACAATAAAAGTGGCATTCCTCGGGATGCCTCTTTTTTCTTTTAATAGAAGGAGTTTATATGTCAGTATATATTCATTGTGGACTTCGAAGTCCCATCGGCGTTTTAAATGGACAATATAAACATATGAGACCAGAGGTGCTAGGGGCTAAAGTAATTGATGCATTAATCAATTGCCATAGTATTTCACAGGTAGATGGGCTATTTTGTGGTAATGTAGTTGGTACCGGTGGCAACATAGGACGGCTTATGGGGCTAATGTGTAATTTACCAAATTCTGTGCCTGCTATCACCGTTGATATGCAATGTGCCTCAGCTTTGATGAGTATTGAGATAGCATATGCACATATTGTGTCTGGTATTATGGATTCTGCTATTGCAGGCGGTATTGAAAGTTCGTCGTTACAGCCAGAGCGGGTGTATGCATCTGGGGATGACCGAGAAGGTCCCTATAAGGTAGCTCAATTTACGCCCCAAGATCAATCGCCTTTAGCTATGCTCAAAGGGGCCGAGCGGACTATTCATAAATACAATGTAACAAAGGAAGATTTATATCCGCATATTATTGGCAGTCATCAAAGAGCATCAGCAGCTTTAGATAACCCATATTTACAGTCATATATTATGCCTATTACTATAGATGGTAAAAGATGTATAGATGAATGTATTCGACCTACGATGAACGAAAAACTCTTGTCTAGGATGAAACCTTTGTTGGGAGCTGACTCTATTACAAATGCAGGCAATGCGTGTTTAACTCATGATGGAGCAGCCTTTGTATATTTATCTAATAAAAAAGGGCCTTTTAAAATTCATAGCGTCAAACCTTGGGCAGGAAATCCCCAGTTTAGTCCAGAGGGTGCCCTTGAAAGCACAGAAGCCATTTTAAAACGTACAGGTTTAACTATGGATGATATTGACGTAGTGGAATGGAATGAAGCCTTTGCCATTATTGATGTTCTTTTTGATAAGACTTATCCTAATCATATTGGGAAATATAACATGTTTGGTGGAGCGTTAGCTTATGGGCATCCCTATGGATGTTCTGGCGCCATATTAGTGCTTCACTGTATGGCTGCTTTAGAATCTTGTGGTGGTCGTTATGGTTTATGCGCTATTGCTGGTGCAGGAGGCACAGGATTGGCTTTAATTATGGAACGTATGTAATATGACAATTATTGAACGCTTACAACAGAATAAAGAGTTAGAGCCCCATAAAATTGCCCTAATCGTAGATGACATACAATATACATATGGTGAACTATATGATGCTATTCTATCGGTAGATATTAATAATACAAGTCACATTGTAAATTTTACTCAGTCTAAAGAGACATTAAAAACTAAGGTTCTTTTAATTAAGGAATTGTCGTTTGTTGAACAACTTACACAGTGGCTTGGGGCAATATATAAAGATAATATTCCTATGGTATGTCACAATGAGATGGATAAGGCTTATGTAGATGAGCTAGCTCGTATTATAGCCTATGAAGGTGTACCGCCATTAGCTGATTTTGGAGTACTTACATCGGGGACTACGGGACGACCAAAACCTTTGTGGAGACGAGAGAGGTCTTGGCGTGATTTTTTTGATATTCAAAATAATATTTTTCAAAAAAACATGTGAAAATATACTTTATGTATTCCTAAATATATTAAATAAAACAAAGGAGGAAAAAAGCATGAAAAATAATATGCCGATTACAGATATTGAGTATTTTGATACTCTGATTAGTTTCTTATTAGACAATAGTAATAATCATTCTGGTATTAATTTTTGTACTCGTTTAGAGGAACTGTATTTAAATAGTATTAATTCTTTTAATGAAGAAAAAAAATTAAACGGGCAAGAACCTTATGTTCCTCACCCTAATTTCTTATTAGAATTAAAATATACGGATATAGTTTGGGTTAGAAATATGATTAGTAATAATTTTCTTCAAATAATCTATGACAATACTAGCTTCTATAAGATTTTTATAAAATATAAATTAAATGAAGCTGAAAACAATAATATCCAAGATGTCAAATATATTAAAAATATTTTCAATAATTATTGTCACAACATGATGATATTTCCAAAATTACCTATTTTTTGTACAGAAGTTGCTAAGGAAAATAGATACTTGGTATTTACTTTTATACACTACGGTAAACATAAAGAAGTAAAAACTAAGGAGATAGATTTTCATGATGAAGACTTCTATTAATATTCTAAACGCTATTGATGATAATAAGAAAATAAGTATTACTTTGACTTCATGTCCACACTACTTAATAACTGGTGGAACTGGTTCTGGTAAAACAACTTTTTCTCTATATCTGATTGCGAAGCTTTGTTTATTATATAAAGAAGCTACTGTTTATATTTTAGATTTTAAAGGAGATGAACATTTCCAAAGATTTAATAATTATGAAAACTATTTTAGCTATGTAGATTGTATAGCAGGTCTAAGAGAAGTTTATGAAGAATTTAGCGAACGATTAAAAATAACAGGGGATTTCCCACCATTGATTATATTCGTAGACGAACTAGCATCAATGATTTCATATTTTTCTAAAAGCACTTCTGAAAAAAATGAAATCCAAAGAATAATTGCTGAAATACTTATGATGGGTCGAAGTAAAAGTGTTCATATAATCACATCAACACAAAGACCAGATAGTAGTTTATTTTCTAATGGTGCTAGAGATAACTATACATTTAAACTTGGTTTGGGCAATTTATCTTCCGAAGGGAAAAAAATGATATTTCCTTCTTCCGATATAGTATTTAAAAAATGTAATGTAGGATATGGTTATTTGAGTTTACACTCAAACGAGCCTATATTTGTTGGCGTACCTGTTTTCTCAAATTATGAAAAAATATATTCAATAATTAAACTACATTTAGGAGGTGAGAAGAAGTAATATTAGTCCAATTTAAATTGATGACTTTAAAAGCTATTTAAATTTAG
>ERZ772926.478-NODE-478-length-22567-cov-3.770389_pt1 | contig 22567 bp, 19 predicted proteins | sample MGYA00511136_ERZ772926 | MGnify/ENA primary metagenome ERZ772926 (study PRJEB29015, sample SAMEA2737917) | human oral metagenome | biome: human oral; feature: human-associated habitat; material: dental | place: China | collected 2153 ... | reverse complement strand
ATGAATACATTAAGAACTATTACATCTATGGCAAATACAAATCCTGGCGCCACGTTAGGCGCATCTATATTAATCTGTGCTGCAACTGATATGACGAGTGCAATCGCAAGCACATTCTTGAGTCGATCTAAGTAGTGGTTCATTTCTGCTCCTTAAATATGTGTATATTATAACAGTATAGTATCTCGCAATATGACTAGCAATAAAAAAATGCCTCGACCTCGCTAGAGGTCAAAGCAAATATTTGTTCACATTTGTATAATGTATTTTTTACATAATTTCGGTACTATCGAGCACAATCGTAAAAGGACCGTCATTTAAGAGGGTAACTTTCATGTCGGCACCGAACTCTCCACGTTCAACTACATTTACACGTTCTCTGCACTTCTCAATTATATATTCGTATAATGCGTTAGCGTCATCGGGACCTCCAGCGTCGATAAACGACGGACGATTGCCCTTCTTGCAGTTCGCATAAAGCGTGAACTGTGAGATGAGGAGGAGCTCTCCTCCTACATCATCGAGAGATAGATTGGTCTTGCCGTTCTCATCTTCAAATATTCTGAGCTTAATCATCTTATCTACCATCTTATCTGCGGTGCTCTTGTCATCTTCTTTAGACACGCCAATGAGAACCATGAATCCCTTGCCAATCTTCCCTAGCTCTTTACCGTCAACTACCACATCTGCGTGCGCCACTCGCTGTATTAAAAATTTCATACGTCTTAAAAACTCCTTATTTCCTTGATTTTTCGCACATATTCTCATAAAATTATAGCATTATATTTGCATTATTACACGATAATCGGAGGACATAATGAACCCATTTAAGAATACAATTGCACTTAACAAGATTCGTAGCGGCTTCCGCAAATATATGAAGCATGTTCCAGCAATCAGGGCAGCCCAGGCTCAAGATGACCACGCTAAGGCTCAGCGCCTGATTCGTAAGGCGGAGGATGAATTTTGTGATTATACAGGTAAGGCACTAGGTATCAAGGTTAAGGTTATAAATCCTGAAAACATTCCTACAAAGAGTCCTTTCCTCGTAGTTGCAAACCATCAGGGATATGCCGATATATATGCGATGATTGAAGCTTTCCGCTCGACGCAGATTGGCTTTATCTCAAAGTCGGAGACGAAAAAGCTAAAGCCACTTGCTGACGTTATCCGAGGCACACAGTCTGTATTCATCGATCGTGGCAATCCTCGTTCCGCTGTAAAGACTCTCGCTGAGGTTACAGACTTATTCAAGAAAGGCTATTCTTTCGTAATCTTCCCAGAAGGTACGAGAAGTCACAGCAATGACATGGGGCATTTCAAAGAAGGAAGCTTTAAGTTCGCCCAGAGAGCTGGAGTTCCTATAGTTCCAGTTTCAATTATCGATTCGTATAAGATTTTCGAGGAGCACAACACCTTCTCTGGCGGAACTATTAAGGTAGTTATCCATCCGACCGTTGATATCTCTAGCATGTCTAGACAGGATCAGCTCGCAGCTCAGCATCAGGTTGAGGATACCATCAGGGCTGGCATAGAGAAATATCGCTAGTCCGATCATTTTTCAATATTCACACAAGACAAAACCCACTGCGCCTTTTGGCACAGTGGGTTTTTATTGCTTTTATTGTTTGCTAACTGACTATCAGCCTGCTCTTAGAGCATTATGCTCTCTTTCTTCTGTAAGCAGAAATTCCTGCTAGAGCTGAACCTGATAGAAGTAGTGCTATTATGTCAGCGAATACATTAGAGCTGTCGTCAGTCTTAACAACATTTCTATGTACCTGAGCCTTCTTAGCAACACCAGACTTATTTGCTGGGCTTGATGGCTTTGATGCTGTTCCAGCACTTGGCTTAGAAGCAGTTACAGTGAAGCTTGTAGTAGCAGTTTTTCCGCCCTTAAACTTAGCCTTCATTGTATGCTTACCAGCAGCAAGGCTTCTGATGTAGCTCTCCTTAAGAGTTAGCACAACACTTCCTGGTTTTGCAATGTAGTTTGACTTATCTACAGGCTGACCATCTATCTCGATTCCTAGGAATCTGTCAAATACCTTATCTCCTGCAGCATTCTTGTCTACATCTGCATTTTCAATCTTGAACTGTAAATCTCCACCGTTCCAAACAGCATCCTTACCAACAGTGAACTTGTATTCTGTTGTTGGTGTCGATGGTGTAGAAGCATCTGCTTTCCACTTTGCATATGCAGTAGTGTTTGCCATAACTGCCTTAGTGAAGTCGAATTCAGTTCCGTAGCTCTTATCTGTGTACCACCCTACGAATGTATAGCCACTCTTAGTAGGATTTGCTGGCTGGCTAGCCTTCTCTCCGTACTTAACGCTCTGGTTAGCAACTGCACTTCCGCCATCTGTATCAAATGCTACAGTGTATGTATCTGCAACCCAAGATGCAGTTAGCTTTAAGTTGCCCTTTACAGGAGCATTAAAGTCATATGCAGCTGAGCCATTCATCCACTTATCGAACTTGTGTCCAGCCTTAGTAGGAGCAGTTGGCATAGTTGCCTTATCTCCATCATTCACAGTCTGGCTTGCAACTGCGCTTCCGCCATTACTATCAAATACAATAGTGTGCTTTGTTGGTTCTACAGGCTTTGGAGTCCACTTTGCATATGCAGTGGTGTTAGCTGTAATAGGATTATCGAAGTTGAACGATACTGTGCAAGCACTATCAGCATACCATCCTGCAAATATATGGTCTTCCTTCGTAGGCTCTAGAGGCTTCTTAGCCTTCTCGCCTTCCTTTACCTTCTGGTTGATAACATGAGTTCCACCATTGCTGTTGAATGTAACTGTGTACTCATTAACCGGTGCAACACCCGGCTTAGTCTTAATGGTAACAACATCATCTGCTCCAGTTTCTGGAGTTAGAGTAATTGCCCATCCACGTTTTACACGCACTGCCCATTTCTGATCTTTACCAGTTGTGTTCTCTGGGATGTTACTAACAGTAATCTTAGCATGCTCGTCATCGATAACTTCTACTTTGAAGTTTAACTGTCCATTAATTGCACCAATGTACTGACCGTTGATTGTTACCTCAGGCATGATGCTGTAGTTAGTAAACTGAGCTTCTCCGAAATAGAAGTTCTTTCCTGTAATGTTTGCAACGAGCTTTCCTGTGTTGTACTCCCTTTCGAGAGGTGCTTCATATGAAATGCTCTTTAGCTCGAACTTAACTCCGCCGAGAAGATGTGTAGATGCATCGCTCTTCATCGCTGCACCGTCAGCACCTTCAAGTGCACCTACAGCTAGACCAATCTCAGTGAACTTCTTGTAGTCACGGTAGCTCTTGTTCTTGAGCTTAATGGTTAGCTTGTTACCATCCTTAACAAGTGTATCCTCATTTGAAAGGAATACCTTCTCGCTTCCATCCATAGTAGCTAGGTAAATATGTGATGGACCATCTGCTGGTATAGTGAAGTCATCACTATCTAGAGCAGCCTCAATTGTGTAAGAGTCCTTCCATGTTGCATATCCATTGATAGCTACTTCGAACTTAGCTTTTTCCTTCTCGAACTTAACACTTACATTTGCATCTGCCTTTGGCATTACAAATGTGTAAGTTGTCTCATCAACCTTTGTTACATCAACCTTCTTGTCTGTTGCGTCCTTTACAGATACGCCATCTGCTGCAAGCTTGTGACCTGCCTCCGGTTTAACCTTAACAGTAACTGTATCTCCAGCCTTTGCCTCTGTCATATCAGTTGTTGCAGTTCCACCCTCGCTAGCCTTAACCTTAACGCTGTGCTTTGCAGGTGCTTCTTCGCCCTTAGCCTTGATAGTAACAAAGTCATCTGCCCCAATCTCTGGTGTAAGCTGGATAGCCCATCCACGATTTACGCGAACTGTCCACTTCTGATCCTTGCCAGTTGTGTTCTCTGGGATGTTGCTAACTGTGATCTTAGCATGCTGATCATCGATAACATCAACGTCGAACTTAAGCTGACCATTTATTGATCCGACGAACTTTCCATCAATTAGAGTCTCTGGAATGATGCTGAAGTTATCGTAGCTTTCTCCTGGCTTCTCTCCGAATAATAGATTCTCTCCAGTAATATTAGCCACAATCTTGCCAGCATTGTGCTCCTTAACGGTAGGCTCCTCGTATGAGATGCTCTTTAGCTTGAACTTTACAGAAGATACTAGGTGAGCAGCTGCTGCGCTCTTCATCGCTCCGCCTTCAGCACTTTCAAGAGATCCCTTAGCTAGACCAAACTCAGTAAACTTTCTGTAGTCACGATAGCTCTTGTTCTTGAGCTTGACAGTTAGCTTGTTGCCGTCTTTAACAAGTGTATCCTCGTTTGAAAGGAAAATTCTTTCGCTTCCATCCATTGTCATGAGGTATACATGCGATGCACCATCTGCTGGAATAGTGAAGTCATCACTATCTAGAGCTGCTTCAATTGTGTGTGCATCCTTCCACTTTGCAACACCATTGATTGCCACTTCAAACTCAGGAGCTGTCTGCGACTTATATAGGATAACATTGTTATATACTCCAACAGAGTTCATATCGAATGTAACCTTGTCGCCGGTCTGCTTGCTTGGCACCTCATGAAGAGCTTTCTTGTGGTCTATATAATAAACCTTACTAACAGTCTTTCCTGCAGGAACAGCTGTAGTTACTTTGAAGTCTCCAGCAGCAATCTTAGAAAGCTCATTTCTATAGAGATTAACCGTATCAATGTCTATAACCTGGTAATCCTTACCTGCAAGCTCTGGAATCTCCATGTTGACAATTCTGTCGCGAAGGATATAGTTACCATGCATGAAGTTGGTACCTGTAACAGTTGTGTTACCAGATAAACTTGTCATAGTAGTATCCTTGTTGTGTGCGTCTGTCTTATCCTTGAGGAATATGTAGCTTACAAGACTGCATGAGAAATGCATGTATGCAGCTTTATCTCTTCCATCCTCTGAATGGTCTTTTACCGTTATAGGAAATGGATCAAGTGTAAAGTCATCACTTACTACAGTAACTGTGTAGTTCATATCCTCGTAAAGGTTTGCATTTACAAAACCGAATTTAACGGGTACTTCAACTACATCTGTATCACTTGTAAATCTAATCTTTGTGTTTCCAAAGTCAAAGCTATCGCTATCGTCTTTTTCATAAAATACTGGCAAGCTTACCTTAACTCTTCTTGCATTCTCTGGATCTGGCTCCGGAGTACTTCTCTTGGTCATCAAGAATTCCTCAATTGTCTCCTTTGTTTTACCAGGATAATGTCTGTCATTTACTGCTACCGATCCAGTCTTATTCATCACTAGATAGATATTTACACCCTTTCCGTTAGGGTTGTAGGTGTTGTAGTTTTCATCATTTGAATAAAAGATATAATGATGTCCCTTTAACAATTCTACATCTGGTAAAACACCATCCTTAGATGTTACTTCACCTTGGTATTCCTGCAAAGTAGCATCCCAATACTTGAATTTTACAGGTTCAGTTATTAGCTTTTTAGTATCTTTGTTCTTAACCGGCATTCCCTTCAATACTACCTTTTCGGTAGAGTAAAGAAGATCACTATCCTTCTCTGTGTATGCATTAGCACTTTGAAAAGCTATAGAGCTAAATAGCATAACAGCTAGGATTGTCGCCAAGAAAGCGGATACCTTCTTGGGGTTATAAATCCTTTCCATTTTTCCTCCTTAATAATATTTGTAGCATTAACATATTTTTATTTAAGTGCATAGGTACACGCTGAATGATTGGTGCCATATCGCAGACTATTTAGAAGTTATGATTATTTGCTTCTATAATTTTATGGTAATCGTGCAGCATGTCTTTGCTCTTATACGTACATAGTCTATTCGTGATTACGAATAGATATTTTCCATGAACGATCAGGCTGTTTATCGAGTGACACCAGTTCTAGGTCATGTTCATCACAATAATCAGGAAGCGTATTAAGTGCTTCTGGACATGTGAAGTTTATATCGATAGTCTGCCCTGGTTCAGCATCTCTGAGAGCTTCCTTCAACGTAATTAGCGGAATAGGACAATCCTGACCTTTTACGTCTTTAACAATCTTTTCCATAAGTCCTCCTTTCATTGCACGTCTTATGACTTTCCACTTCTATCTCTAAGAAATATATACGAAGCAAGCCATGTACCCACAGCTATGAAAATCAAAGCAACCCATGCTTTTGCTGAGAACTGTGCGGTCTTAACTAATCCATTTCCAACGAGGCATCCTCCGGCAACAAGTGCACCAAATGCCATCAGAGCACTGCCTATAATAGTTTTAATAACCTGTTTCTTGTTAGGGACAACAGCATGAAACTCTTTATTTGCCACAGCTGTCAGAAAAGAGCCTAGCACTATACCAAGCACTAATGTGCTGCCAAGACCGAATGTCTGATCGTAGATATTACAGCCTCCGACAATCTGCTTAGGTTTAATGAACGAAAATGGATAGGATAGTAAAGGAGAGGTTATTGCAACTCCTCCGATTCTACCGAAGTGTTCACTAACTGGAAACGCTATCCCAAGGACAATACCCACAGCTATAAACCATACATCTTTGCTTCCAAAGCCCTTTCTACGTATGTTCTTCTTTTTCTTGTTATTATGTCTCCATATCGATGCGTATAGAATCAGTGCTACAGCAATCGAGATGCCTAATCTGATACGAGCATCCTCTATTAACTCCCTATCAAAGACTTCATATGTTTGGATAAATTTTCCTGCAAAGAAACGGCCTCCGCCCACAGAGAAAAAAGAACCTACTATCATGAAAGTAGCTATGGAAATCCAACCTAGAATTCTGCCGTCACCCGATTTAACTAATGACATTGTCAAGCATCCGCTAGACATAACGGCCCCGAAACCAAACATAATGCTGCCAACCGGAAGCGCCACTAAAGAATAACTGGTAATATAACCATCTGTTACAAGTCCTGCAAGGACAAAAATGTTATACAATATTGCCTCTGTAAAAATCGTCGCAAACAGAAGCAGCAGGTTGTAATTTCTACCCTCAAGATACACATCCCTAATTGTGCCCATATAGCATATTCTGCTTTTTTTAAGCACAAATCCAAATGCTAGACCTACTAGCAATCCACACAATAAAGCCATCTTACCCCAATTCCAATTAATTTATAAATATGTACAATGAACAGAAGTGTAATACTTCTGCGCCGTGAATGAAAACTATTCTCATAGTTTAACTATTTACTCAAATATACTCTTGGCATACATTATGTATTTTACATTATTTTTTAACTAATTCTTTTAAGTTTTTTATATATAGAAATAATTTATATAGGTTTATTTGTTAATTAATTATTTCTATACCATCTTGTTTAATGATTAATTTCATGTAATAATGAAATTTAAATTTAAAGTGTGATATTTAGATAATTTTGTAGTGAGGGATAATATTTAATGAAGTTAAGAGGAATTAAAGAAAATTCAAACCATGTTGCAGATAAAAACATGAATAGCCGTCGTATAAAGAAATTACCGTTTCCCATCATATTGTGCATTGTAATCATACTTGCGTCTGCACTAATCTACTTTGCTGTAGCAACTACAGATGGTGGTGCTGATAATAGTCGTGGCTTTAGTTTCCGTAAAGCTACAACGCATCAATCAGATAAAGCAAAAGTTTCCGCAAAGCACTCTACATCTTCAGATGATAAACAGGAATCAGCTTCGGAAAGTTCCACTAATACATCAAGCGAACAAACTAATAGTGATAATAAATCCGATTTAGCCGCTAAGAAGAAGGCATTGGATGAAAAGAAGAAAGCTGCCGCAGATAAGGCGAAATCATCTAAGAGTTCTGAAAAGAAAGGTAAAACGTGGGTTCCACCTGTTTATAGATATGTAAATCACCCTGCGGAGACACGAACTGTTACGGCATACTCGTGCAAAGGTGGCACTTTCTCTTCAATGGAGGCTCTACGTGATGCACAGCAGAAGTATATTAGACGTAATCACTTGCCTGGATGTGATGGAACTTTCTCAAACATTAAGGAGACTACAAGAACCGAAGTGGTAAAAGCAGCTTGGACAGAGAAAATCCTTGTCTCGGAGGGTTATTGGAAATAGTAATCACCACAAAGTACTCAAAGAATTAATATATTCGAACAAGACAAAACCCACTGTGCCGTTTGGCACAGTGGGTTTTTATTGCTTGTAATTAAAGCTTTTGACTTATAAGCCTACGCTTAACGATTATGCTCTCTTCCTTCTGTAGGTAGCAACTCCTGCGAGAGCTGCACCAGCGATAACGAACATGATTGCAAATGCAAAAGCACTTGAGCTATCGCCAGTCTTTACGACCTTAGTGCGTACTGGAGCTTTCTTAACTACTCCTGGTGTTCCAGGCTTTGGAGTCTTTTTAGATCCAGTTACTGTGAAGTATGTAGTTGCAGCATTTGCACACTTGAACTTAGCCTTAATAGTGTGCTTAGGCTTCTGATGTAATTCGCCTTAAGTGTAAGTACGACACTTCCTGGCTGTGCAGTGTAATTCTCTTTATCTACAGCCTTTCCATCTATTTCGATTCCCTGGAATCTGTCGAATACTCTTTCGCCTGGCTGATTCATATCTACTAGAGGATTCTCTATTTTAAATAGCAGATCTCCACCATTCCATACCGCATCGTTACCTACCGTAAATCTGTAACCATCCTCGACATTGACAGGGTCTGGCTGAGGTGCTGGCTGTGGTGTAGGTGTTGGTACTACAGGCTGCGGCTGAGGTGTTGGCTGCGGAGTAGGCTGTGGCCTTACAGCATCATTCTCGTCTGCTTCCTGAATAAGTCTAAATGATATAGTAGGTGCATCCTTAAAGAAATCATCATATGTCTTACCACCGTCAACTGAGTACTTAAATATATAACCGATTCTCTTTCCGGTCTTGTTCTCAGGAATTGTTACATAGCAATTACCAGCAGTGTTGTCCTTTACATTAAGAGTTGCCTCTATATTCGTCGGCTTAAAGTTTGCTGTACTACCTCCGGATTCACTTGAATATAGCTTAAGCTTAATATCATATCCATTATCAAGCTGTAAATTATATCCACTTGCACCTATATTTAAGGTTTTTCCCTCTTTAGGAACCAAGTTAGTAGTTGGTACTCCTTCGTATTCAATGCCAACGCGACCAAGAGTCTTTTCAACCTTGACATTTGATACTCTAATATCTTCAGTGTTCTTTATATTTTCATCGTTTACGTCTACTAAAGAACCCTTCTTGAATACCACACCTGTATACTCTTTCTTCTGTCCGGCTAGAAAACGTATAAAGATAGTGTCGCCTAGAAATCCAAAGTCATCATTAGGTCCTAAATCAACTTCCCTGCCATCAGAAGTGAGCAACTTTACACCTACTTTGCGGTTCTGTGGAAATGGGTTAACTTTGAGATTGCGATCGAACTTAACTCTAATCTCCTGTGGTGCAGCCCATCTTGCATCAACTGGCTTAGCATTGAACTCCGCTGCTGAAACACTCGGTAGGACAACTCCACTTGTAAGGAGCATAGTAGCCGATAAAATTAATGCTGAAAACTTCTTGAAAAAGTTTCTCATATTACGGTTCCTCTCGTCTTTCTTAATCATTTTGCTAATAACGTATCTATATGTTTTACTATAAATATCCATTACCATAAATATGACTAAAATAGTCTTGATTAATCGTATTAATTCTATTTAATCGCTATAATTTTAGGTCTTCCATTTTTAAATAATATTAGAAAAGCACCGCATCCATTGAGAATGCAGTGCTTTGCGATTATATGATTCTTAAAAATTCATCTTTTAATTTTATCTATTAAACCCTTTTTCTTCTGTAATGGCAGATACCTGCAAGAGCTACGATTGCCATAATTAATGTAGCTTCATATGCAAATGCTACATTTCTGTCACCTGTCTTTACGACACTTCTATGAACTCGTGCTTTCTTAGCGATCACTAGGTTTTTAGCTTTGCTCGAAGTGCTTACGATTGACCCAGAGTTTCTCTGTGAATTATTACCAGCAATTGTAAATCTAGCTTCAACAGCCCCATTCTGGAAGTGAATCTTTGCAGTATGACTTCCGTTACTAAGATTCTTGAGATAGCCGGACTTAAATTTGAGTCTCAAGCTTCCCTTAGTCTTCGTGTAATTATCAGCAGATACCAGAACTCCATCCACTGTAACGTGTGAGAAATTATCGTATGTATCTTCGTCGCCGCTCTTTGCCTTTACTACTATTTCGAGAGCTTCATCGCCGTTATTCCACATTAGCGAGTTCCCATTAACAATATAGTATTCAACCTGTTCATTGCTACCATACTCGATTACGTTGTTGTACATAGACATGGTATTCATCAGGAATTTAACCTTGTCTCCGTCCTGGCTGAACTTAACCTTTACTGGCTTTCCATCTTCATCAATATAGTATACCTGCTTTACAGATTTTCCAGCGGGTAATTTGCGAGTTATTTCAAATGAACCATGTGCAAGCTTCGAGATTTCCACTCGCGCCATATTAACGGTATCAATGTCGATAACCTCGTAATCTTTCCCTTCAAATCCTTTTACGGAGCTATTTGGAAGAATTCTCTCATTAAGGGCGTACTTACCCTCTGTTCCGAAGTTGAGCCCTGTCAATTCTACGTTATCATCATAAGTGGATATCACGGTGTCATGCTTGTGCTCGTCTGCCTTGTCAAATATGATGAGTGATAGCACATTCCTACAGCTCAGATGGTCATAAGGATGCTTTCCAGAGTTCCACTCCGACTTATCCTTTACAGTAAGAGGGAATGAATCCATCGCATATTTACTTCCCGAAACCTCAATCATGTAATTATTATCTTCAATCAAGTCGCACTCAATAAATCCATCCTCATCTGATGTCACCGTTACGGTGTCAATTGGGCTGGTAAGCTTAAACTTTACGTTCGGTGCCGGCACCTCGTTGCCTTGCTTATCCTTATAAAATACAGGGAGCTGAACCTTTACCCTCTTGTGCTTTTCCGTCCCAGCTTCAGGCTTAGTGCTCTTTGTTAGTACTAGCTTATCTACGACTTTCCCATCGATCTTGTAGTTCTGTGGTAGAGCTCCATTCTTACTCGAAGTGATGTATGCATTATCCATATCATATTCGCTGTCGTCAATGGAAATAATATAGTTATTATCTTTAACTAAATCCACATCCTTAAGCTTTGAGTCTGCGGTCACTGCAGTAGCTTCATACTGCTGTGTTGTGCTATTGTAAACGGAGAACTTAACCGACTTATTTACAGGAACTTCGTGCCCATTTACCTTTTCATATATCGGTAGCTCAGTTAGCTTAACCTTCTCAGATTCATACACCTTTGCATAGTCAGAAGGCTTGTATTTGCCATTCTCATCAGGCTTTACAGGTGTTTCATCTTCTTTAGGTCCCGATTTATTAAGCTTCTTCCATAGATCCGGATAGATATAAATGTCCATTACCGTTGCCTTGGTTAGGTTCGGCTCAAAATCAGTCTCGGGATACGAGATATACACGTCGTCTTCCGAGTACTTGCTTATGTCTACACCGTTGATAGTAATTGGATTTTTTGCATTGATGTCAAATACGTTTCCATCCTTTAGAGACACGTATACATGTACGATTTTCTTCTGGAACTTAACGTCCACCTTTTCAGCATAGTCAGGCTTTGACGATGTAAGTTTGCCATCTGCTTCAGCGATATCTAGGCTTAGAGATACTGCATTTTCCTTAGGCTTAGTGTTATCGCTGCTCTGTCCACCCTTCTTAATCTGCTCCCATGCTTCGGGGTAGATGTACAGGTCGAGCATAGCCGTCTTCTTAACCGACGGATCGAAGTCAGTCTCAGGATATGAGAATATGACAAGCGAATCCTTGTACTTATTCAAATCAACACCGTTCATAGAGATATGAGCATCGCTATCTACAATCTCTGTCCTCGCCTTATCCTCTGCAGCTACTGTCCACATAGTCGCTGGCATCATTGTAAAGACAAGCATTAAGGTCATCAGAGCAACTATGACTCTGGTTAAATTCTTTCTTAAATAAGTCATTTCTTCTCCTAGCTTCCCCTCTTAATTAATAGTAGTAGCTAAAAAGCTCTTAATCATTGACTACTTTAATAAGCAATCTTGGATTAAGAGCTTTGAGATATTAGTTTACCATTCGCTTATAAATATTTTAAATAGATTATTTCAATATGAATGTCGGATAGAGGAAATTAACTCAATATTCATTCATTTTCATTATAGAAGTTCTATAATTCTATCGTTAAGCTTGTCATAAGTTTTTAAATCTTCGTCTGTTATTTTTATACCTGCATATCTAGCTAACTCATATAGTTTTTCAAGAATTTGATTTGCCTTCATTTTTGTTACCTTATATATAAACTCTTCCGTTATACATGAAATATTATGTGCCGCTGTATTACGAGCATTTTCTTCTACAAATCTCAACTCAAGTATAGTTTTCCTAGATGCATCACTAATTATCCCATGTCCTTTTTTGTTTATGATATTAATATAGTCTACTGATTTCACATAGTGCCCTTTTTCTTGATCTTGCCAGCATGCTCCTCCCGTATTTTTATCATAATATATCAATGCCTTTAAATTCTCTATTTGATTTTTCTCTATAATCATTTCAAGCAGTTTAAAGTATACTGGTGACATTGCTCTTATATAATCCGCATACTCCTCTTTCTCTAGTTTGATTTTCATAATCATAAGGTATTCAAAGATGTTCCAATGATTACCCTGCTTGATTGGATAAATATCGTAATTTGCAGCTTTTGCTTTTTTCTCACAATTTGATTTATCCAGCTTTAGTCTAGCAGAACCTGCCTCCATTAGGGCAATCGCATTTTCATCAATATAATTTTTCACATTATTAGCAACATCTAATGCCGCCCTATAGTCATAGGCCTCAATATGCTTTCTGATGATACTCTTTCTAATAACTATATTTAGATTTGTTTTAGAAGATATCCTGCACCTGTCTTCGTAAGTTTCATCAGAGTTGTCTAGGTTCAATTCCCATTGAATTTCAGGACTATATTCTCCTTTCACATCTTCATGGGTATTAACTGCTTTATTGGGACTATCTACCTGTACTGGAATCACCGGTCTTTCTGTAAATGCTGCTAATATTTGCACCGCACTCTTCATTGCTGGTGATCCCGAAGATACGTTAACAAGCAGTTCATCGTCATCTTCAATACATTTACACAAATCCTCAATTATCTCTTTAAATTCTAATAGAATGGGATCAAATAATTGCACATCTACGAGATCCTCTTTTATTATCCACTCTATTTCTATATCCTCACCTATCTCCTGCAGTAGTTTATTTAAACAATAAGAGTACCTATTATCCTTTTGTTCGTATCCATAAATCTCTTTCGAAAAAAATAGATACGCTTTATCCGGTCTGTATTTCCTAATTATGTGTAATAATGCTCCATCTCTTTGGTGTGCTATAGGATCTGTACTTCCAACTGGTGAGAATAGTATTCTTTTCATAACAACCTCTCTTCTTTGTGCTTAAAATTAAGACTGACACTAAACTACAATAACTTCCTCTTCATATACACTATATGATTTACCGAGCAGCAGTAGTTCATTGCTACTATTTAATCTATAAATTCTTACATTATCTTCATTCGAAATAACTTTCTTAACACCATCTATAATTTTTACATACTGACCTTTATTGACAAGTGCTTCAAATGCTGACTTCTGAACTCTAGTACCATAGCTTTCAAGTAATTTAACCATCTTTGTGCGCCTCTTATTATCTATAATATCATAGATGATTAAAATGAGTTTCTTGTCAGCATCTTCTATTATATCAGTAAAATCATAGCGTTCTATGTTTATTAAGGACATCATTAAACTAGCGTATTATTACTGGCGCATATTCGTTAACATCTTCATTTGCTATTGCAATTCTCATCCTACGGCATTGTTCTTGTATGGATTTCCGCATAGTTCTTTCGGCTTGATCATAGAGCAGATATCGGCTGGTTCTGTTCATAGTTTTTTCAAACTTATTTATGAACTTAGATAATCCTTCCTTCGTTAGGAATACACCTTGAGAATCGTCTGCGTATTCAAAATGTTCCGGTTTAATCTCATGTCCTTGCACCAAGCTGAGTACAGTTGAATCTACTATCACACTTCTCCACTCTTCCATTAGGTCTGAAACCAAGGCAGGGTGATTTGCGTAATTTTTATGCAACACAGCATAATATGGTGACATTCCTTCATTCTCAACTTTTGGATATATCTCATACATCAATAATGTATATCCAAGACTTAACATAGAGTTAAATGGGTCTCTTGGCGGTCTTCTGCTTCTCCCACTAAATTTGAATTCCGGCTCTATTATTTCACTTAATGCCTCAAAGTACGTCCTTGCCGCCATTCCTTCATAGCCTAATAATCTTTCCACTCCATCAGTAATTTCCACTTTATCACGGTATATTTTCATATCCTTTATAAGCATCTCTAGTTTGTCAGTGTGGTCCTTCGCGTATCTTCTAAGCACTACCTCTTGATTCCTAATCTTCGCAGAAATAATTCGCTTACATAATTCCAGACAAAACTGATTATCTCGAAATGCATCTATTTGCTGTTCTAGTATCTCTACTTTATGATGAACTGTTGATTCAAGCCTTCCAAAATATTTTCCTTTTCCTGAAAAGAAGCTGACAGATATCCCATTTGTTAGACAAAACTGAATACACTGTGTACTTAAAACGGCATTCCCAAATACAGTAATACTTTCAACCGTTTGCTTAGGAACTGTTCTAATTGTTTCATCTCTATTCTTAACAGTAAGACGACCTCCTTCGATTCCAACCTTCGTTTCGCTGGTAGTCACATATATATGAGCCATATTCCCTCCACAAATGAATAATTACAACTGCTTATTGGTTCGTCCCCTATCGGGGTATTCGTTTTCTAATGAGAGTAGAAATGGAAGATAGAAATTTTGGTCTTTGCGAAGGGTTTTCGTCCCCTATCGGGGTATTCGTTTTCTAATGGTAGATTTGTTGATGATACCACTTTCGTTGATGAGTTGTTTTCGTCCCCTATCGGGGTATTCATTTTCTAATTCTAGTTATAGATTTTGATAGCCAAGGTAACCTAAGTAAGTTTTCGTCCCCTCTCGGGAGTTTCGTTTTCTAATGAAGTGCAAAGAACTTGTAAGGAACTATTACAACGAGTTTTCGTCCCCTATCGGGGTATTCGTTTTCTAATTAGCAATACTTGCTGAATTAGTGCTACTTGGCTTCGCAATGTTTTCGTCCCCTATCGGGTTTTTCGTTTTCTAATCCTATCTCCTTTCCTTAAATTCTTTGACTCATGCACTTATGCATTGTTCTTTCTTTTATCAATTACAGCTACAACTATAGCCAGAATTATGATAAGTAGCTCTATTAGCATAAGTTCAAACTGCAAGACAAGTAAAATACCTAATACTGGAAATAGCATAAATAACGCTACAATATAAGCTACGCAAAAACCAGTCATACTCTCATCAGTATTTGAATCAATTCTACGCACAGTAAGAAGCAGATAGGCTAAAGTAAGCAATTCAACTAACAACATTCTTCTTGTCATAGTGACGCTATATCCAGAACTCCAAACCATATAATACGCAACTGATTGTAGTATAAGCATTATACTGCTACATGATAACATCATTTGATTTTTCTTCATTTTCTCTTTCCACCTCTATTTCTTTCAAATAACGCAGTCAAGATCTCTCAAGACCAGACTAATAAAGTTTTCGTCCCCTCTCGGGGTTTTCGTTTTCTAATCAGGTAATCAAGTAATTAATTACGCTAGGCAGTTGTTTTCGTCCCCTCTCGGGGTATTAGTTTTCTATTTCTACTCACAGCGATATTAACGACGAAGGACAGAGGTTTTCGTCCCCTCTCGGGGTATTCATTTTCTAATACGAAAAGATTTATTCAGTAACATTCACAGTTAAGGGAAGTTTTCGTCCCCTATCGGGGTTTTCGTTTTCTAATAGCGTGTGTTGGACAAGTGTGATTTCAACGTTTTCCTTTTACTTTTGCGGCTTAAACTTATTTTTATCATTCTTATCCAACACACTTTCATAATAATCGGCTCAACCTATTAAAATTTCAACAACGGCTTAAAGTTTAGAAATTTTTATACTGCACGGTCCCATTTGCACTAGTTCACCATCATATTCTGTCAATTTTACAATATGAGGTGATACCCCCAGCTTATAATCATCATAATGTCTGTGTTCGTTTCTTTTATTTTTACTTACAGTGTTATTAATAATATTACCTATTATTTTAACCTTGTCGGGTTCGTTTTTAAGCAGAGAGCTTGTCACCGTTTTTGTATGATATCCAGCACCACCACCTAAATAAATGACGTTGCCATAGTATGGATTTTCTTCCTTAAACTTAAGCAAAAATTCTTCATTGTAATTATTAAGGAAGTTTTCAACTGCATTTTCTATGTATGAAATATCTTTTTTAAATAGTGCCGTATCAACAGTTAGATTAAACTCAATTTTCGTTTCTGGCTTTATACATTCTCTAAATATAGGTATTTTAGGCTCTCTAGCGTAACCATCTAATTTAGCATCTATCTTCTGGCATAATGTAAGGTTATTATAAGACAATGGCTTACTATCAGCTATTTTTATACCACTCATAATGTCGTTAACTGCATCACCATATTTGCTACCTTCTCGATTGAGGGTTCTAAAATATTTTTTATCCAGTTTATTTGCTTCTCCACTGAGCTTGTTTTTATTGTCCCCTGCATCAGGTTTTCTAAGTGCACTAATTACCTCATCATTTGAGTTCGTGTCTTTTACAATACTTTGGGATAGTAATACATTTCTAATTGCTCCCTTTATACTACTTCCCGGTATGTATGGCTTACCATATCCATCCTTTATAAAAGTCTGAATACCCCTAACCTTATTTACGTCAACTATATTCTCACAATCAAGAGAGTACTTAGATGTTTGATGAATTATGTCATTAATAATCCTATTCTCTTTAGCCCATTCAAATAACCCTCCTCTTGCATTTGAAAGCATAAATTTTTCAAAAGAGGATAGCAAATTATTATTCCTTAGATAATTAAAAAGCCTTATCTCATCAATGATATATGCAGTATTATCTCTCCTATTTAAGATCCAGTCTTTTTTCCCGATTTCATGACCAGAACCTATATAAAGCGGTCCAAGTGTCTCAATCGAAATTATATATCTCTCAAGATAGTTACTATTTACCATTGCTGACCTCCATAAAAATAGGATTTGCATAACGATATACTGGATGCTTCCCTTTAATTGAGACATCTTTGATTAAGCCTTTAAATGGTCTACTAAAAACTGATCCCGCACGAAATAAGTAAAAGTCTTGCTTCTTAACAATGTTATCGGAGTATGTGGAAGAATTTATAAAACCACTCCTCTTAGATAAAATATAGTTTGAATTTTCGCACACATTTTCAAGCTCCATATCATCACACATACCTACTGATAAGCTCATTACACTTGAAGATTCTTCTGCTCTCTTAATTTTATCAGTAATGCTAACCGGTAGCTTTACTTGTTCCGAATTGAATTTACCAAGTCCGGAACTTACTTTTCCACCAATTCCCACATAGCTTAAACTACGAAGCAATTTAGTAATCATATTAAGAGCGTCTTCATCACGATATCCTACGATTAGGTATAGTCCAGCGCCTTCAGAAAATAAATACGTTCCAACCGAATATGGCTTAGTATCCTCATTAGTCTGGATAACCGCTCTCGTTATAATATCCGACTTACCAAGATTAGATATTATCTCAGACTCTCTTTTAATATCCATGCTTCCATCTAGATATTCATCTATGAGATTTACATTGATAAACTCTAATTTTTTCGCCTTTTTCTTGTCATCAATATTTCTTTCGCTTTCGATAGTTATCATTGGCTTAGGAATGTAATAACTATCTCCGATAAAAGGAAATGCATCAGACAATTTTATCTTTTCGTTCTTTACATAAGATACAAGTTCTTCTATGCACTCCAATTTAACAGCCTCATGGCACAGAGCAGAAAAAATTGTATCAGCATATATTTTATTATCTGAATTTTCTAAGCTTCCATTCCCAAAATGAACTGATGTAGAGAAAGCTAGCTTAAATCCTGTATACTCCATGACTATTTCCTTTTCAGTAATTCATTGCACTTATCAAGTATTTCTTTGTTTATGTCACCTACAACACAATCCACATTGATATTATCTATTGTTACTCTTCCATATCCGCGTGATCCGTGACCTCCAATATAGTCATAGCTCAATAGTTTTAGTCCAAGAGCTACTGTCTCCATATCCTCAAGTATTTCTTTTTCATTCTCTTTTTCAGCATTATAAATTATTGTAAGTGGAAATTTGGCACCTCTTACAACACGTTCTATTTGCCTTGGATTTGCTTCTGCAGTTATTGGATTAATTGTATTTTCCTCTTTAATCTCAGTTCCATCTTCTACACCATTCTTTTTAAGCTCTTCTATATTCTCCATTATCATATCTGAGAATATAAGTCTGCTTGGTTTTGGATAATTATTATTGCCTGCACCTGCACCGAATAATCTTGTAACCTTGTCGTCCTGATCATTAAATTTAGGAGCAATACCGCTATCGGAATATGCTTTTGCTACCAGACTTCTGATTTTTCCCTTTAGAGAGCTTCCCGGTATATAAGGGGTCCTTGAGACTGCATCCTTTGCTACAGGAGAATCTACAGCTCCTATCACTGAAAATCCATCGGAAGCTCCAATATGCATTCCTGTTTCCACATTAATTGTTCCTGTTATTTTAATCTTGCTATACATATCTTTTACCTCCTTTATTTATCTCTTCCGCCATGATACTTATGAAAAGCGACAAGTGACTCCATGTACTTGCAGAATATAAGTGCTTGTTCTCTGCTGTTTCCTATACTTTCCAAATGTCCTATAATTTTTGCTTCTTTAATAAAATCTGATACAGGTGTTTTCTTTCTTTCGTTATAGTCACGCCCATACTCATATGCAAATTTCATTCTCACATATTGAATATAGCTCATTATTTCATCAGAAAGCTCTTCCTCCCTATATTTAATAAGCTTGTTATAGAGAGTATTAGTTAGCTCTAGCATATTTCTAATCTTTGATGTAGTAATCATCGGTGTCTCTGAAGTTTCTTGGAAGTTTTTTCCGCTTTTCCTCTTCATAATTTTGTTTTGAATTACATCTTCAGCGAGACTTGCGAAATTTAGTTGTGTTAATCGTTCCATCTTTACCTCTCCTCTTCCTTTCTATGTAGATATACATAAATGTAAATTGCAGTTATAAGCTCTCGTCTATTTTCACATTTAGGGTCATTAGATATCCACTCATATAATTGTTTTGAAAACGCTTTGTATTTTTCTTCATTCTCATCTGAATCTTTTACACTTGCCTGCATCCTTCCAAGTAGATATGCAAGCCTTGCAAGATTAATTTTGTCATCAAGATTTCTTATGTAATTCAAGAGCCTATATATTGCTGCCATACCTTTCTCATCATCACTTGAAAAGAACGAATCAATCAGCACATATTTTTCTCCCATTACATGGCTTTTAAAAATATCCCATTTGTAAGTCTGTTCACCACAATCAAACTCGTACTTACAATCTTTGTTGTAGACATCCTCAAACAATGTGACTGCATTTTTATCTTGTACCCTCTTTGAAGCTTCTTCCAGCAGTCCTGTCTCTCTTGCGATAGCCTTTACAGGATATTTCTTCGGGAAAATTCCTATTCCTGCAGATATAGTTAGGGTTCCTTGTGAATACTTTTTTAGTGAATGAGACAAGTCGATTGCGAGACCTATTACGTCATCCCACGCACCTACTATAAATACATCGTCTCCACCGGAATATACAATAGTCGCATTTCGCTTTGACGGCTTTGAACTATTTACAATATATTCTCCATTTTCAAGAATATTATTGATATGGAGTTTGAAAAACATACTTAATTTTCTGGAGAAGCTAGCTGTTCTAGATAGACTTGTGTGTTCAGGCTTAAATCCGCTTATAAAAGTTTTGCCAAGATTATCAACGTCAGCTCTCAAGACACCAAGCTTTTCAATTCCGGTTGAAGCTTTTGCCAGTTCTTCGAATGATGATTCTGACGAGTAATCGCCTACCCATAATCGAGTCGCTACATTTACTCCTGTGTACATTTTATTTTTGCTATAAGACCGCACATAACCGCTTTCGTTTGTATAAGCTCTATGCTTTAGACTTTCTTCATCCTCCATAAGCATATACTTATCAAATGGCAACTTTATGCAATTCCTAACCTTGTCTTTCTCCTCGACAACTGTTACAAATTCTAAAGATTTATTCAGAATATCTCTAGATATTCTCTTAAACGAATCACAATACTCACAGATATCTTCAGCAGTTAGATGATCGACTCTTCCGCAAACTTTACACTCCCTCGTAGATTCTTCATTTCCAAAAGAATTCATGCGTCTAATCTCATTTGCCGAGTAGCGAGATATTTTTTCATTTGATAACGCTTTAGAAACTTCTTTAAATACTTTTTCATATGATCCTTTAGGAGAATTCTTCAGAGTATTTGCTGAGCAAGGTTTATATCCCATAGCAACATACAAATCAATCCCATAGTTATCAATAAACCATTTTTTTGTATCTGCTTTGAATATACTAATCTTTTCTATAACTTCATCTGTATTAGGGAGCAAGATATATGCATGTCCACCACCAGAATAAATAAGATTTGCTCTAGATAAATTAACTGATTCAAGTAGCTCGTCTATAATGTGTTCCAGCATTATCTCCAGATAAAATGACTTGGAGCGCAGGCTTTTCAAGGCTTCTGAGCTGTCAACCTTGTATATGAAGTTCTGAATTCCCGAGATATCCATGCTAAAAATCAGAAAATAATCTTCATCATAAGATTTGTTACACTCCTCTACCAGTGTATTCTTATAATTCTTTATTTCCTTACTTTCAAGATACTGATATATACAGCTACCTATGGCCGTAGTAATTTTCATTTGGTCATAGAGAGATATGTCCGCAAGTTGATTAATATCTGATGAAGAAGGTATATATGTGAGCTCCCCTTCGAGTAGTGACAGTAGTGAATTTACATATTCACCGGTTAACTCGAATTTCTTAATACCATTCTTGATATTATTTATTATATTTTCATACTTCTCTTCAGAATAATTAATGGCATTATCTACCGGATAATTGATTTCTCCACTTTCTTTTACTTGTTCCGGCTCATATACTTTTCTTTCGTTATTACCATTTATTATGTTAAATACTGACTGAAGTGGAGCAATTTTATTTGAAATATCATATTTTTTTACTGTGTACTTTCCATCATCTCCTAGGGTTTCTCTAGTCGCAACATCATTCGCCCAGCAAGTTATATATGCAGGTGAATCTTCTGAAATACTTGCTCCAGTTAAACTATTGTAATGTTGAAATTTAAGCTGCTCTAATATGGATTCGTTGTCGATTCCGGTATCCTTTATAAACTGATACCCTTTTTCACCATTATTTATTCCATCGTCTTGTATGTATAGCATTTTGCCAATACCGTGGAACAATCCTCCAAGGATAACTTCAATCTGTTTAGCGTTCACAAATTACTCCTTTCTTAATTTTGGAAAGACATTTATAGCTCCCATTCCTATAGCCGTTTTAATACCTACTCCTGAATATTTACCGCACTCACAGAGCATATTTATTAGATTTACGAACTGCTTATTCCCCCCAATCCTTATTGTTATGCTTCCGATGAAAGATGGAATCCTGATACCTTCGAGATGAAACGTTCTACTTCTGAGGTTATACCCTACAATGCTTACATGCTCTCGTATTTCCTCCATTATTTCTTCTGAAAATATTTGAGTTCCTGTAGATACATAATCATGTTTATTAATCAAACTCATGAAAATATGTTCAATCGTGGGATAGAACTGGTACCTTCCGTTAACTTTAAATGCAGTTGGTGTTAAGAAATTTATTCGTACTATCCTAGAACAATCCCCAAAATAAGTTTTATCTAGTATTTCTGAGTACTCTATGTTCTCAATCCCATATTTAAGAACTTTTAAGCTATCATCTTTGTATTCTAGGTAAATTTCATTAGGATTAGAAATAATTATCTTATCAATTATGTTTTCTTTAGCCTCTTTTGTAAGAGTTGTGATAACCCAATCGATTGCGTCTTTATTTATTTCAACATGCTGTGTATAAGGTCTTAAACCATTACTATGGAGTGATTCCACGTATTCAGTTGTCATAAATTGCATTAGTGCGCCGTGAAGAATAGACGATATGTTGATATCATATCCACTTTTATTTTCTAGAGTAATATTTAATTTACAGAACATAGTTCCTCCATACTACAAAATAATAAATAATACTGTAGTCTGATTATAGCATTTATGTATATATTTAAATACATTTTAACCTTTTATACTATAAAAATTTTCTATTAACTTGTAAT
>ERZ772926.477-NODE-477-length-22706-cov-3.492164_pt1 | contig 22706 bp, 17 predicted proteins | sample MGYA00511136_ERZ772926 | MGnify/ENA primary metagenome ERZ772926 (study PRJEB29015, sample SAMEA2737917) | human oral metagenome | biome: human oral; feature: human-associated habitat; material: dental | place: China | collected 2153 ... | reverse complement strand
AATGATGCTTCAAGATTTTCAGCAACATCTTTTCTCATTGTGTCTGATTCAGATAATTCTGATACATACTCTTCTACATTTTTTCTGCTTACAATGACATCTATCTTTTTCTCATCTGATTTCACTGAAGCTTCTATCATTTCAGGTGCTTCCACTCTGGCAAACTGTCCGTTTACTCCGCCTTCAGCTTCAATTACTGTTGTACTCATTCCTTTTGTAGTAATATATCTGCTACCCATTGCCTGTTCCAGTACAGTATCTCCATTCAGATTAACTGTTCCTTTTACAGTAAGCTTTGTCCCTATTTCAGCCTTTGTAACAGCTCCATTTCCTGCAGTGTAGTCTCCAGTTATAACTGCTCCAGATCCTCTATTTTCAAGAGTTCCACCATTATTATTTACATTTCTCTGATCATTTATTATAGCTGTTGGATAAGTTACTAATGTTCCTTGATGATTTATTGTTATATCAGAAGTATTATTTCCATATATTTCTAATTTTCCTTCATCTATTATAGTATTTCCCATATAGCTGTTATTTCCTGTTAATATCAGTGTCCCATTACCAGATTTTAGAAGTCCTCCATCTCCACTGATATCATTTTCAAAAATTGATGTTACGGAATTTCCAATATTAGCATTAAATTGTCCTTTTAATCCGGCATTTGATGCTCTTTCTCCTACAATAAGGATACTATTGAACTGAGCAGGCCCTTTTAATGCTTTTGTTTCATCAAGAAGTCCCCATCCAAATATAGTATCTACTCCTGGTTGCCCTAAATCCTTTGCAGTTGTTAACAATGTCTGTTTTAATTCGTGTCCTGTCATCCATGGGAATTTTTCCTTTACTTTTACTGCTGCCGCTGTTACTCTTGGAGCTGCAAATGAAGATCCATGAACAGAACACATTTCCAATTCACAATTTCCATTTGCAGAAACTGACCACCACATAGCCGCTCCTGCTCTTGCAAGATGTGGATTATATTCTGTTCCATCAGGTTTTATTCCTACCACTGCAATCCATCCTTTATGAAGTTCAGAAATATATGCTGGCATTCCAGCCTGAATTGTCGGTGCATTATATGTTTTTCTTCCACCACCTTCAATAGCAGTTGTATTTCCTGCAGCCCAGATAAATAGAGCTCCATTATTTACTGCCTTTTTATAGAAATCATTCAGTTCATCTATTCTTCTATCCAGAACATCAGTAGTACTTTCTCTTTCCCTTAATACACCTGGTCTTAAAGGTTGTTTGTAATTTGTTGAATTATAGTCAGAAAACTCAACCGCTGTCCCAAAAGACTGGTTAAATATTCTTACTCCACTATTATAAAGTTCCTCATATTTACTTTTATCTGCTACTATTTTCTTTCCTGATTCTCCAAAACTTACACCGTAAACTGAAGCTCCTTTTGCACCATTTCCGTTTCTTCCTGCTAAAATTGTTGCAACTATAAGTCCATGTTCACTTTTACTTAATGTACTGTCAGGTCCCAAAACCTTATCTACAGCAGTCATTCTGCTTCCAAATTCATCATTAATTACTTGAGCAAATGTATCATTTTGTAGAAAACCTTCATAGTCAATTCTTCTATGAAAGTCTTCTGTTTTTACATCTCTACTTAAAAAATCACTATCCAGAACTCCTACCTTAACTCCTTGTCCTGTAATTTCTCTTAAATCAACAGGTTTAGCAAAAGGATTATCTGCTGTAGGCACCTGAGGTGCTGCTGGTGCAGGTGCTGGATTCTGCGGTTGCATAGCCTGTCCGTTATTGTTCCCATTATTTGTTCCATTTATATTTCCATTGCCAGTATTTGTACTTCCTGGTGTAGGCATTACCGGAGTTGCTGATGTTGTCTGTGGAGCAGAACCTCCACCACCACCGCCTCCACCACAGCTGGCCAGTACTGATATTAAACTTATTAACAATATTATTTTCTTCATTTCTTCCTCATTTCGTATTCTTTTTTTGTTCTCTTTTTTGTTTCATATTTTACTGTGTAATTTTAGCATAAAATATTTTAAATGTCATTTTATTATAAACATTTTTTTTATCACTTTTTTCATATTTTGATAAAAAAATCTTCCTTTATTAAAACTCTCGTTTTTTAAAGGAAGATTCATTTATTTCAATTTAATTTTTTCCTAAACTAATATTATTCTTAAAAGTTAGAATTTTATTTATTTTTTTTCTGGACTTTTAGAATATAGATCTTCCAGCAGTTCTTCGTTGTTTTTGTAACTTCTTATAAGTTCAATAAGTCTTTTCAGTCCCTCAACTTCTGACATCTGATTAAGTTCCCTTCTGAGACGCCATATTTTTTCAAGCTTATCTTTAGGAATCAAGAGTTCTTCCCTTCTTGTTCCACTTTTCAGTACATCCATTGCCGGGAATATTCTAAGCTGTTCCAATGCCCTGCTTAAAATGATTTCCATATTTCCTGTTCCTTTAAATTCCTCAAAAATTACATCATCCATCTTACTTCCAGTTTCAATAAGTGCTGTGGCAATTATAGTCAAACTTCCACCATTCTTTATGTTTCTTGCTGCTCCTAAAAATCTTTTTGGATAGTATAAAGCATTCGGATCTATTCCTCCCGATATCAGCTTTCCACTTGAAGGGATTGTAATGTTATAGGATCTGGCAAGTCTGGTAAGACTGTCCATCAGAATTAATATATCCTTCCCTCGTTCCACTTCCCTTTTTGCCATTTCCAGTACATTTTCTGTAACTTGGGTGTGAACATTGGGATTTTCATCGAATGTTGCTGCATAAACTTCCGCTTCCTTTACATTTTCCTTTATATCAGTAACTTCTTCCGGTCTTTCATCTATAAGTAAAATCCATACATCAATTTCAGGATTGTATTTTATTATGTCATTTGCCAGAGTTGACAGAAGTACTGTTTTTCCTGCTTTAGGCGGAGCAACAATAAGTCCTCTCTGTCCTTTCCCTATTGGCGAAATAAGATCTATTATTCTTGATGAGATTTCTCCGCTTCCAAGATTTATTTTCTTATCAGGATATGAAGGAATCAAATCATCAAAAAATGGACGTTCCAATGATTTATCAGGTAAATCCCCATTTACAAGCAATACTTTTAATATACCGTAGTTTCTTTCTGTCCCTATTGGAACCCTCAGTTCCCCAAATACTACATCTTCATTTCTAAGGAAAAATCTCTTTATCTGTGATATTGAAACATATACATCCGGTCCAATAGTTGTTTCCCTAAGGAATCCAAAGCTTCCTTCTCCCATTATGTCAAGCTTTCCATATCCGTAAGTTTTTCCAATTTCCTTACCTTTCTCAATAAGCACCGCATTTACAAGGTCATACTTTGTCATTACGGAGAAGTTAGGAATATTGTACTCCTTAGCCATTTTTTTCAGATTTGTGACATTTGTATTCAGTATTTCTTTTATAAGTTTCTCTTCATTTTGCTGACTTTCATCAGTATATTTCTCATTTTTTTCATAATTTTCTGTTTTTTCAGAAATTCTTTCATTTTTTTCCACTTTTTCTATTTCTTTTACTTCTTTTTTTATAATTCCCTCTCCTTCTTTTTCTTCTTTACCTTTTCTTTCCATCTGCTTCTCATCTATGTCATTTAAATTTTCCAGTTCTTCCTGCTTTTCAGTCTTTGGCTTTCTTCCTCTCTTTTTAACTTCTTTTATTTCCACAGTAGAAGTTTCTTTTTTTACATTTTCTGTTTCTTCAGTATTTTCCTCAGTTTTTTTCTTTCTTCCACGTTTTTTTACTTCTTTTACATTCTCACTCATTTATTCCTCCAATTCTCCGTATAGTGTCCATGTTTTTGCTTCATATATTCTTGTATGCACGAATTTCCCTTTTAAATCTGTTCTGTCGCTTTTAAACAGTACGATTTTATGAGTTGACGTTCTTCCAGTCAGCATTTCAGGGTTTTTTCTGCTTGGCCCCTCTACAAGTACTTTTACCGTCTTCCCTAAATATTTCTGGCTTTCCTCCTTTGCCTTATAATTTTGAAGACGCATTAACTGCTGAAGCCTTTCATTTTTCACCTGCTCATCCACCTGTTCTTCCATTGTAGCAGCCGGAGTACCGCTTCTCTTGGAATACATAAACATAAAAGCATTTTCAAAACCTACTTCATTTACTACATCCATTGTATCCTGAAAATCCTCATCTGTTTCTCCTGGGAATCCTACAATTATATCAGTTGTCAGACCTATATCGGGTATTTTTTCTTTAATTTTCTTTGCCAGAGTTATGAATTCTTCCTTTGTGTAACCTCTGTTCATTGCATTCAATATTTTAGTCGAACCTGATTGAAGTGGTAAGTGTAACATTCTTGCTATTTTAGAATTGTCTGCTATTGCTTCTATTACTTCATCTGTGAAATCTTTAGGATGTGGGGAAACATATTTTATCCAGAAATCCCCTTCTATCTTGGCACTTTCCCTAAGCAGTTTTGCAAAATTATCTGTTTCATCTGCCAGATCACTACCATATGAGTTGACATTCTGTCCTAAAAATAGTATTTCCTTGTATCCCTTTTCCGTATATTTCTTTACATCCTGAACTATCTCATGTAACGGAACAGATCTTTCCATTCCCCTTACATAAGGCACTATGCAGAAGGTACAGTAATTATTACATCCATATGTTATTGAAATTGAAGCTACTATATCATCACCAAAATCAGCGTCCACCCTCTGAGGTAATTCATCTTCATCTTCAACCATAACTACGTGTACATCTTCACCTTTTTCAAGCCTTTCAATTATATCCGGTATTCTTCCTATATTCTGATTACCGAGGACTAAATCGACATAAGGAGTTTTCTTTATAAACTCGTCTCTTACTTCCTGAGCAAGACAACCTGTTACTCCTATAATCATCTTACCATTCTTTTTTTCCTTAAGCCTTTTAAGATCCCCCAGCTTCCCGTACACTTTTACAGCGGCACCTTCCCTTACTGTACATGTATTCAGAAATACCAGATCAGAATCATCTATGTCATCTACTATTTCATAACCCATTGTCTGCAGAATCTGTTTCATTTTAGCACTTTCATTGACATTCATCTGACATCCATAAGTTATAACTGTTGCTTTTTTACTCACTTAATCTCTCCTTTTTTATTTCTCGCTTTTTACTCGTATGTTGCATTATAGCATAATTTTCTGAATAATAAAAGACTAGAGTTTATATCCTCTAGTCTATAATATTATACAGATATTTTTATTTGTATATACTTAATTTTTACATATCATTTCATGATTTAAAAATTAATTTCCAAGTTCAAAAGTATTTACAGGAAGTTTATATTCAGGAATTCTATAATTAATTATTCTGTCAACTGTCAAAATTCCATTAGACACTTTTCCTGAAACAGTTAATGTAATTATATCCTCATCTGTTACTCCGTAATTTTGTCCTATTGAATTGTAAACAAGATCCAATGTTCCTGAATTATCATTCAGCTGATAATATAAAGTTTTATCTTTAAAAACCAGATTGTCTTTTTTATACGTGAATGTGTTTGTAGATTTAACATATTCTCCCGTATAAACTTTGTTTGTAATTTTTGTTTTTTTTGCTGAATAACTTACAAACGCCATTGTCATTATTAGCAAAAACAATACCATCTTTTTCATTTAAAAAACCTCCATTTTTATTTATGAAATCCTAAATCTGCCGGATTTACATCTCCTGAAATTTTTTTTACTGTTCCACCATTTTTTTCAAATTCTGTTCTAAGCAGAGTCACTTTTTTTATCAGCTCCACCGTATCCTTTTCCAGTCCGTCTGAATTATATCTTCCTTTTGACCAGTATTCTATGACGAGGTTGCTGTCTCCACAAATGACCTTTATATTATTTTTTTTTGCATATTTCAATGCCGCAAACAATCCTGTAAGTTCACCGAAATTATTTGTTCTTCCGTCAGATAACTTGTAGTTACCGTATTTGTTTATTTTTGAAGCTTCAAGTATTTCATACAGCAATGAATTACCGTCATAATCTGTCAGCCTTACTTCAACTCCTTCACCTCTTCCGGTTCCGGCGTCAAAGTAAATCCCATCCTTTTCAAGCTCCAAAAATAAGTTTTCATTTTTCTTTTCTTTTTTTTCATATTCTGCACCTGACTTCAGCCATTCCTGAGCTTCCTTCTCACTCTTAAACGACTTGTATCTGGCTTTTTTTCCTTTTACCTTCTGTTCACATTCATTCCATGTATAAAATATACCGCTTTCCTGACTGTCCAAAAGATAATAGGCATATATCTTGCTTTTTTTCAATCCTGACATAATTTTCTAAATTTATAAAATTATAAATTTAATCCTCCGTCTACTCTTAATACCTGACCTGTTATAAATTTAGACATATCACTTGCAAGGAATAATGCCGCATCAGCTACATCTTCCGCATCTCCCATTTTCTTAAGAGGTGTGTTTTCTAAAACAGATTCCACAAGCTTTTCAGGCAGTACATGTGTCATATCAGTTTTAATAAATCCAGGTGCTATTGCATTAGATCTCAGGTTCTTTTTCCCAAATTCCTTTGCCCAAGTTTTAGCCATTGCTATAACTCCACCTTTTGAAGCCGCGTAGTTTGTCTGTCCTGCATTACCGTCAACTCCTACAACTGAAGCCATGTTAATAACACTTGCCCCTTTACTTTTAAGCAGTAATGAAACAAACCCCTGCATCATATTGTAAACACCTTTTAAATTTATATCAATTAATAAATCCCAGTCATCTTCCTTCATTCTTTGAAGTAAGGAATCTCTTGTGATTCCTGCATTGTTTACTAATACGTCAAGTCTTCCGTACTTTTCCTTTACCATTGTGGCAAGTTCTTTTATGTTTTCCCTATCAGTTACATTCAGTTTTACGTGTGTAACATTTTCATGAGTATAATCAGCATCTATTAAGTCTCCTGAAATAACTGTAGCTCCGTTTTCAGCATATTTTAAAACGATTTCTTTTCCAATTCCTCTTGCCCCACCTGTTACCAAAGCTATTTTTCCTTTTAACATACTGTCCGCCTTTCAATAATTATTTTATATCAATTACAGTTACAACAGATATAATTTCAATTTATCTTTATTATATTATTTTGCAACTTCCAGTTTTACTCTTGTAACACCTTTACTTGTACTTGCTATTTTTGAAAATGCCGCCTTACTTAAGTCTATTACCCTTCCTTTTGAATAAGGTCCTCTGTTGTTGATTCTTACTACAACTGATTTACCGTTATCCAGATTAGTAACTTTTACCTTTGTTCCGAAAGGTAATGTCTTATGCGCCGCAGTCAGGCTGTTTTCATTGAAGATTTCACCATTTGCAGTTTTCTTTCCATGCCAGCTTCCTCCATAATATGAAGCCATTCCAGTCTGAAAATGCGTATACTTCTCACGTTCCTCAATTACCTTTTCAAATGTATCCGCCACTGCCTTATTTTTTGAGTTTACATTCAGATTTTCTTCCTTGTTCTGATATATTGTATTCAAGTTTGTAACCATAACGGATCCCTGACTTGCTTTTTCTTTTTCCACTGTCACTTCTGCAGCGTTTTTCGTTTCTTCCCATGAAGACGATGCCGCTACACTGGTAGTTCTTTTTGGTTTAGATGTTTCAGTTTTTCTACTTCTTGTAGACACTGTTTTTGTTTCCTTTGTACTTTTACTATTCTTTGTACTTACTGTACCTTTTTTAGTTTCTTTACCTGATGTATCTTTATTTTTTGTAGTTACTTTTAGAATTTTTACTATTGACTGTACCTTTTTTTGATTCTGTTTTAGAACCTGTATTTTTTTTAGTTTCGGTATTTTTCTTATCCTTCGTTTCCTTTTTAGCATTCGCATTTTTTGAAGTTGAAGCAGACTTTTTTGTAGAAGCTGTTTTTGTAACAGTCGTCTTCGCCTTCGATGTTTTTTTAGTATTTGACCCTGTTGCTGCGAATAAAGAAGCAGATATTGTCAGTCCTATGCAAAAAAACACTGTTTTTTTCATATAAATATCCTCCATCCTTAAAATCTGTAATATTATATCACAAGTGTTTCGTTTACATACTTAGACTAAACTTAGTTAGCTGATTCAGGCTGTTTAACATGCTGGAATTTTGGACTGTCCACTGTCAATGTTTCAAAGACATACCCTTTAGCCTTGTAGGCATCTATTATTTTCTGTAACGCTTCAACTGTCGTTGTTTTTGCATAAGCATCATGCATAAGAAGGTTTACTTCCCTTACATTACATACTCCATTTTTAACCAGTTTTTCTACAGGAACTTTGTTTCCTGATGCATCTGTACTGTCGCAGTTCCAATCCTGATAAACGTACCCTTCTTTTGTAAGTCTGTTTATGATACCCTGTTTTATTGGCTTTGATACTCTTGTAGTACTTGATCCTCCAGGGAATCTTGTAACTTTAGGATCTACTCCTGTTTTTTCCTTAATAAGATCCCTCAATTTATATAAATCAGCAAAGAATGCATCTACAGAAGCATATACCTGTTTATATTCATGAGAATATGTATGAATTGCAATAGCATGTCCTTCATCTACAATACGCTTATACATATCCGGATTCTGTCCGATAACAAAGAAAGTTCCCTTTATATTATTTTTCTTTAATATATCAAGTATTTTTGGAGTGTTGTTAGGAGTAGGCCCATCATCAAATGTAAGATATACAACCTTTATTCCTCTCTGCGCCCTTAGCTGATTATATTCCTTTTTAAGCTTATTATTTTTTTCAGTTACATCTTTTAAAGATGCTTCTGTTTTAACTTTTTTATCTTTTAATTCAGTAATCTGCTTGTTTAATGATTTTTTCTCAAGGGCACCTTTTGCAGCACCGTAAATTGTAAATCCTGAATATCCAAGTCCCGCAAGACTTAAAATTAATGCTATTCCACCTATAATTTTTTTCATTATTTTAGTTCCTCTCTATAATTATTTTCAGTATTATTTTTTTTATATCCAATAAGCGTGTCTAAAATTTTCAGACGATGCTTAAAAGATTTCTATTTCTATTATTAGTTCCTGTTTTTAATTTTTATTTTTTATTCTGATTTAATTTTTCCATTATATCATTATAGCTTTTTTTAACTTCTGCATCTCTTTTTTCAAGCTGACCCACTTCTGAAGCAAGGGTTTCTTTTTCAGCCTTCAGCTCCTTCACTTCTCCTGATATTTTTTTACTTGCATCTTCCAAGTAAAATTTTGAAAGTGCAGTAAGCCCTGCGGCCAATATAAACAAAAATATTATCAATTTAGCCATTGCTGACATTTTCTTATTTTCATAATGATTATGATAATGATTTTTATGATTTGACATTTGTATCCTCCTAGTCTAATTTTAATGTTTTTTAAAATACATATCTATATTTGAGATTTTATAAAAAATAAAAGACCTCTTAAAAAAGAGGTCTTATAAAAGGGGGGGTTAATTGAGGTTTCAGATCTTTTTGATCTGAATTCATTATACACTATATAAATTAAATCACAATTAACATTTGATTGTTTTTATAATAAATCTTTTTTATAGATACGATTTTATATTCTGATCTTAATATAGTATATAATAATTTCCATAAAATTTAAAGTCTTATTTCGTAGTTTTATATTTGTATTGCCATTTTACTGGCATAGAAGGTGCTCTATTTTTGGTTATGAGGAGTATTTTTTCTAATTTTCTTGTTTCATGAAGTTCTTCATTATCAACTATTTCTTATGAAATTTTATCAAGTAACTCTATTATTTAAGAGATTAAATCGTTCTGACAATACGGAAGCCATAAAAATTAACTTTATAACTAGTTCCTATACTAAGATGGTAAATTAATTCACAACTTTCTGAATGACTATACCAGGAACCACCTTTCAATTTTCTATTATTCTGATTTTCATCATAAATATATGGTACTTTTTCAGATATATGTCCAAAACCATTTGTATCATAACACCATTCCCACACATTTCCGCTACAGTCATAAATTCCAAGTTGATTTGGTTTCTTTGTTCCTACATTATGAGTTTGATTCTCTGAGTTACTTTTATACCAACTAACTTCATTCAGTTTATTACTTCCTGCAAATTTCACACTAAATGTCCCATCCTGTACTGCTACTTCTCCACCTCTTGCAAACCATTCCCATTCTACTTCTGTTGGAAGTCTAAATCCTTCTGTTTTTCTAAAATCTGCAAGATTGGGATATTCTGACTTACCACCTAGTTGATTTATCTTAAGTATTCCTTTACTCCTTTGACTTAAATCATAAACAGGTTGCAATCCGTATTTTAGACTTAATCTATTACAATACTCTAAAGTATCCCACCAAGTAACTTTCTCTACAGGTCTTCTTCCACCTTTAAAATATGAAGGATTATTCTCCATTACTTCTATCCACATATCCTGTGTTGTCTGATATTTACACACTTCCAGATCACATACTTCTATTTCTTCATTGGAAATGTGAGGTGTATATTTTCCTCCATTTACTATAACCATATCTTTAAATGTTGTTTTTCTTACAACTTTTCCTTTTTTAATTATTTCTAGTTCTTTAGAAGCTGACTTTATTTTAAATTTCTTATAACTCTTTTTTAGTTCCTCTATTTTATCAGACAAAACATTTGTAAGTGAATCTATATTTTTAGTAGCTTCTAATAAGGCCTGCGTTCTTATTTCCTTTTCTTTTTCATCCTGTGTTTCGAGTATAAATATATTTTCTACTGCATTCTTTACAATCTCTTCTATATCTGCTCCACAGTAACCTTCTGTCTCTTCTGCCAGTCTGCTTACATCTATATTTTCTGTCAGTTTTCCTCTTTTTTCAAGATGTATCTCAAATATTCTTTTCCTTTCTTCTTCATTTGGAAAATCAATAAAGAAAACTTCATCAAATCTTCCTTTTCTTAGAAATTCCGGTGGAAAAGCTGTTATATCATTGGCAGTTGCCACTACAAAAACTGTATTTTCCTTTTCCTGTAACCATGTTAAGAACTGTCCAAACAATCTTTTTGTAATATCGCTTGCCCCACCACTTTGGTCTATTCCAGCAAAAGCTTTTTCTATCTCGTCTATCCACAGTATACAAGGACTTATTGACTCTGCAGTTTTTAGTGCCACTCTCATGTTATGTTCTGATTCTCCTACATATTTTCCTAATAATCTTCCTATATCAAGTCTTAAAAGAGGAACGTTAAAAAGTCTTGCACTTGCCTTGGCAGCCAAACTTTTCCCACAACCAGGCATTCCCACTAAAAGTACGCCTTTTGGTGTATCTACTCCAAATTTCTTGGCCTCATCAAGTCTTCTAAATATTTGTGCTTTTGAACGCAACCATTCTTTCAGCCCTTCCAGTCCACCAATATCTTCTATTTTTTCCTTGAAATCTATTATTTCCAGTATTGAAGATTTTTTTATTATCTGGCCTTTTTCTTTTATAATTATCTCTCTTCCCGAGATAGAAATATTTTTCTTTGATTCTATTATCATATTAAGTACATGATCTATTTCCAATTTTGTTAGTCCTTTTAGTGAAATAGCCACTTCTCCTATATCTTTCTTATCCAGTTTTACATTGTTAATTTCAGAAAATTTTAATATGTATTTTTCTATTTCTTCCTTTGTCATATTTGGAATATCAAGTATAGAAGTAAATTTTTCCAGTTCTTTAGGCACTGTTTCATTTTCACTTACTACTATTATCGTAAAATTATAGTCTGGATTTAAGTATCTTGTTTCAGCAATCTTCTTCATAAAAGCTATATTTTTTGCATCCTTCATCTCCTCTTCCGCATTTTTTATCAGTAAAAATACATTAGTTTTTACGCCTTCTGAAAATAAAATATTTAAAAAATGATACAAATTTTCTATTTCTTCACATCTAACCTTATTTTCAAAATTTACAGCTCCAAAAGCTCTATATTCGTATATAGCTTTATCCTTATATTCTTTTGTTGCTTCTTTGACAATAGTATCTATTTCCTTGTAATCACCACTATTTATCCATATTATAGGTCTTCTTGCCCTTAAATATTTTGATAAATTTGTTTCCATTATTTTTCCTCCTTAATTATTTATGGTTATTTTTATTTATAACAATTTAAAGTACATTCATTTTATCAGATTTTTTTTATCTTACCATCCAAATAAACTTGCTATTCCACTTCCGAAACTTTTTAATCCTTCCCAAGCAGAACTTGCTAACGATTTAACACCTTCTACAACCGTACCTCCAACACTTTTTATTCCTTCCCAGGCTCCCCTTGCTACAGCTTTTACTGCACCTGCTCCAGTCTTTACCACTTCTTTTGCTCCATTTACTACTTTTTCTGTTATATTTCCTAGACCTCTGGCTATTGCTCCTCCAGCTTTTGCTCCAACAACTCCGCATACGGCACCTGCTACAAGAGCAACTCCTGTTCCTAATACAACCCCAACAGTTCCTATCGCACCCAGTCCTATCATTCCTGCAATCGCAAGTCCACTTGCATAGCCCCAGCTTGAAGCTGCTATTGCTCCATATGCTGAACCTACTGCTGTTCCTACATTTTTTGTTGCTTCTCCCAGAGTTATTTCTCCTGTTCCCAGTGCAAATCCTGTCTTTATAATATCCATTGAAGATGCCGCTATTGCACCAATTACATTGTTATTCACTAAAAATTTTGAAAGAACTGTAGGTATAAATTTCTTTTCAACAGCAACTCTCATTCCACCTGCAACAGCAGTTGAAAGACCCATTGAAGCACCTGATTTTATTCCTGCTTCTATCACTTCTGCAGTTTCTACTTCTTCTCCTGAAATAAGTTTCACTCCAATATTACTTGCCATTCCTATACCTATTCCAACTGTACCATTTACCATTACCTGTCTTCCTATTTGCTTAGTTATTGCAATAGTATCCACATCTTTTTCAAAACTGAATTTTACCGCTTCCTTATTACCTTCCTGATATTTTTCCTGCATATCCTTAAGTTCAGTTTTGCTTATAGACTTACTTTTTACTTCTCCATATTCTATTTTATCCACAGAATTTTCAATATTGCCTACCTGGTCAGAGGGAACTAATTTTGACTGAAACTTGTATTTATACCCATCCTGTCTATCATAAAAGGATTTTGCAGTTTCATTTGCATTTTTATACGCTTTCGCCTGATATTTTTTAACAATTCTGTTTGAATTCTCAATTCTCATATCAACAGAATTTTTACCATAAGTTTCTCCAACTTCAGGTTTTAATGCTTCAGCATGGTAATTCTGTTCCTTTACTGAAGCATCTATATTAAATGTTCCTGCATGCCTTTCCTCAAATATAAAACCATCAAGATTTGGATTCTGACTTATTTCACCTGTTTTAGTTGTCAATGATTTCAGTATTTCATCATTAGACTTAGCTATTGTTTCATTTACATTGTCAATATAATTATTTACACTATTTGCACTTAAAGCATCTGCCACAAGCTGTGGTTCATCTATCGAAACAGCCTCATATATCATAGATTCATTATAACTAGCCAGTACATTGCCTGCTTCTTTCATACTTTCAATAATTTCTTCTTTATCTACAGTTTCTGCTTCCTTTATTTCATTTGCAACTTTTTCAAGGATCTTATCTCCAACATAGTCACTGTTACTTATACCAAGACTTTGATATTTTTCTACTTCCTTTTTCTTATCGAAATAAATTTTAATTCCTGATATAAGCTCCCCTGCCATTTTTTCTATTTCTTCATTTTTTTTATTGGGTAGTTCATTTTTCAGTTCACTGATAAGCCACTCCCTTAAGTCTTTTTTATTTTTACTTTTTTCATTTTCAGCATAACTTTTTAAGAATTTCCGAATAACTTCCTCTGTCTTTCTTCTTCTACTTCCTCTAAGCTTAAACATTTTCTTTCTCCTTACCTTCGTATATTTCTATTGTCTTTTTAAGTTCTTTTTTCAATATTGTTTTCAATTCTTCAGGTTCTAAAATTTTAACTTCTGAATAAAACTGTGCAAAATATATCATTGCAAGTTTATTGTCACATTCAAAAGTATAAATTCCATCCTTTTCTTCAATTAATCTTGGTCTATTCGCAAGAACTTTTTCATATAATTCAATTCCTTTTTCCGTAAATTTGACTTTAACTCTATTTTTATATGATAAAAAGGGATCAAAATTTTTACGAACATTATCAATGTATTTTTTATCCCTTATTTCATTTTTTTCATTTGTAAGCCATATCTCCTCTATTTCAGAAATTCTATAATTTCTGTAATCATTGTTTTTTTCACAGTAACAGAACAGATACGACCTATTTTCACTATCTGAAACTTTTATAAAATATGGATTCACAAGCCTAATATATTTATGATATTTTATTTTTATTTTTTTCTCTATTTTTATTGCTTCCCTTATATCTTTAAATTTATTTTCAAACAATATTTCTTCACGTTTATACCTCAAATTATTAATATAGGTAAAAAATATATTTCTCCAATATTCAGCTTCTATTTCTACTTTATTTCTTATAAGTGTGTCCATAAAAATTTCTTCATTTTTTTTATTCAGATTAAATTGTATAACTTCACCTGAAAAATTCCCTAGTTCTACTTTGTTTAAATCTTTGTCCATGTAATATTTAAAAATTATGTTCCCTATTCTTCCAACTGGTAGTTTAAAATACTCTGAATCTCCTGTAATAATTTCATTCATAAAATCTGAAACTGTAACTCTTACTTTCTTCATATTCTTCTCCTATATTGCTTTTTATAATCATATAATATACAATTCCAAAGTATTATTCAAGGAAATATTTTATTTTTGTTTTCGTTCCTTTAAATTTGAAGAATATCCTGAAAATACTAGGATATATTTAAAATCTATTTATTTTTTTGTTCCTTTAAATAGAATACTTCCTTTTTCCTCTGAGATGTTTTTTAAATATCTTTAAAATAACGTTTTACAATCTATTTTAATAAATTTCAGCCAAAATTCCAACAAAAAATACAAATAAAAGCAATTAAAGTCTTCAAATTTGTGGCAATTTATTATATAATATAAAATAAATTATAAGGAAAGGAGACATATGTTTTATTTGGTAAAACTATTTCCCTAAAAAAATTATCAAATTCAAAACATATAACTGGAAAGATGGAATTACTTACTATTCAATTGAAGGAACTCTTCAAAAAAAATATAAACCGTATTTTTAACAGTGATTTCTCAGATAAAATCGATATCCAAAATTCTACGAAAAAAGAATTTGGTGATTTTCAGACAAATTTTGCCATGATAACTTCAAAAATCATAGGTAAAAATCCAAGAGAAATAGCCAATGAAATCATAGAAAAGTTTGAAGCTGATGACATTATAGAAAAACTTGAAGTAGCAGGACCTGGATTTATAAACATCTATCTGAAAAATAACTTTATCAATAATGAAATTAAAAAAATAGGGGAGGAAAAATATGATTTTTCATTCCTTAACACTGACAGAACTGTTGTAATTGACTATTCTTCTCCAAACATTGCAAAGCGTATGCACGTTGGGCACTTAAGAAGTACAATTATTGGAGAATCTATAAAAAGAATTATGCAGTTCCTAGGATTTAAAGTTTTTGGAGATAACCACATAGGAGACTGGGGAACTCAGTTTGGAAAACTTATTGTTGCTTACGAACGTTGGCTTGACAAGGAAGCTTATGAAAATGATCCGATAGAAGAACTTGAAAGAATATATGTACTTTTCTCTGATAAAGCAAAAGAAGATCCTTCCCTAAACGATATTGCAAGGGAAGAACTTAGAAAACTTCAGGCGGGAGACGAAAAAAACAACGCCCTTTGGAAGGAATTTATTAATATTTCAATAAATGAATACAATAAAATTTACAAAAGATTTGATATTAAATTTGACTTCTACAATGGTGAATCATTCTATAATGATATGATGCCTGACGTACTTGAAGATTTAAAAGCAAGAAACATTGCAAGGGAAGATGACGATGCACTTGTTGTTTTCTTTGATGAAGAAACAAAACTTCACCCATGTATAGTTCAGAAAAAGGATGGAAGTTTCCTTTATTCAACTTCTGACCTTGCGACTATTAAATATAGAAAAGATGAATTAAACGCTGATATGGGGCTATATGTTGTTGATGAAAGACAGCAGGAACACTTTAAGCAGGTATTTGAAATTGCAAGAATGACAGGTTCTCCTTATGATTATGAAAAAGTTCATATTCAATTTGGGATTATGAGATTTGCAAATGGAGTTATTCTATCTACAAGAGGTGGAAATGTAATTAGACTTATCGACCTTCTGAATAAAGCACAGGAAGAAGTAAGAAAAGTTATAGATGAAAAGAATCCTGATTTACCTGAAGCTGAAAAAGATATTATTTCAGATATAGTCGGAACAGGAGCAATAAAATACTTTGACCTGAGCCAGAACAGAACTTCACCAATATTATTTGACTGGGATAAAGTACTAAGCTTTGAAGGAAATACAGGACCATACTTACAATACACTTATGTAAGAATAATGTCCCTTCTGAGAAAAATGGAATCTGAAAATATTTCAGTTGACAAGAGCAAGGATATTATCCTTGATGACATGAATGACATTGAAAGAGACCTTGCAGTTATGCTGTTAAGATTCCCTCAAGTTGTAGTAAAAGCGTATGAAGGATTTAAACCTAACCTGATTGCAGATTATTTATTTGATCTTGCTAAAACTTACAATAACTTCTACAACTCAAAATCTATACTGAAGGAAGAAAATAAGGATGTAATGCAGGCAAGAATATTACTTTCAATAAAGGCTGCAGACATACTGAAACAGGGATTGTCATTGTTATCAATACAGACAGTAGAGAGAATGTAATAGTAGAATAGACAATCCACATAAAATTTTAAAAATATGAAAGATTATATTTATGAATTATTTAAAATTTTACAATGTAAAACAAAAAAATGAATTTAGAAAAAGTCATCAGCCTGATTTTTCAGGCGAATTTTGACTTTTTCTTAATGAATAATTGTTTTACATAAGTAAAATTTTGACAAATGAATAAATATATCTTTCATATTTTTTTATCCTCTACTTATTTTTCTGTAAATATGCGGAGAAACCCTGAAATATTTCTTAAAAATTTTCGTGAAATAGTTGGCATCTTCAATTCCTACGTGTCTACACACTTCTGATATCCTGTCGTCTGTCTCAAGAATTCTTCTTGCGGCAACTGTCATTTTAATTTCCATAAAAAATTTATTTGGTGATTTCCCTGTATGCTTTTTAAACAGTCTTCTGAAAGACGCCTCACTTATATCAGACAATCTGCAGTAGAATTCTGTTGAAAATTCCCTAAAGGGATTATTTATCATATCATTTACAATTGCCTGTACCCTGCTGTCTATTTCCCTGTTGTAATACTGAATTTTACATGTTCTGCTTTCCCCTTTTTCCTTTGAAATATTTATTAAATAACCTACTATTATTTCCAGATATCCCCTTAAAACAAAGGAAGTCCCCAATCTATTGGCATTTTTTTCCTTTATCATTGAATAAAAACAGTCAATAATAAATTTATCTTCACATTTAATCTGTGTATCAAAATCCATTATTTCAGACCATATTTTTAGTCCATGTATAGAATAGGAGGCAGTAAATCTGATACTTATAAAGGAAAAATGATTTGAAACAGACATACACTGAAGGTTACAGCTTTCAGGTATGTAAATAATATCATTTTTACCCACATCATATACATTGTCATCTATTATAAATTTTGCATTTCCCTCCACTATAAACCTTATCATTGAGTAAGGTACCTTTTCTTCCTGAAATTTCCAGTCCTTATTGAAGGTATATGTATCTACATAAAGAAAAGCCAGATGGAATGCCTTCATTAATGAGTTGTTTTCCATAATTTGTAACTCCTGCTGTCATTTTACTTTAATTATACCTCATAATATTTATAAAGCAATTTTTTATGTACAATTTTTCAAAAAAATTATATCTATTTAATCGTTTTTTACTATAATTAATCGTTTTAGATATCTTGTTTTATTAAAAAATGAAGGTATACTCTTAATAATCAAAAGGAAAAACTGACGTCAATTATTTTCACACAGGTACTATATACTTAAAATAGTATATTTCACTTATTTTACAACACTTAATATCTAACATTGAAAGGATGGAACAATTATGAAAAAGAAGATTATTCTGTTACTTATTTCAGTATTATTTCTTATCATTTCCTGCGGAGGTTCAAAACAGTCAAATGAAACAGGAGAACTTGAAGGAGAAATAGTATTCTGGCATTCATTTACTCAAGGACCTAGAAACGAGTTCATGAAACAGGCTGCTGAAGAATTTATGAAAAAACATCCGAAAGTAAAAATTAAAATTGAAACATTTGCATGGCCTGAATTTTACACTAAATGGACAACAGGATTACAGGCTGGACAAGTTCCTGATGTAAGTACAGCTTTACCTAACCATGTTGTAGAACTGTTACAGGCAGATGCTTTAGTTCCTATTGATGATGTAATTGATCATATTGGAAAAGATAGATTTTACGCTGCTCCTCTTACAGAAGGGGAAATGAATGGAAAACATTATTCCATACCTCTATATTCACACGCTCAGGTAATGTGGTACAGAAAAGATTTATTACAGGCTGCAGGACTTGAAGTTCCAAAAACATGGGCAGAATTATTTGAAGCTGCTAAAAAATTAAATAATCCTCCTCAAGTTTATGGATTATCAGTTCCTATGGGACTTGGAGACATGATGGCAACTAGATTCCTTAACTTCTATGTCCGTTCAGCAGGAGAAACTTTAATAACTAAAGACGGAAAAGCAAACCTTACAAGCAAGGCTGCCATAGATGGAATAAATTACTGGGTAAATATGTATAAGGCAGTATCTCCAAAAGGTTCTGTAAACTTTAAAGTATTAGATCAGGCTACACTTTATTATCAAGGTAAAACAGCTTTTGACTTTAACAGTGGATTCCAAATTGGAGGAGTTAAACAGAACTCACCTGATTTACTGGACAAAATAGCTGCAGCACCAATACCTAAAGTAAATGCAACAGATCCTGAACAAGGAATAGAAACTTCAAATATACCTGTAATCGTATGGAAAAATAGTAAACACCCTGAAATTGCAAAAGCTTTTGTTGAAAGTTTATATGAAAAAGAAAAATACATTAAATTCTTACATTCTGTTCCAGGTGGTATGTTACCAGCCTTAAAAGATATTTCAAATGATCCTGCATACCTGGATAATCCAATAATCAAACAATTCCAGGATACAATCACAGTTATTAACAATGCTGTTGATAAAGGTACTGCAATTGGAATGGAATTTGGTCCAAAACCTGAAGCTGGAATAATTACAAGCCAAGGTGTAATTGAAAAGATGTTCCAGGAAATTATACTTAAAAATGTTCCCGTGGAAGAAGCTGCAAAAAAAGCCGAAAAGGAACTAAACGACTTATTTGCCGCGGCAAAATAACCAGCTAGCCACGTGACAGGAAAGGAATACTCATGAAAAAGAATAAAATGAAAATCGATAAGATAAATCTGGTGTTTGTTTTACCAGCCATGTTAATAGTTTTTCTTCTGCTGGTTTATCCTATAATTTCCAGTGTATATTTCAGCTTTACATCGAAAAACTTAATTAGACCATATTACAAGTGGATCTGGTTTGACAACTTCAAATTTGTCCTTACTAACCCTGAATTTTATCATGCATTCCTGACTTCAATAAAATGGACTGTTTTATCAATTACAGGACAGCTTCTGGTAGGATTTATAGCTGCTCTTTCCTTAAATAGAATTCCAAAATTTTCGGGATTTTATAGAACTTTACTTATTATCCCATGGGCGTTTCCTGCTATCGTTATAGCATTTTCATGGAAATGGATTTTAAACGATGTTTATGGATTTATACCGAATTTACTTACACAACTGCATATTACAAAGGAAAACATAAACTTTCTGGCAGATCCGAAAACCGCCTTCTGGATAGTACTGTTTATAAATATATGGTTTGGAGCACCTCTGTTTATGGTAAATATTCTGGCAGCCTTAAAGACTATTCCGCGTGAACAGTATGAAGCGGCTATTGTTGACGGTGCATCTTCTTTTCAGGTATTCCGTTACATAACAATAAGACATATACGTGGAGTTATAGGACTACTGGTTGTTTTAAGAACAATATGGGTTTTCAATAACTTTGACCTGCTTTATCTACTGACTGGAGGAGGTCCTTCAGACTTGACTACTACATTACCGATATACGCATACAAAACAGGATGGAATTTAAAAAGATTAGGAACAGCATCTGCAGTCACTATTCTACTGCTTCTGTTTCTAATGGCTGTGTGTTTTGGATATTTCAAACTGCTTAACAGATGGGAAAGAGAGGATGATAAATAATGAAATACAGTTATAAAAATAATATCTATACTGGATTAATCTATTTACTTTTAACTGTTATGGCAATAATTGCCGTTTTCCCTCTAATATGGATTATTCTTTCTTCCATAAAGCCTTCAAGCGAAATGTCCAATAATCCATTGGCTTTTATTCCTAAAAAAATTACATTCGATTATTATAGACAGGTTCTGTTTAGTCTGAATTTTATAAGAAATATAAAAAATAGTTTAGTTATATCATTTACAGCCACTGTAATAACTATAATTGTATCAGCCCTTGGAGCTTACGGAATTGTAAGATTTTTCCCTAAAGTAGGTAAAAAAATGACAAAAATGCTTATTACTACATATATGTTTCCTACTATCCTGCTGGCTGTTCCATACGTTACAGTTATGGCAAAATTAGGATTAATTAATACATGGATTGGTGTAGTTATTACTTATCTGTCGTTTTCCATACCATATGCGATATGGATGCTGATAGGATTTTTCCAAACTGTTCCTATTGGAATTGAGGAAGCCGCAAAGGTTGACGGAGTAGGAAAATTCGGGATATTTTTTCAGATTGTACTTCCTATAGTGTCTCCAGGAATTGTTTCAACTGCCATTTATACATTTATCAATACATGGAATGAATTTCTGTATGCACTGCTATTAATAAATAACTCTGAAAAAATGCCTCTGTCAATAGCCCTCTACTCTTTAACCGGTTCAGAAATACTGGACTGGGGACAGATGATGGCTGCATCAGTAATTGTAATCCTGCCTTCAGTAGTGTTCTTTATGATTATACAGAACAAGATTGCAGGAGGATTATCAGACGGGTCAGTTAAATAAACATATTAGGACAAAATTATATACATAATTTGAAGAAAGGAGAGTATGATTTTATTTTATACTATCATACATTACAGAAATGAAAAATATAAATTACGGAATAATAGGAACCGGATATTTTGGAGCACATTTAGGAAGAATACTTAATAAAATTGAAGGAGCAAAAGTTGTTGCCATTTACGATCCGGAAAATACAAAAAATATTTCTGAAGAACTTGGATGCGAAGTTTCAGAAAACATTCAGGAATTATGTGCAAGAGAGGATATTGACGCAATAATAGTTGCATCGCCAAATGGAGCACATAAGGAAGCTGTTTTAGAAGCTGCTAAAAATAAGAAACACGTATTCTGTGAAAAACCTATTGCACTTTCATATAAGGAATGCTCTGAAATGATAGAAGCTACAAAAAAGAATAACGTAATCTTTATGGCTGGCCATGTAATGAACTTCATGAATGGTGTAAGAAAAATAAAACAATTAATAAATGATGGTGTTATTGGAGAAGTTTTACATTGCCATTCTATGAGAAATGGATGGGAAAAGGAACAAAAGGAAATTAGCTGGAAAAAAATAAAGGAACTTTCAGGAGGCCACCTGTATCATCATATACATGAACTGGACTTTATACAGTTTATAATGGGAGTGCCTGAAAAAGTAACAATGGTTGGAGGAAACATCGCCCATCAGGGAGAAAAATTTGGTGATGAAGATGATGCCCTTTTCATAACACTTGAATTTCCAAATAAAAGATTTGCAACTTTACAGTATGGATCTGCATTCAGATGGCCTGACCATTCTGTAAAAATTCAAGGAACTAAAGGAGCTATCCTACTGGATCTTCAGGATGTAGGAGTTACTTTAAAAATTGATGATAAAGAAGAAAAATTCCTGCTTCATCGTACTAAAGAAGAAGATGATGACAGAACAAGAATATATAAAGGACTGGAAATGGACGGTGCAATAATGTATGGTAAACCTGACAGAATCCCTCCTTTATGGCTGCATGGAATTATGGAAATGGAAATGGAATTTCTACATAATGTTCTTCAGGGAGCTGAAGTTGATAAAGAATTCATTCCATTACTGGACGGTACTGCCGCAAGAGATTCCATTCTGACAGCAGATGCCCTTACTAAGTCTTTGGAAGAAGACAGAAAAGTAAAAATATCTGAACTTTTGTAAACTCCGTTTTGTTTCATTGCAATATAAAAAAAGTTGTCAATTTCTGGCAACTTCTTTTTATTTTACAATTTTATTTTTATTCTATTATTGGAATTACCTCTTTTTTTTATGACAACCCTTCCTGCAATACCGACAATGGCTCCTATAAATGCAGCTGTAAATATTCCTGCTATCCAACCGTAATTATTTATAACTTGTCCTCCAAGAATTGCAGAAGATACTGATGCTATTATGATTATAATATTTCTGTA
>ERZ772926.473-NODE-473-length-22812-cov-10.279343_pt1 | contig 22812 bp, 20 predicted proteins | sample MGYA00511136_ERZ772926 | MGnify/ENA primary metagenome ERZ772926 (study PRJEB29015, sample SAMEA2737917) | human oral metagenome | biome: human oral; feature: human-associated habitat; material: dental | place: China | collected 2153 ... | reverse complement strand
GAATCTATTTAAAAGATGAAAATTATATCTTAAATTACTTGAAAATATTAGGTTTATCCTCTTTATTAAAAATGTTTTTAATAAATTTGTTATTTAAATGGGGTTTAGTACGAGATACTAATTTTATTTAATCTACTTTATTTTAAAAATATAATTAAAAAAAAACAAGTAGATAGTTAAAATTTTAGTATGATTAAAGATTATAAAAGTAAGATAAAAGTAGATTTTATGATTTTTGTTGGTATAATTTTATTTTAAGAATAATATTATTTTTTATATATAAAATATAATAAAAAATTAGAAAAAGGTTGAAAAAGTTTTTTTTGTATGATATAAAGTATTAGGAATAAAATAAAAATATTTATAAAATATTTGATAGTTTTATCGTAGTAATTTGGAAATAGTGTGAAATTATTTTATAAATTGGAATTAAGATTTTAGACTACATTATTTAGGTAGAGAAATTTTCTTGATTTATACTTAGGTTATAGTTTAAGTATAATAGAGTTAAGTGATTTGTCGCTTAAATAGTGTAGTTTAAATTTTTTATGTTATCATAATTTATAAAGCCGAAAAGAATATAAAAAATAAGATAGATTTTGGATTTTTATAGACATCCTAATGTTCAATTGATAAAATAAATAGTCTGAAGTTTGAGCAAGATAATTATAATTTTTTGATGGAATGATAAAAGTAGCATAAATTTTAAATTTTTAGATATACTTTATTTACGTAATATTTAAAAATAAACAGAAGAAAGGAAATTAAAATGAATAAAGAATTGAAATTATATATTGTGAGACATGGGCAAACAGAATGGAATGTTTTGGAAAAGTTTCAAGGGCAATTAAATTCACCACTTACAGAAAGAGGAATTGAAAAAGTTGGGAAAATCGGGAAGGAACTTGAAAATGTGAAATTTGAGGCTGTATATACGAGTGAGCTTGGGAGAACTATTGGGACAGCTGAGATAATTTTGGAGAAGAATAATTTTGAGAAGAAAAAAAATATAGAGAAAAGATTGAAATTAAAAAAATTACCTGAATTAAATGAAATTTATTTTGGAGAATGGCAAGGGATGGATTTTAAGGAAATTTTTTTGAAATATCCAGAAGAGGCTCATAATTATTTTTATGATGTAAAAAATTATTGTGCGAAAAATGTGAAAGGAGAGGAATTGAAAGATGGACTCGAAAGATTTTTGTTAGGGTTGAAAAAGATTGTAAATAATAATGAAGAAGGGAATATTTTAATCGTAACTCATGGGACGGTTTTGGAATTATTTTTTAATTATATTGAAAATAAGGAAGCTGATGATTTGGATGAAAGGAAATTAATTGGAAATGGTGAATATCGGATATTTACTTATAAAAATGGGAAATATTTGATGGAAACTTTGGGAAAAAAATTATAAAAAGATGAATAAATCTGAGATTTGAGTAAAATTATTTTCATTATTAGATTTGATTTCAAAATATGCTTTAAACCTGTTAAAATTGAACTGATGAAATTAAGAAAAATTAGGGTTTAAGTAAAATAGTCATAACTTTTGAGTTCTGTTTTAAAGTAGTTTTACTATAATGTTGATAATTTCTGAAATAAAATTTTTAAGAATAAGTAATCGAGTATATTTGGAAACTATAAATTTTAAAATTAATTAGAAATAATAGAAATTTTTTGAAAGTGGAAAAAATATGTAAGGACAGAAATTATTTGGAATACTTGAAAAATAAGAGAGAAACAATTTTTTGTTTTTTAGGAAAATCTTATGATTACAAGAATGTTTACAAAAAATAAGAATAAGAAGAGGAAAATAAAATGATTTGGATAATTGGCGGAACAAAGGATTCTAGAGATATTTTAGATGAAATTTTGAAAGTTAGTAAAGAAAAAATTGTTATCAGTACAGCAACTGAATATGGGGGAAAATTGCTTAAAGATGTGGGAGAAAATGAAAATGTGGAAGTGATTTCTGAAAGATTGAATGTAATGCAGATTGAAAAAATAATTTCAGAAAAAAATATTGATCTGATAATTGATGCAAGTCATCCGTATGCTCAGAATATTAGTAAAATTGTCATTTCGATGGTGAGTTTTTTGAATGAAAGAGCGAAATCTGAAAAGAAAATTTTGAAATACATAAGATTTGAAAGAAAAATGCTTGATTATGGAAGCGAAAATGTTTTTAAGTTTGAGAATGTTAAGAAACTAGTTGAGTTCTTGGATCAATTTGAAAATAAGAATATACTGAGTACTTTAGGTTCAAATGCTTTGGAAGAGATTAAGGGAATTCGGGAAAAAAACAATTTATTTATAAGAATTTTGCCAACAACTTCTTCTATAGAAAATGCAGAAAATTTAGGATATCTTCCAAAAAATATTATTGCTATGCAAGGACCATTTTCGAAAAATATGAATGTTGCAATGTTGGAAAATTTTAAGATTGATTATTTGATTACGAAGGAAAGTGGAGAAACTGGAGGTGAATTGGAAAAGCTGGAAGCATGTCAGGAATGTAAAGTTGGGATTTTGGCGATTAAGCGACCAGTTTTAGATTATGGAATTGTTTTTAATACAATTTCTGAACTAGTTGACTATGTAAAAAATTTAAGTGTTTAATGTTAATATGTAATTCGATTTTCATTTAAGCATGTTTACAGAGGGTTAAATCGAAAAATTAAATAATTTAAAATTTTGTAATTTTTATGTCCATTTTTGAAATATTATTTTACTGTAACATATATTACAGTTATTATTATTAATTTGTGTTATAATTTTTTCATAGTGGACAATTTTACAAAATTTAGCATTAAAAGAGTCAGGAGGATATTTTATCTTTTAAAGGATATCTCGTAAATGCGGCTCTTTTTTAAATATTTAAAATTATTGAATTAAATGAAAATTACATAGATTATTTTTATGAAAAAAATGTAAATTAAGGAGATGAATAATGTTTAGTTTAGATGATACACTTTATGAAATTATAAATAAATATCCTGAAGCTTTGGATTTTTTTATTGCAAATGGATTTGAGCAGTTAAAAAATAAACAGATGCTTGAGGTTATGGGGAAAAATATTAAGTTAAGAATGGCACTTATGTCAAAAAAAATTAATCAAGAACTGTTTGTTGAAAAGCTGGAAACATTTTTGCAAAAAGATGCAGATGTTGATGTTTCACTGGATGAAAGCAAAGCTGATGAAAATAGTGACTTGATAATTGAAGGAGTTCTGCCTTGTCCTATCAGAATACCACTTTTAGAAGGTATAAAAGACTGGGTAAACGAACAGAACGAGAAAAACGATTATACTATTTCATATACCTTAAAATCAGCAAATTTAGGGCTTGACTGGGTTGTAGAAAAAGTTAAGACAGGAAATCCTGATAAAGTTTCGGACGTGCTTCTTTCGGCTGGATTTGAATTATTTTTTGATAAAAATTTGATGGGACAGTACATGGAAAATGGTATTTTTGAAACACACCTTGAAAATATGAATAAAGATTTCTGTAACGAAACTATTGACTTGCGAGATCCTAAAAAGCGTTACGCAATAATGGGAGTCGTGCCAGCAATATTTTTAGTAAACAAGACTTCTTTAGGTGACAGAAAAGTACCAGAAACTTGGGCAGACTTATTAAATGAAGAATTTGAAGACTCAGTTGCATTGCCAATGGCTGATTTGGACTTATTTAACGCCCTTCTTGCAAATCTTTACAAGGATTTCGGGATAGATGGGATACATAAACTGGCACGTTCATACAAAAAAAGCTTGCACCCTGCTCAAATGGTAAAAGCTAGAACTCGAACACCAGAAGCACCTGCTGTCAGCATTATTCCATACTTCTTTTCTCAGATGATTGACGGATCAGGAGATTTGGAGGCTGTATGGCCAAAAGATGGAGCTTTGCTAAGCCCAATATTTATGATTACAAAAAAATCTAAGGCAGATAAAATCAAGCCATTTATGGACTTATTTATGTCAAATGAAATTGGAACAATTTTTTCTGCAAATGGAAAATTCCCGTCAACAAATCCAAATGTGGATAACCATTTAGAAGAACATCAGAATTTTAAATGGATTGGCTGGGATTATATCTATAGCCATGATATTGGAAAAATTATTCGTGAATGTGAAGATGAATTTAATAATGATGTGCAAAAAAGCCTTGCACAATAAAATTTAAAAAATAAAAAAGGAGAGATAACTATGAATTTAATAATATTTTCAGGCCCACCATCATCAGGAAAAACAAGCGTTATTCTAAAAACAGTAGAAGCCTTAAAATCACAAGGAATGTCAGTTGGAGTAGTAAAATTCGACTGCCTTTACACAGATGATGACAAATTATACGCAAAAGCAGGAATTCCAGTAAAAAAAGGAATTTCAGGAGCTTTATGTCCAGATCATTTCTTCGTATCAAATATCGAGGAAGTTGTACAATGGGGAAACAGCCTTGGGCTTTCAATATTAATTACAGAATCGGCAGGACTTTGCAACAGATGTTCGCCATATATCAAGGACATCAAGGGAGTCTGTGTAATTGACAATTTATCAGGAATTAATACGCCTAAAAAGATTGGACCATTATTAAAAGCCGCTGATATTGTGATTATTACAAAAGGGGACATTGTTTCACAAGCTGAACGTGAAGTTTTTGCCTCACGTGTGAACTCTGTAAATCCAAAAGCTGTAACAATGCACGTTAACGGGCTTACTGGACAGGGAGCATACGAATTAAGTACACTTCTTTATGAAAAAGAACTGGAAATAGACAGCGTTCAAGGAATGGAACTTAGATTTCCAATGCCATCGGCACTTTGCTCTTACTGCTTAGGAGAAAAGAGAATCGGTGAAAAATATCAGATGGGTAATGTCCGAAAAATGAATTTACAGCAATAAAAAAATAGATAAAAATAATAAAAAAGGAAAAAATATGAAAAATAACGATTTAATAAATAAATTGACTATTAGTGAACTTAGCAATAAATATCCCTTTGCAGAAAACTTTTTTACGGAAAACAACTTGCCTGTGGAAACTTTTCAGGATAAGACATTTCACGAGTTCATCGTAACTTTTGCAGAAGATAAAATTGAGGACTTTGCACTGGATGTGGAAAAAATTGAGGAAAGTCTAGTTGATTATATTGAGCAGATGAAACTTTTTTTGGGAATGGAAGAGGAAAATTCGATTGATATGCTTACAATTGTCGCTGGGCAAGATAAATCTGGGAATAAAGAGGGATTTGAGCGGCTTGATATTCATAAATCAGAAATTATTTCCATTGTAGGGCCTACAGGCTCTGGAAAATCAAGACTTCTTGCCGACATCGAATGGACTGCCCAGAAAGATACTCCAACACAGCGTCAAATCCTTATAAACGGTGAACTTCCAGACAAAAAATGGCGTTATTCCTCAAACAACAAACTAGTCGCACAACTATCACAAAACATGAATTTTGTTATGGATTTATCAGTAAAGGAATTTCTAGAACTGCACGCTCAAAGCCGAATGATTGAAAATATTGACGAAACTGTGGAAAAAATCATTACCGCTGCAAACAATCTGGCTGGAGAGCAATTTGACTTAACTACTGCAATCACAGCCCTAAGTGGTGGACAATCCCGTGCTTTAATGATTGCCGACACAGCCATTTTAAGCTCATCTCCAATTGTCCTAATTGACGAAATTGAAAATGCAGGAATTGACAGGAAAAAAGCCTTGGAATTACTTGTTTCATCTGACAAAATCGTATTAATGGCAACACACGACCCAACATTGGCACTAATAGCAGACAAACGAATTATAATAAAAAATGGTGGAATCAGTAAAATTATTACAACAAGTGCTGAAGAAAAGAAAATTTTGAAAAAACTGGATGAAATGGATGATATTATTCAAAAAATGAGAAGTGATTTGAGAAAAGGAGAAATTTTAAAAAGTGATTTTTAATCCAGAAATTTGTTTTTAAAAATTAGTAATGAAAGTAAATTAGGGAGAAATATTCAGAATTTGTTTATTTTCTCCCTTTTTAAATGGAGAATAGAAAGAACTGAAACAACTGGAGAATTTGAGAAATTGATTGAGAATGAAGATAAAGTTCATATTACGTGATATTAAGCCTTAGCGTTTGTTAAATCGTTTTTTGGTACAAGAATGTCCTGCCTGATGTAAAATTTTTTCGTTATGGGACTAATATGAGCCTATTTCATAAACAAAAAAATAACCGTTGTTGTAAAAGACAGCGGTTATTTGAACATTTAGCTTTATTTTTTATTTAGCTTTATTTTTTAATAATTTCTCCATTTTCCAGTCCAATAGTGATTTATACTCCATTGCCTCAATATGTTTTTCTACACTTTCTTCTCCTTCTTTTAATTTTTCTTCTAATTCATCTACTTCTTTTAATATAACATTATAAAAGTCATATGCTTTTTCTTCATCTGGAAGTTTATTGTATTCCTCTCTTACTTTATCTATATTCTCCTGTATTTTTGAATATTTTTTAAACTTTGCAAAAGTAGTCGCTCTAAATAAATATCTATAAATTTCTGCTCCTAAATATAATTTATCATTTCCTACTATTTCTTCAAAAAAAGTATCTAAATCTTCATATTTTTTAAACCAAGGGATTATTTTGTTTTTTATTTCTTCTAAAATACTTTTCATCCCTTTTTCCATCTTTTCTTCTCCGTCCAAATCTACAAATTCTGTCTCACTACCATTTCCTATAGAATCTTTCATTATGTAACTATATATTGGTATTATTGCATACTCTATTCTTAATTCATGATAATATCTAAAAAAACCTATATATTCAAATAATCCTATTTTATTTAATTTGCAAAATCGTCCTGTTCCTTTCTTTTTATATCCAAAATCTTTCATAGGCTTATTAAAAATTTCTTTAAAATATTTCTTATATAGTTCGTTATATTCTTTTGTTGATAATTCTTCCATTTTTTCTTCCTTTCTATTTCCATATTGTTATATCTGATTTTTTTATTGTTCCATTAGATTTTTCAATTATTTTCTGGATTATTTCTTTTTCTTGTATAGAAGTAATCCCCTGACCCCTAGCATCAATTACAATATTTTATTTTGTTCCAACAGGAGTTCTTTTTTCATATTGTTCTACTATAGTTTTAGCCATATTAATTTATTATACCATATTTGTTTATAAATTCATCTAGAGTTTCATTAAATTTTATATTTCCAAATTTTTCCTTTATTTCTTCCTCAGAAACATTGAATTGAATATCAGTATTGTCTTTTTTTATATAAAAATACCCTGAACATCTTTTCTTCTTTAAATCTGTCCCATCAAAATGTCCAATATAATAATTAGATAATTTGGAAAATCTATCTACAAACTTACAGTTATCATTATTTTTTGTCGTTAGCCCTATTTTATCATTCATCAATAATTCCACTTTATCGTCTTCAAGTATTCCATATTTCTGAATAATATAATCATCATTTATATGGTATGCCATTTTATATTGTTTGCTTGGTATGGTAATAATGTAACGAATAGCACATATAACAGCAATAAATATTAAAAAAATCCCAAAACATAATGATATAACACTTTTCATTCTTTAAACTCCTCTATTTAATTAGTTTATTTTCCAGCCTTTCCTTTTAAAAATTTCAATACTTCTTCTCTATTTTTAAATGTTTCTTGATAAATATATCTGTATCCACTTGACATACTATAACGAGCCATTAAGTTTCAATTCTGCATGTTTCTCAAAAGTTTTAGCATCCTATCAAAAATAGCCTTTTCAATGTCAAAAATTTTAGAAAATTTTTCTTCTTTAAATTTTTTTATTCTTTCAACATTGTTTATCATTTTCATAACCAGTATTATTTTACGCCTTGATTCGAATAGATTTATTAATTCTAAAAATTAAATACATAACCACAAAAATAACAACTGTAACATTTATCACAAATAAATTAACAACACTAATTTTTCTTAATAATAAACTAGAAACAAATAACGTTCCGAATGAAAAAATCCTTGAAAAAAATGATTTCATTGAAGTTATTGCACTTATTTTTTCTTTTGACAGGATTTTATTAAAGTGAAATTCAAAATAATAGTTAATTATAAAAAAAATTGTACATAATATTAGGTATATTCCTGTAAATATTAGATTATTTTTTAATATTATTACAGTTATTGCCATTAAAAATATTAAAATTAATAAAAAATACAATTTTTTCGTATTTATAAGCAGAATATTTGTGTTGTATGCAATAATCACAATTATTTGAAACAGTACATACATAACAAAAAAATTCTTTTCGCCAATTCCTTTGTCTAAAAAAAGTTTTTGCCATAACTGAAAATGGCTTTGAATAAAAATTTGTATAATTCCAAAAAATATAAAATAATACTTCATTACTCTTTTTTCTTTCAATTCAGAAATACACTCGGCTATATGCCTTTTAAAAATTTGAAAGTTTATATTTTCATTTGCTTTTTTATTCTCATCGGAAAAAAATAAGGCTGTTAGCAATATATTGATAAGTATCAAAGTAATAGAAATAAAATAAATATTTACACCTATCTTAAAATAAAGTAAAAATCCTATTCCTGAACCTAAAATAGAAGAAAAAGTTGAAATTTGCTTTTGATATTTTAAAAATTTTTGCAATCCAGTTTCATTATTTTTCAAACTATTTATTAAAACTACATCAATTGTTCCAGTTTCCAGTGCATTTGCCAATCCATATATTGTATATGCAACTGATAACCAAAACAGGCTTTTAGAAAATATAATTAGGAAAAAAGTTATAATCAATGTAAGTAATGATAAAATATAGACTTTTTTACATAGTTCAACATTTGGCTGATAACCTTCAATTGCTGATGTGTTATGTTTTGAATGATTTAATGAAAGCAAAAACTCTCCACCATCTGTTTCCATATTCAGCAATTTCATATTATTTTTTAAATACTTATTTATGACTGTTTTAAAATCCCAAGGTAAATTTTTCTCTTCTGAATAACGTCTATGAATATGAGAAAAATCCATCTAATCCCAAATATATCCAAAAATTCTGTGTTTGAATGTTAAATTATATTTTATGAAATTATATATGATCTTAATTTTTAATATATTTTTATTAAGTAAATTATATCATAAAAAATTTCATTTTTTCATTTTTTTGCAAGAAAAGTAATTAATCTACCATTTGTAGAAGCAGGAGACTTCTTGCTAGATTTTGTTAAAAATAGTTATTGTTGAATGATTTTTAATGAAAGAAATAACAGTTGTCTTTGTAATTACAAGCACTTTTTCTTATGTAATGAATGTTATAAATCTGAATGTTTCATTTTATAAAAAAATTTATAAAAATTTTATTTGACAAAATAATATTTTATGGTATAATGTAATCAAGAAATAATTGTAATCGTTTCAAAATAAAAATAATACTATAATTAAATTAGGAGGAAATTTATGTCTTTAATAGGAAAAAAAATTGAAAATTTTACAGCTCAGGCTTATCAAAATGAAGAATTTAGAGAAGTGAACTTTGAAAAGGACTTTTTAGGAAAATGGAATATTGTTGTATTTTATCCAGCTGATTTTACATTTGTATGTCCGACAGAATTGGAAGATTTGGAAAATCATAGGGAAGAATTGGAAAAATTAGGATTTAACGTTTATTCAGTAAGTACAGATACTCACTTTACTCATAAAGCGTGGCACGATCATTCTGAAGCAATTGGAAAAGTTAAATATACAATGATTGGAGACCCTACAAAAGCTATTTCAAGAGAATTTGAAGTATTGAATGAAGAAAGCGGATTAGCTTATAGAGGAACTTTTGTTATAAATCCTGAAGGAAAAATTGTTGCTTACGAAGTAAATGATGAAGGAATCGGAAGAGATGCTTCTGAATTAGTAAGAAGAGCAAAAGCTGCAAAATTTGTTGCTGATAACCCAGGATTAGTTTGCCCTGCGAAATGGAAAGAAGGGGAAGCTACTTTAAAACCAGGATTAGATTTAGTAGGTAAAATCTAGGTTTTTTTCAAAAAGTTATAAAATTTTATTTAAAGAGGAGGGAAAAATGGCTTTATTAGATAGCAATATTGTGGAACAGTTAAAAATGTACTTTGATAAAATTAATGGAAATATTGAATTAGTTTCATTTTTAGATGAAAGTGAAAAATCAAAAGAGCTAGACAGTTTTTTACAGGAAGTGGACGCTATTTCAGGAAAAGTAAATTATGTAAAAAAATCATTTGAAGATGACAAAGCTGATTTGGAAAAAGCAAAAATTACTCGTCCAATATCATTTACAATATTGAAAGATGGAGAAAATACTGGAATTAATTTTTCAGGGATTCCTGGTGGACACGAGTTTAACAGCTTTATTCTAGCTATTTTAGGATTAGCTGGATTAGGAAAAAAATTGGAGGGAGAACAGCTTGCAAAAGCAGAATCAGTTAATAAACCTGTAAATATTGAAACATTTATTTCATTATCCTGTACACATTGTCCAGATGTAGTTCAGGCATTGAACTTAATTTCTGCAAGCAATAAAAATATTACAGCAACAATGGTAGACAGTGCTGTATTCTTTGAAGAAGCAAAAGAAAAAGATATTCAGGCAGTACCAGTTGTCTTTATAGATGGAGAGCAAAAGTCAGTTGGTGCAAAAACTATCGAAGAATTACTGAATCTAGTTGTAAATGCTTAATAAAAAGTAGAATTTGCGAAGAGAGAAAATTGATTTATCTTAAGGAACAGAATAGTTTTTAGATAAAAAGAGCATGGCTTATGAACTAAATGAAAAAATCAAAAAGTTTATGAGTCGTGCTTTTTGTTTTTGAATAAAATAAATTTATTTAAATTACATGATAGTGTGAATAGTAAAAATATTAGCTAGAATAAGGAGAAATACGTAAATAGAGTAAAATTTAAACTTGCAAAAACTTATCTAATAATGATAAAATATTAAAAAGAGAAAATAAATTTGTGAGGTGAAAATAATGGGAACATTTGAAGATTATTTAAAATTTGAAGTTACTGAAGCTCAGGAAGATGAAAAACAGTTGAGAATTATAGAAAAAATTTCTTTATCAGAAGAAACTGAAAAGGCTATAAAAGGTATAGACAAGGATATTACAATTATCGCTGTAGCACAAGTTTACTGTCCCGATTGCCGTGCAACTGTACCTTTCCTAAAAAAATTCAGCGACTTGAATAATAAAATAAAAATCGACTACCGTTCAAGAGAAACTGCCAAAGAATTTTTTCCAAATACAGATGAAAAAATAAAAATACCTACTTTAATTTCGTATGTTGATGGAAAATATAATACTTTTTGGAATGAATTTCCAGCTGTAGTAAAAAATGAAATGGATAAAAATCCAGAAAATTTTGAAGACATTAAGTACAATTTCAGAATTGGAAAATTTAATGCACAAATTGAAAAGGAACTGGTTGATTACTTGACTTCTTTATAAAATAAAAAAATAAAAAGCAGGGAATAAGAATTTTTTACATTTTTTTCCTTGCTTTATTTTATAGACTTCCCCTTTTTCAAAGTCAAGCCGATAAAAGCTAAATAAATAAAAATTATTGTAACTTAACTTTAACTTCTTATTTTCAAAAAGAATGCAAGAATATTCAAAATCCAAAATTGTAAAGGGTAAAAAATATAGAAAAACCATTTGTGAATTGGTGCCTTGCTTCCTTTTTTTCCATTGTACAAAAATATGAATGGTAAAAATAAAAATGTTAAACCGTCGCTGTTATAGCAAAAACTGTCAAACCATGCTCTTGAATTAGGGTATTTAGCAGGATTTAACGATGGCGTAAATAATGGAATATATAACATATTCAAAATTAAAAATGTTATTACCTGCTTTTTTCTATTTCCATAGAATGCCCAAAAACTAATCATTGTAAACAAAGTCTGTATTCCACCTTCAAGCCCCATGATATAATTTCCAATCACAATCGGAACAAAAGAAAATACCAATCCCAAAATAAAAAGAAAAATTCCTAAAATATTATAAATTACTTTTTTACTACTTCTCCCTTTTTGCAAGAAATAAATTATTGTAAATCCAATCGCAAGACTTAAAAAAATATTATCTACTATTTGATATCTTTCTCCTAGTATAATAAATGAAATTACATTTCCAAATTGCATCAAAATAGCGGCTATCCACAATCTTGCCATATATTTTTTACGGTTTCTTGTATGATAAAAGCCTTCCACTGTAAAAAATGCAAATAACGGCGCTACAAATCTAGTTATCAAATGAATCCAGGATGGCAAAAACCCTGAAAATGCAAAAAATACTGAATCTAAAAACATAAAAAATAAAGCAATGTACTTCAATTGATTGGTGTTCAACTTTTTCATAAAATTCTCCTTAAATATTTTTTCTGAAAAATTATAACACTTTTATTATTAAAAGTTATAACATTATACATAAAATAACCTTTATTATTAAAAATATATAAAATTTTCTCAAATCATTTCAAAGCCAAACTGAATAAGCATCAATTTTTAAATTTGCTTTTAAAATAATTTTACTATATTACAAATTCCAAAATGAAATCTCAATATTCTCACTTTTAAAATTATTATCTATTTCAGTATTTTCAATTTCTTCATAAAAAACTTTATACATCTTGCTTTTATACTTAAAAACCTTCATTTTATCTAAATTCTTTTCCAAAAACGAGTTCTCATAACTTCCAATCATAAAAAAATCACAATTATAGCCTTTATTTTGAATAAATTTTACAGCTTTTCTAAATTCATTTTTATTTTTTTTCTCATCTGCATTTTTATCCTTTAAAACAAAATCCACATACAAAAAATTTGAAATTTTATTGATTTCAGGCATTTCTGGATATCCAAAAAAAGCTATTACTTTTCTAAATTTATACAAAAATTTATAAATTTTTTTGTAATCTGTCACAACGTATTTTTTATTTGTCTTATTTTTCAGATAAATTTCAAAATTTCCATAGTTCAAAATTTCTTCATCCTTTACTATTAAATCGCCTTTTTTCACATTTTTCAAGCTAAAAAATACAATGTTTTTATAAAATTCATAAATTGGCATACTTTTTCGCCTTTTTGTCAAAATTTTTTGTGCTATTTTATTTTCTTCCAAAATAGTTGTAATTATGTTTTTTACCCCAAGTTTTTTTGCTTCTGTTATCAGCATTTCATAAGCCTTCCCAAAATTAACTTTATTCCGATATTCTTTTTTTATTCTAAATGAATTTAAATACCCGATATTATTTTTAAAAATAGAACAAGCCCCAACACCAACAAGATTGTCATTTTCAGTATCAATTCCTACCACGATAATCGGAGTTTTTTCGCTATCCTTATGCAATGATTCAAACAAATTCGGCACTTTCTCGTATTTTACCTGTACAAGCGATTCCATTTCCTCTTCATCCAGAATATTTCTTATTTCATCGCTATAATCACTATTTTGAATAATTTTAAATTCTATTTTTTTCATCTTTCCCCAATCTTCTGATTAAATCCCGTGCCATAACTTCTTTCCCAGTCGCAGGAAAAATTTTATCATAACCATTCAGAATAATCTTTTTCCAACTTTCAATCAATTCTTCCTTATTCTCCCCAAATAACGGAATTAAGGGAAACTTAAAAAACAAATTCTGAATCAGATCTCCACAAAACAAATATTTCTCATTATTTTTTTCATCAAAAACTGCAACCGAAACCGAATCATTTGAATGTCCTTTTGTTTCAATAATTTCCATATTTCCAAAACCGTATTCTGAAAGTAAAATCTTTTCCTGTTGTAAAAAATCAATAAAAATCACTTTTTCCATATCAGTTTTCTCCAATTTTGAAAAAATATTTTTACTAAAATTCTTTTTACTTTTCAATTTTTTAGAAATCTTTTCTGTAAATGGATAAAATCCATTTGGAATAATACTTTTTCCTGTTTCTAATATATTTTCAGAATTTTTATGTGCAATAACTCTAACATCTCCAATTTCATCAATGAGTATTTTCAGATTTCCCACATGATCAGAATGGGAATGGCTTAGAACTATCATTTTTATCTTTTTTATATCTCCAATTTTTTGAATCAGTTTTTTCAAAATTTCTTTATTTTTCACATTTATTCCTGTATCCAGCAATAAATATTCATCATTTTTATTTTTAAATAAATACAAATTATTTAGACCGATTTTTATTTTTTCTATCATTTTTAGAAAGCTCCTTGATATTTTAATGAAAAACCTGCCAGTCCAGTAGATAGAACTGACAGGCATAAGGTGGGAAGAACAATGGGAATTTACTTAATTATTTTTGACTGCTAAAAAATAAAAAAGCAGCGATTATAACTGCTAAAACAGTCAAATCCCAGTTCATCATTGAGACCACCTCCCAACATATTGAACATAACATCAAGGTTTGTGAAGCCTTGACAAATGATTATAACATAAAAAAAAGTCCCATTCAATAATGAACAAGACTTTTTTTCACAATTTGTTATATTCAATCTGTTGGTTTTTGCTCAAAAATATTATAACACTTCTAAAGATAAATTTCAATACTAAAAAATTAATTTTTTTATTTTCTGTGGTATAATTTATTAAATAGATTATATTTAAAGGAGCATTTTATGAAAACAACCATAGATTTTATAATATTCTCAATTTTTTATATTTTTATAAAAATCTTTAATTTTCTTTCCCCCAGAATTCGTCTAAAAATATCTGAATTTATTGGCGTTTTGCTTTTTTATCTCATTCCAAAAGGAAGAAAATTGTCGTATCGTAACTTAAATTTGATTTTAAATGAACAAAATAGTTTTAATTATTCAAAGAAAAAAATTAAAGAAATTGCGATAAAATCTTATAAAAATACAGCAAAGTCGTTTTTACTGCCCTTCTGGATTTATGAATATTTTGAAAATTTTTCGCCAAAAATATATAATTCTGAATTACTGGAAAAATTAAAGAGTGAAAATGAACGGATTATTCTTGTTACTTCACATTTTGGATTTTTTCACGCCAGCCTTTTTCCAACGAGAAACGACGCAATGTTTATTCCTATTAGAATTATCTCAAACAAATTTATTGAATCTTATATGGATAAAATCCGTTTTAAGAATAACATGACTTATTTTCCAGAACAAAATTACAAATCTTTTTTGAAAAATAAAAATTCAAAGGGCGTTTTTGTGCTTTTAAGTGACGTACGAAAACCAGATGGGGATAAAATCACATTTTTTGGCTTACCTACCACTAATTCAGGCTTTCCTGCCTATTTTTCCAAGAAAGAGAATATTCCAATTGTTATTATTCACAATGAAGTTGATGAAAACAATATTTGCCACATTTTTATAGACAAAGTTATCCATCCTGAAAATTACAAAAATAGACACGAAATAATGAAATCTATTTTAACTGAATACGAAAAAATTATCCTAAAACTGCCAGAGCAATGGTTCTGGTTTCAGGACAGATGGCGGGATGGAATCTAACTTTTATTTTTCCTGTCCTTGACTTTCAATATATCTTTTAAAAACTTACTGAATCTGTTCAATAATATAAGGTTTTTTTATTTTCACAAGGGGTCAATACCCCTTGCTTTATAACATTTGTTTTATCAAATTCTAAATATAGTCGAACCATTTAAAATAGAACTATTAAAAATTATTTTGGAGCTTCATCCAAGTTTTGTGCATACGGTAAATCATATTTCCCCATAACTTCTTTTTTCAAATTAAAGTTTTGTGCAAAAAATATTGCAAACATTCCCAAATCATGGCTTCGTTTTAACTGCATAAATCCTCTTTTAAGTATTGAACGCCATCCAAAAAAGCTTTTTCTTGCATTGGCACATTTTTGGGAAAGCTCATCGGGAGTCTGATCGCTTGGAAGAAAGGAAATTCGCCCATAAGGATAATTTTCATCCAGCCACCATTTTTCACTAAGAAGCCGTTTTTCTTCTCTTAATTTTCTATAAACGCCTGTTTTTGGGAATGGTACAAGATGGTTAAATGCTGCAAAATAAAATCCATGTTTTTTGGCAAATTTTACCGTTTCATCAAAAGTTTCCTTCGTGTCATTTCCATAACCGAATACAAAAGTAGCATAAATTCCGATTCCATAACTATGAATTTTTTCCGTCAGTTCATTTATTTCCCCAACGCCACTTCTCCAGCCTTTCCCCATATCCTTTAAAATATTTGGATTCATCGATTCATACCCAATCAAAATCATCTTACATCCGCTTTTTTTCATCCAGTAAAGCAGTTCATCATTTTTCGCAATGGTAATAGCCCCTTGCGTTACCCATTTTATATTTAATGGAGCAATCGCCTTGCAAATCTCAATCGCATGTTTATGATCCGCTACAAAATTATCATCAATAAAAAAAACATACTTCTTCCCGGAATTTTTTATATCCTGCACAATTTCCTCAATAGGCCGCCTAAAATACTTTTTCTCATAATAGGAATGAATCGCACAGAAATCACATGCAAAATTGCACCCACGCCCTGTTTCAATCAGTGCAAGCGGTGAATATTTCCTATCCTTGTAAATACTCCTGTCAGGCATTGCAAAAGACGTAGTTACCCCATAATACCGTTTTTCCAGCTTATTCTTGCTCAAATCGTTCAACATCTTTGTCCACACGCTTTCCGCATTTCCCAAAATAATCGAATCAAAATGTTCCAGACACTCGTCAGGCTCTACAGTTGGATGATAACCCCCTGCAAGTACCTTTATTCCTCTTTTCTGAAATTTTTTTGCTATTTCGTAAGCCCTTTTGGCAGTATAAGTTTCCACAGAAATCACAACCAGATCTGTATTTTCCTCATAATTTATAAACTCATTCCTGTCATCCATAAAATTCGTTTCAACATCCTCAGGAGTTAAAGATTTTAAAACTGCAATCATAAGTGGCTCCATATTTTTCCATGTTTTTATATATTTCTGCCCTTTTTTCTTCCCAATGGCAGGCAGTATAAATGTTATTTTCACTGTTTTTCTCCTTTTTTCTCAACTTCTATTTATCAAATTTTATCTTCCCATACTTCCTAAATTTCCGTGCATGCTGTCTTGAAAATACTTCCAGAATGAATTTCAGCCCCTTATTCCTAGAAGTTTTCACTCTTCTTATAATTCGCTTGAAAGTGAAAGTGTCAAGCCACAATTTATAAAATTCCTTCTGCAATGTGTCGTAACTCATATTTTTAGGCTTGAATACGACTGTTTCAGTGTCGTAGTAATACCAGTCCTCTGTAAGCAATCTGCCTTCTTCTTTTAACTGATTAAAAAAAGGTGTTCCTGGATACGGAGTAATTATGTTATATCTTGGCACATCTACCCCAATTTCCTCAATAATATCAGGAATTTGGCGAATTGACTCCACTGTGTCAGTTTCCATTCCTATCATAAGTGTGGAAAGGACTGATATTCCATAAGATTGAATCGTTTTTACGAGTTTTTTGTATTCTGCGACATTGTTAAATTTTTTATTTACTCCATCAAGATTTTCCTGAACAAAACTTTCCAAGCCAATAACCAAGCCTATACAGCCAGATTCTTTCATTAACTGAAGAATTTTTTTATCATTGCCGATATTTATTGTTGCAGAAGCAGTCCATTTTATTTTTAATTTCTTCAATTCTTCCATTAGCTGAATGGCGTAATTTCTGTTGCCTAAAAAGTTTGGATCAAGAAATATCCATTTTTTGGGCTTATTCGCTTTTATTTCATTTATCACGTACTCTATGCTTTTTATCTGATTTTTTCCAGAATACATCTTTGTGATGGAACAGTAGGAGCATTTATTGGGACAGCCGTTGTTTGCGACGATTGTGCCATAATTTTTAAAATATTTTTTATTTTTCAAAAGTTTTCGGTTTAATGGCTTCGGTTCATAATCATTTCCAACGAGGTTAAAATATTCTCTTTTTGGAGTTCCATTTGTAAAATCTTCAAGAAACATCGGAAATGAAATTTCAGCAGCTCCCGTAATTACTGTATCAAAATATTGTAATGCCTCTTCTTTCAAAGCTGTCGCATAATGCCCGCCAATTAATGTATATGCTCCTTTACTTTTCCAAAACTTGGCAATCTCTTTTGCCCTTTTCGATCCTGAAATTACCGAAGAAATACAAATTAAGTCAAATTTTTCATTTTCATATTTTTTAGAAGTAGCATCCCATTTTTCCACACCTTCATCCACAATAACAACATCAGCGTTATACTTTCTGTCAATTAGTGATTCCAGCGTTATTAACGTAATTTGCGGATAATATTTTCTTTTGTGAATCGAGTTGTATTTGTAAATGTTATCCTTTGCTAAAACAAGCATTATTCTCATAATTTTATTCCTTTTTTGTTATAAACTTCTTTTCGATTGATATAATTTACAGCAAGAAATACAAGAGCATGTTTAAAATTGGCAGCACCGTCAAACAGCCTTTTCCAGATACTCGAATGTCTGTTATATTCCACCTTGCACTTCAAAATTCCAGCCTCAAATTCCTCAATCGTCATATTATATGGCTCAAAGCACGCTTTCCCATAACGAAAGTTCTCGTCCAGCCACCATCTTTCATAAAGCAACCGACCTTCTTTTTTTAATCTTTCATAAAAAGGAGTTCCTGGTATCGGCAATGCTGGGTTAAAGCCTGCAAGGAAAAATTTATGCTTTTTAGAAAATTCCAAAATTTCATCAAAGCAGTTTTTATCATCATAATCATACCCAATTACATAGCTTGCATGTACAAGAATCTTGTTTTTTTTATAAATATTAATGATTTTCTCATAATCAAACTCATAATTTGCAACCTTTTTCATTTTCTTAATATTTTTTATATTTATATTCTCAAATCCCAGAAGCATTTCAATGCACCCCGCTTCTGACATCAATTTTATCAATTTCTCATCTCTTGCAATATCGATGCTGCCTTGACAAGCCCATTTTATTTTCAGTTTTTTCAATTCTTCAAACAGCTGCAAAGCCTTTTTCTTATTTGCAAAAATATTATCATCCACAAAATAAACGATTTTCGCCCTTTTATTCGTTCTAAAAATTTCCTTTACCTCATTTATCACATTCTCAACATCCCTATGTTGAAAATCTCCTTTGTGAACTGCCCCAATCGTGCAAAATTCACATTGGTGCATACAGCCTCGCCCAAACTGAACTGGCACGACAAAAGAATATTTTTTCCCCTTGTAAATGCTCCTATCATAAACAACATTATTAATATCCGGCAATTTTCTACATTCATACCTCTTTTTCGGCACCCCATTTTCCAAATCGTTCAAAAATTCATTCCAAGTAACTTCTCCACTTCCCACACAAACTGTATCTGCATGTTCCTGCACTTCATCAGGCATAAGCGAAGCGTGATACCCTCCGATCATCACATAAACTCCACGTTCCCTATAATTTTTTGCTAGTTCATAAGCCCGCCTAGCCGTCATTGTAAACGTAGAAATTACAATTAAATCAACCTCAAGATCCATCGGAATATCCTCAATCCTATCATCAAACAGCATAAGCTCATGTCGAGTCTTATCCGTAAGCCCCGAAAGCACCGCAAAAGCAAGTGGCTCTATCGCATCATTGGAACGTTTCCCCCCCATATTTGGACGTAAAAAAGCTATTTTCATTTTTCTTCTCCTCTCTTTCTTACACATCTGTTTTTATTTTATCCTATTCCCCATTTAAATAACAAAATTATTACAAACTTTTCTAATAAAGGGTATAAATCTAATATTTTCAAATAATTAAAATATAATTTTCATTTTTCAATCAGATTCTAGTATAAATAACCCGTCGGAGCATTTTTCTGTGCTGGCAAAACTGTCTGAGCATAGCGAGTTTTTTGTCAGTGCAGAAAAATGTCGTAGACTAGCCATAGGTTGTAGGATTTGCGGCAATGAGCAATCCTACGAAAATAAAAAGAAAAAACATAAATATAAATGAAAAAACTATTATTAATCAAAATTTCTTAATAAAAAAATAATTTATATGATTGTTTATTTAAAATTAACTAATTAATCTACATTTGGAATATCAGAATTATCTGTCATTTTTTCAAAAGTAAATTCCTCCAATTTATCGGCATAATGCCTATACCCCAAGTTAGTATTAAGCATAATTGGTGCAATAACGCTGAATCTTGCGATTCTTTTAAAAATCGAGCTTACTTTATAAGTTTCCCTCCAAGCGTAAATTCCACCTTCCTGAAGTTCCTGTGCTGTCATTTTTTTTGGATGAAATACAGCGTGCTGAACATCGTACATTGTCCAGTTTTTTTCAAAAATTCTGCCTTGCTTTTCCAAATCATTGTAAAGTTTTGTTTTAGGAAATGGAGTTAATATAGAGTATCTTGGCAAGTCAACTTTCATTTTTATTACTTCCTCCACAGTTCGCTTGAATATATCCTTATCATCGCCATCTGCACCGAATGTAAAAGTTCCGTTTACAGCAATGTCATAATGATGCAGCTTTTTCATAAGCAAATGGTAATCAGCCATAACATTTACCCCTTTATTCATAGCCCGCAATGATTCCTTCGAGACAGCTTCAAATCCAATAAGCAAGCCTTTACAGCCACTTTTTGCCATTAGCCTTATCATTTCATCATCGTGAACAAGGTTGGAAGTTGCCAGCCCAAACCACCATTTTTTGAGAGGTGTCAATTCAATAAACAGTTTTTTAGCATAATTTCTGTCAGCAATCAAATTTAAATCTATAAACAAAACTTCTTTTTTCTTAAAAGTCTCAATTTCTGCAATAATTTCATTAATCGGTCTTTTTAAAAATGTTGGATATAAAGCCTTCCCAACACAGAATGAACAGTCAAAAGAGCAGCCTTTGGTTGCCTCAATGCTGTTTATCGAAACATATCTTTCCTTTTTCAGAAGTTCCCTTTTTGGTAATTTTAAATTTTCAAGACTATTTTCCTTCTGGACATAAAATTTCTTTAACCTGTTATTTCTCGCATCTTCCATTATTTCAGTAAAAAGCCACTCTGAACGGCCAATTACAACAGAATCACAGTGCTGTATCGCTTCTTCTGGACAAAGTGTCGGATGCGGTCCGCCTAAAATAACCTTTTTCCCTTTGCTTTTAAAGTATCTTGCGTATTTATACACTCTTTCTGATGTTCCCGTAATAGAAGTCATAACCACAATATCCGCATCCAGTTCAAGCGGTATTTTTTCAATTGTTTCATCATGAATTACAACTTCAATATCTTCTGGAATATATGCCGCAAGTGTCGATAATGTGAGCGGTGCATAGTGAATCGCCTTCTTAAATGTTCCGTTAAACCTGTACATTGCCCCTGCTGGTGCCAGTAATGCCACTTTCATTCTCCAAATCCTCCTGCAAATTTATTTTCCCAGCCAAAATTTTTATCTAGCAGCCGATATTTTATATCGCCTATTTTCTGCTTTTTCGATTTTTCAGCCGTATAAGTCTTTAATCCATCCTTTTCTATTAAAAATACTCTTACTTTCCTCAACTGCCCCAATTTATACGCATATTCATAATGAAATGCCTTGCATAAACTGCTGTTAATTTCATTTTCAATTTGTTTCCAATTAAATTTTCTGCCATCTTTTTTTATTTCTAAAAATAAAGTATAAAAAATTTCCCCTGTTTCATTTTTTACTGGTGCAAACAGTAAAAATTCCCCCTTTATATTATTTTCTTCCAATGTTGTTAAAACCTGTTTTTCCACAAACGAATTTTTCAATTTTTCTCCCACAATATCAGAAAAATTATTTATTCTGCCAACAAACTTTACAATCGGAATTTTATGATAAAATCCTGTAACTTCCACAATATCATTCGTATTATATCTGTAAAGCCCTGCATTTGTCGTAACAACAACGCAATAACGCTCTCCCAGCTCCAATTCATCCAAAAGTTTTGGACTCCTGTTTTCCAGCTTATCACCGGAAACCTGAATAAATTCATAAAAAAAAGAATTATAGGCAGCAACGCTCCCAGTTTCAACATTTTCCAGCGGAAAACTTACGATGCATTCCGTTGACATAAGCCCTTTTCCCTGAAATTTCAAATTCATGTTTTTTTTATCAAAATTCAATTTTTCCTTCAATTTTATAAAAATTTCATAGGAATCACTATCCGCCCAGCAGCTCACAAGCGAAAGCTTTTCCCAAATCACAGAGTAATCCACAAAGTTTTCCACAATTTTATTTCCTGATTTAGTTTCCAAATTCTTATTTTCAGATATAATTTCATTCTCGTTATTTTTTTCCGTAATTTCTAAATTCTGAGTTTTATCATTTTTACTCAAAATATTTTTTTCATATTTCTCAAAATAATTTATCAAAAATTTACTTCTATTTTTTTTCCACAATTTCCTATACTTTTTCTGAATAATCTGAAAATACTTTTTATTTCCCAAATTTTTATCAGCAAAAAATTCAGTGCCTAAATCCTCGCTTTTTACAATTTGACAAATCACTTTATGATTTTTTTCAATAAAGTCAAGCAAAATCATAAGAAACGATGGACTCCAGACAGAAATCATCGCAAGATTTTCTGACAAAAGTAGAAACACCGCTGTAATCAGTAAAAAATCCTCCATATTCTGAATATTTTTTATCTCTTTCGGAACTGTAAACAGTTTATTTAAAAAAAATCCAGAAACTTTATCAAAATACGAAGTATCGTCTTCGATTCCCACACGAATTCCTCCGCTAGTTACAACTTCTCGCTTTAAAATGGGAGAAACAGACCAGTAGGAACTTCCAAGAAAAAGTCT
>ERZ772926.471-NODE-471-length-22907-cov-12.345484_pt1 | contig 22907 bp, 24 predicted proteins | sample MGYA00511136_ERZ772926 | MGnify/ENA primary metagenome ERZ772926 (study PRJEB29015, sample SAMEA2737917) | human oral metagenome | biome: human oral; feature: human-associated habitat; material: dental | place: China | collected 2153 ... | reverse complement strand
GGCGGGGGAGTGCGTCGACGACCGGGAGCGGGGGAGGGGCGGCGAGGACGTCGTCGAAGCGGTTCACCTCTTCAGTATGACCGGTGCCGAGGGCGGGGGCGTAACCCGGAGCGGGCAGTACCCCGGGGCGGGGGCGTAACCCGAGGCGGGCAGTCACCCGGAGCGGGGCGGGGCGCTTTTCGTGGCACAAGTCGGACGGTGCATGCGGGTACCGGTGAGTCGTGAATTGGTTTCCGCTGGTCAGCGAGCTTCACGCGAGGGGCGCATCAATCCTGGGGCTGCAAGCGATGGGGGTGATCGTCCGACTTGTGCCGGAGGGGGCTGAAGAAACAAGGATGTGCGGGCGTTGACCGGTGCATCGAGCCTCACTACAATTCATCGCATGATGAATTCATCGTGTGATGAACACATGGCGGGTTCTCGGACACGCACCGCAGTGGACATTCACGAACTCGAGATCATTCGCTCGAAGACCCGCATCCTCAACTCCATTACCGCAACAATCCCCGCAGGCGAGATCCTCGGACTGCTCGGCCCATCGGGCTGCGGGAAGACCACCCTCATGCGCGCCATCATCGGTGCCCAGCGCATCCACTCTGGAAGCATCACCGTCTTCGGGCGCCGAGCGGGGGACCGCTCCCTGCGCTCAAGAATCGGTTACGTCGCCCAAGGCGCCGGCGTGTATCCCGATCTCAGCGTCCTGGACAACGTCACCTACTTCGCCACCCTCATGGGGGTTGGGCGCGCTGAAGCGCAAGCCGTCATCGAACTCGTCGGATTGGCCAAGCGCTCCCGCCAACTCGTCTCCAGCCTGTCAGGCGGACAGCGCTCACGCGCCTCAATCGCCTGCGCCCTCGTCGCAGACCCCGAACTCCTCGTTCTCGACGAACCGACCGTCGGCCTCGACCCTCTGACCCGGGAAGCCCTGTGGGACGCTTTTGATGATCTCGCACGCCAAGGGCACACCCTCATCATCTCCAGTCACGTCATGGACGAGGCGATGAGATGCGACAGGCTGATCCTCATGCGCGAAGGGCGCATCCTCGACATCTTGACCCCCGATGAGCTCCTCAAGAAAACGGAGAAGAGCAGCCCGGACGCGGCCTTCCTCGCCCTCGTTCGCGCCGACGCGGAGAATAAAGGAGACAGCGCATGAACACCCGCACCTGGTGGGCGACGAGTCGAAGAGTCCTCGCGCAACTGCTCGCCGATAAGCGCACCATCGGCCTCATGATGGCGGCTCCGCCCCTCCTTTTGACCCTGCTCTACTACATGTACAGCGAAGTGCCGCTCATTCCCGGTTCGCAAAGTCTTTTCTCAGGGATTGCGCTCACGATGTTCGCCGTCCTTCCCATGTTCTTCATGTTCCTCATCACCTCGATCACCATGCAGCGTGAAAGGGCGAGCGGAACACTCGAACGCCTGTGGACGACGAATCTTCACCGCGCGGACCTCCTCTTCGGATATTCGAGTGCCTTCGTCGTCGTGGCAGTGATCCAAGCGGCGATCCTATGCACAGTCGGCTACTGCTTCCTCGGAGTGCAAACGCAGGGCAATCCCGGATGGGTTGTCCTTAACGCTGCGGCATGCGCCGTCGTCGGCGTATCTCTCGGCCTCATGACCAGCGCATTTGCCCGCTCGGAGTTCCAGGCCGTTCAATTTATGCCCATCGTCGTCTTGCCTCAGGTGTTCCTGTGCGGGCTCCTCGTGCCCCTGGAACACCTGCCGAGAATCCTTGAACGGATCGCCCTGCTCCTCCCCCTCACCTACGGGGTCAAAGCCATCGAGGCGGTGAAAACCCAGACGGAAGTCTCTTCCGACTACTGGGGGCCTCTCGCGATCGTCCTCGCCTGGGGAATCGGCTCACTCATCCTCGCCGCCCTCACCATGCCAAGGACGAGCGCATGAGGAGAAGCAAAGGCGAGGCCACGCGCGAAAGAATCCTCAACACGGCCCAGGCCGTTTTCGCTCAACTTGGCTACACCCAGGCTTCAGTTCGCCAGATCGCAGCTGCAGCAGGAGTTGACCAGTCCCTCGTCCACCATTACTTCGGGACGAAGAAGGCCCTCTACCTCGAGGCGACCCGCATCCCCTTCGACCCCGAGGAGGTGGCGGCCGAGGCGATGGGCCGAGCGGACGAAGAACTGGGGGAGGCCATTATCGAGACGATCATCCGCCTCATGAACTCTCCGGCGGGCATTGCGCACTTGGCGCTCATCCGCTCGATGCTCGCTCCGAAGCGCGAGCTCGGCGTGTTGAGGGACTACCTTGTCGAGTTCGTTCTCACGACCGTTGCCAAGCGGATCGGGGGTGATGAGAAGCAGGCCCGCCTGCGCGCCGGGATCATCGGCTCACAAGTCGGCGGTCTCATCATGGCCCGCTACATTGTGGGGATCGAGGTGATCGCAGCCCTGAGCGATGATGAAGTCATCGCGATCTACGGGCCGATCCTTCAACGCCTCATCGAGATGCCGCTCGAGACGGGGACTGCACAGTAGAGGAATGCGCCGTAGAGGCTGCTCTCTTCCCAGGGGCTGATCTTCCCCCCGTCTCCTGAGAGGAATATGTCGGGCCCTCGTCCTAGTCCGCAATCCTTGCGACAGTGGGAAGAACCCGTGAGCAGCACAACCCCGCATCGACCCTAATCCTTGAGGCGGCGGGAAGAACTCGAAACGGGAAAGAAGGAGAAGGTGAAGAAGCGGGGGAGGAAGCGGTGAAGGCAGGGCAAGAGACGAAGCTGAGGGAGACCCGAAGCCCCTCGCTGCGTAGACTGAGGGGGAGTACTCGAGACTTCGGAGGGCCAGTGACCGATCAAGACGCGCCGCGCGACATCGCGACGACACGCCACATCACGATCCCGGCCGACCTCGATCCGCTTCTTCTGCTGGGAACCGCCGACCAGGTCCTGCGCTCCCTCGAACGAGGCTTCCCAAGAGTCTCCTTTCACGTCATCGGACGAGACATCGCGATCAGCGGCCTTGCATCCGAAGCAGGGGTCGCTGCTGAACTCGTCGAAGAACTCATCGCCCTGGCCCGCACAGGCCATCCCCTGGAAGCCCCGGCCGTTGACCGGGCGATCTCCCTTCTCGGACAGACGGGACTGAGGGCCTCCCCGAAAGAAGAGATCCTGTCCGTTCGGGGCCGTTCGATCTGCCCGAAATCTGAAGGACAACGCGCCTACGTCGAAGCAATTGATCGATCAACTATTGTCTTCGGGATCGGCCCAGCCGGAACGGGGAAGACCTACTTGGCAATGGCTCAGGCGGTCCAGCGTCTCCTCTCTGGTGAAGTCAAACGCATCGTCTTGACCCGTCCAGCGGTCGAGGCGGGCGAAAACCTCGGCTTCCTGCCCGGATCCTTGACCGATAAGATCGACCCCTACCTGCGGCCCCTCTACGACGCCCTGCAGGACATGCTTGACCCTGAAGTCCTCCCCAAACTCATGGCCGCGGGAACGATCGAGGTCGCCCCACTTGCCTACATGCGCGGACGCACCCTCAACGACTCCTTCATCATTCTCGACGAAGCGCAGAACACCACGGCGAATCAGATGAAGATGTTTCTCACCCGAATGGGCTTCAACTCGCAGATCGTCGTCACAGGCGACGCCTCGCAGGTCGACCTCCCGGGCTCGGGACGCTCAGGCCTAGCCGCCATTGAGAAGATCCTCCACGGGATCGAGGGCATTGAGTTCTGCCGACTCACCAGCGCGGATGTCGTCCGCCATGAACTTGTGGGCGAGATCATTGACGCCTACGGCCGCTGGGAGGACCGTATGGAGGAGAAACGGGCCCTGACTTCCCGCTCCCGAACACTTCGCCGCACGGATCGCCACCAAGGGGGACAAGGATGACCGAGGTCATCAACGAAACCGACTACGAGATCGACGGAGCCGAATTCGCGGCCCTCGCCGACCACGTCCTAATGAGCATGCACGTCGCCACGGACGCCGAATTGAACATCCTCTTCATCGACCCGAAACCGATGGAGGACCTTCACATCCGTTGGCTCGACCTTCCCGGACCGACCGATGTCATGAGTTTCCCCATGGACGAGCTGCGCCCCGGGACCGCCGATCGTCCCACTCCGACGGGCACACTCGGGGACATCTGCATCTGCCCGCAAGTCGCCGAGCAGCAGGCCAAGGACTCGGGGCACACGACCGTGGAGGAGATGCTCATGCTCGCCACCCACGGGATGCTCCACCTCCTCGGCTACGACCACGCCGAAGAAGATGAGAAGAAGGAGATGTTCGCCCTGCAGCGCACCCTCCTCCTCACCTTCCTCGCGACCCGATGACCAGCCCCTGGGGGGAGGGGATCCCCGTCGGCGCCCTCCTCGCCATCGGCGTCGCCGCAGCAGCCATCGCCTCTACCCTCCAAGCGCTCGATGTCGCCTTCCAGCGGCTTTCCTTCGCGACCGTCGAGGACCTCGTCGAAGATGAGGCCCACCATGCGCCCCTCCTTTCTGTCCTCATTGAGCACAGGACGAGGACGACCCTCGTCGTGCGAGGCTTTCGCACCTTCTGGCAGGTCGTTTTCTCAGTGTCCCTCACTCTTGCGCTCGCAGGACTCGGCTTGCCCTGGTGGGCGACGGGACTCCTTGCTCTCTCGTTCATCACCTTCTTGCATTTCGTGTTCATCTCCCTCTTGCCGAGCCGGTGGGGGGCTCGCAAGCCGGAGAGGATCGCACTTCGCGGAGCGCCCCTTACGACACGTCTCGTGAACGCGACCCACGTCCTCGACCCCCTTGTGCGTACGCTTCGCGGCAAACTGCCTCAGGCGACTCAAACTGAAGCCGAAGCGCGCGCCGCAATGGCGAATGACCTTCGTGAAATGGTCGATCAGGTCGGCGAGACTGAGGGCTTCGAGGCGGAGGACAGGCAGATGCTGCGCTCCGTCCTCGACCTCGGGCATACCCTGGTGCGCGAGGTCATGGTTCCACGAACCGAAATGGTCACCGCTCCCGCGAGCCTTTCCGCCGGCAAGGCCTTGCGTCTTTTTGTGCGCTCGGGCTTTTCCCGCATTCCCGTCGAAGGCGATGATGTTGACGACATTCGCGGCATCCTCTATTTCAAGGATGTTGTTCAGCGTCTCGAGACTTATGGCGCGGATTTTGATCAGAATGCCGAACAGATGATGCGCCCCGTCGAGTTCACCGTCGAGATGAAGCCCGCGGATGATCTGCTGCGTCTCATGCAGGCTGAGCACTTCCACATGGCGATCGTCATTGACGAGTACGGCGGCGTCGCCGGCCTCGTGACCTTGGAGGACCTCATTGAGGAGGTCGTCGGCGAACTCACCGATGAGCACGATCGAGTGATCCTCGAACCCGAGGATCTTGGAGATGGGCTGTGGCGGGTGCCGACGCGTTTTCCGATCTCCGAGCTCGGCGAGCTTTTGGGAATGGAGCTCGAGGACGAGGACGTCGACTCGGTTGGTGGCCTGCTCGCCAAAGCCATTGGACGAGTCCCCCTTCCCGGAGCGATCGGCACCATCGGGGGAGTGAAGCTCAAGGCGGAAGAAGCGAGGGGGCGGCGCCGCCAGGTCGGCACGATTCTCGCCGAGCGCAGTGAAAGCGATAATGAAGACCCTGGAACCGGTAGTGAGGACTGAAGACATGCGATTCCCCAGTGACGACGAGCTCATGGCGGGACCGAACGCCTTCGAAGGCATCGAGTTCGACGAAGAGACGCTTTCACGCCTTGAAGCCGGTGAAGATGTGGAGGCAGTGGCCTCCGTTTCGAGCGAAGAGAAGACCGCTAGCACACTCGAGGAGCAGCCCGCCGACGGGAGCACTGACGAGGGCTTTTCCGACAGCGATGACGAGGCCGCCGACGAGGGTGCTTTCGAGGACGATGACGAGGCCGCCGCCGACGAAGCGGCCGACTGGGATGAAGACTGGGAGGAGACAGACCCGGATGAGGTTTTCGCCCGTCTTGAAGATCTGAAAGGCCTGCGCGAGGACGCCAATGCGGGAGCGGGCCTCATGATGCCCGAATATCCTAAGGACTTCCGCGCGGGATTCGTGTCGATCGTCGGGCGCCCGAATGTCGGCAAATCAACCCTGACGAACGCCCTGGTCGGCCAGAAGATCGCGATCACCTCGGGTCGACCGGAAACAACGCGCCACAACATTCGCGGCATCGTCCACAAGGAGAACTCGCAAATCGTCCTCGTCGACACCCCCGGATATCACCGGCCCCGGACCCTGCTCGGCAAGCGCCTCAACGACATGGTGCGCGAGGCCCTCGCCGAAGTGGATTGCGTGGTCTTTTGCCTTCCCGCGGATCAGCGCATCGGACCGGGCGACCAGTTCATCGCCCGTGAACTGCGAGATGTGCGCCGACCGATCATCGCCGTCGCAACGAAGGCGGATCTTGTCAGCCGGGATCGTTTGATGAAGCACCTGCTCTCCATTGACGCCATGGGGGACTTCGCGGCGATCGTGCCGGTGTCCGCGCACACGGGCGAGGGCGTGGACATCCTCTCCGATGTGCTGAGCCAGAACGTTCCCCTCTCCCCGCCCCTCTACCCGGCCGGAGATGTCACCGACGAATCCCGAGACACTTTGATCGCCGAGTTCATTCGCGAGGCCGCTCTTGAGGGGGTGCGTGATGAGCTTCCGCATTCCCTTGCCGTGCAGGTCGAAGAGATCATCGACCGTCCGCAACGCGAGGGGGATACTCGTCGGCCTCTTGTCGATGTGCACGTCAATGTGTATGTGGAGCGCGACTCTCAAAAAGCCATCATCATCGGCAAACGCGGTTCGCGTCTCAAAGAGATCGGCTCGCGTTCGCGTCCGCTCATCGAGGAGCTCTTGGATAAGAGGGTCTACTTGGATCTTCACGTGCGCACAGCGAAGGACTGGCAGTCCGACCCGAAGATGCTCGGACGCCTCGGGTTCTAAGGCGCGGTGCGGCCCTCCCATCTCTTTCGGGGAAGTGGCTGACCGCCTGCCCTAAGCGCCGGTATCCCAGGGTTCTTCCCTTTCTCCTGGGGAAGTGACCTTGCGTTGTCCGAAACTGGGGATGTCGGGCTGAGCGGAAGCCTTCGCGGCCATTCAGTCATCGCAGGTCATTGCAACTGCCGCCCGCGCGCAAGGTTGCGCAGCCTCCAAGGGGCGGCGTCCACGCGCAAGGCAGCGCACACACCCGGGGCAGCGCGTTGGACATGTCGCCGAGCGCGTCGCTGTGCTGGTAGCGCCCACCTGCGCAGGGGCAGCGCACATAGAGTGATCCCAAGATCCACACGCAAAACAGTGTCCACATTGCGCGCGGCGGCTGCATGTGATGTAGATCGCCCCCTACAGTGGGACCATGCGACGAATGGAAACTCTCCTTCTTCTTCGCCGCGACGAGGCCTGAAGGGGTCGGAAACTCGTCGCGGCTGATGTCGTGTCCGGCCCCGAGGCCTCAGGCGAATCCACGACGAAGGAGACATCACTGTGAAAACCACTGGCAGCGTTCCCACCCCCGGCTTAAGCGGAATGCCGTTCGCGAAATACCGCCCGTTCCTCGATACGAACCCGATCTCAGTGCCCGATCGGCGCTGGCCCGATCAGCGCCTGACAAAAGCTCCGCGCTGGATGTCAACGGACCTTCGAGACGGCAACCAGGCACTCATCGAGCCGATGGACTCGATGCGCAAACGGAAAATGTTCGACCTGCTCGTCAATCTCGGATATAAGGAGATCGAGATCGGCTTTCCCGCCGCATCTCAAACCGACTTCGACTTCGTGCGTTCTCTCATCGAGGCCGAGGCCGAGGCCGTACCGGAGGACGTGACGATCTCCGTGCTCACGCAGTCGCGTCCTGAGATCATTGAACGGACCCTCGAAGCCCTTGTCGGTTTCCCGCGCGCTACCGTCCACCTGTACAACGCGACCTCACCGCTGTTTAGAGAACTCGTGTTCCGCAACGATAAGGCACAGACCGTCGACCTTGCGGTCTCCGGTGCCCGCGAGGTCATTGCACAGGCGGAAAAACGCCTCGGCGATGAGACGATCTTCGGGTTCGAATACTCCCCGGAGATCTTCATCGACACTGAACCCGAGTTCGCCCTTGAAATCTGCGAGGCCGTCATGGATGTCTGGCAGCCGGAAGCGGATCGCGAAATTATCCTCAACCTTCCTGCGACCGTTGAACGCGCCACTCCGAATGTGTACGCCGACCAGATCGAATACATGTCGCGCAATCTCTCACGCCGCGAACACATCGCACTCTCCGTGCACCCGCACAACGATCGGGGCACTGGCATCGCCGCCGCCGAACTCGCACTCCTCGCCGGAGCGGATCGGGTTGAGGGCTGCCTGCTCGGACAGGGCGAGCGCACAGGCAATGTTGATCTGGTGACTCTTGGCCTCAACCTGTTCAGCCAGGGCATTGACCCGGGGATCGACTTTTCGCGCGTCGACGAGATCCGTGAAACCGTCGAGTTCTGCACTTCGATGCCGACCTCGCCCAGAGCGCCCTACGTTGGCGGCCTCGTTTACACCTCCTTCTCTGGTTCTCACCAGGACGCCATTAAGAAGGGCTTCGCGGAACGTAAGAAGCGTGTGGAAGCGGCTGGTGGGGACGAGAACGCGGTCGTCTGGGAGCTCCCGTACCTGCCGATCGACCCTCACGATGTGGGCCGCTCCTACGAGGCCGTTGTCCGTGTGAACTCCCAATCCGGCAAGGGCGGCGTCGCATACCTCATGTCGGCGACTCATAATCTGGAACTGCCCCGTCGCCTCCAGGTCGAGTTCTCCCGCATCGTTCAGCGTCATACGGATGAGTTCGGCGGGGAGATCGACGGCGATGCTCTGTGGAGTATCTTCGCTGACGAATACCTGCCGTATTCTTCGGCGAAGGGGCTCACTCGCTGGGGCCGCTTCGAATTGGGTCCTTCGCGCGTGCTGACTTCGAGTGAGAATCACGTCGAGCTCAACGCGGTCCTCAACGATGGGGGAGCCGCGATTGAGATTTTCGCGACCGGCTCGGGCCCTATTGACGCCTTCGTTTCGGCGCTGCACGATCTCGGCCTCGATGTGAGGGTCCTCGACTATTCAGAACACGCGATGAGTCAGGGCCGTGACGCGAAGGCTGCGGCCTATGTCGAAGCTGTTGTCGATGGGCAGATCGTGTGGGGTGTCGGTATTGACTCGTCGATCACTCAGGCTTCGTACAAGGCTGTGATTTCGGCGGTGAATCGCGCCCTGCGCTGAGCGGGGAAGAGCGCCCAGCGTTGAGTAGCGAAGCGAAGCGCGCTCGAGTCCTCCGGGATCACCTTCACGCATAGCCGTGCGCTGAGCGTGAATCACCCATTGCGTTGAGTAGTGAAGCGCCACGCTGAACTGTGAGCCCTGGCCGCCCTCGGTGAGTGAATCGACGAGGGCGACCAGGGCTTGCGTGAAGGAGCCCCTCTTGTGGCGCGCCCCGAGGCGCGCCCGCCCCTCGTCAATGGGACAATACCGGGGTGATGAGAAGCTATCGGGACGAGGCGATAGTCCTGCGCACCCACAAACTGGGTGAAGCGGACCGCATCATCACCCTGCTCACCTCCGAGCATGGGCTCGTGCGCGCAGTCGCGAAGGGAGTGTGCCGAACCTCCTCGAAGTTCGGTTCCCGAGTTGAGCCCTTCGGCGTCGTCGACGTCCAAATCGCGAAGGGCCGCAGCCTCGACATCATTACTCAGGTTGAGGTCATTAGCGTCCACGCAGACGCGCTCGCCTCCAACTTCGAGTTGTATACGCGCGCCTCCGTCATGGTTGAAACCGCTGAGAAACTCACCCAGGACTCGGATGAGGGGGCGCGCTCCCAGTACTTGCTCCTCGTCGGTGCCCTCTTCGCCCTCTCACATGTGCGCCACGACCCCTCGCTGATCCTCACTTCATACATTCTGCGGGCCCTCGCGATCGCAGGTTGGGCGCCCTCCTGCTTCGATTGTGCGATCTGCGGCGCCCAAGGCCCCCACTCCTCCTTCTCCATTCACGAGGGCGGGGCCGTGTGCGGACAATGCCGACCCGCGGGAGCGGCGGCTCCCGCTCCCGAGACCATGACCCTCATGGGCGAGCTCCTCTCAGGGGATTGGGCGCGTGCCGACACTGCCGAGGGCTTCGCCAGGAACGAGGCGCACGCCCTCGTCTCCTCCTATGCTCAATGGCACGTGGAACGCAGGATCCACTCTCTGCGAGTCCTGGAAAGGAGCCGATGATGCCTTGTACTCGACCGACCCCGATGGATCGCGCCGGAGGGGACCCGAATGGCAGGCTCACCGGCCCGGGGGAGTGGCATAGACAAGCCCCAATCTTCGCCCGCAATGAGGTGCCCGCGCATGTCGCCCTCGTGATGGACGGGAATGGGCGTTGGGCGAACTCCAGGGGCCTTGCCCGGACCGAGGGGCACCGGGCCGGAGAATACGCGCTCATGGACACGATCGCCGGCGCGATTGACGCGGGCGTGCGCTACCTGAGCGTGTACACCTTCTCCACGGAGAACTGGAAGCGCAGTCCCGCTGAGGTTCGCTTCATCATGTCCTATGCCTCCGATGTCTTGGCCCGCAGGACTGGACAGCTTGACGAATGGGGGGTTCACGTCCGTTGGGCGGGTCGGCGTCCTCGTTTGTGGAAGTCCGTGATTGATGCTCTTGAGAAGGCGGAGGCTCACACTCATGCCAACACGACCCTTGACCTTGTGATGTGCGTGAACTATGGGGGGCGCGCAGAGATCGTTGACGCCGTCAGGAAGATTGGGCACGAGGTCGCCGCCGGACGTTTAAGGCCCGAGGGGATCACCGAGAAGTCTTTCGGGCATCGCCTCTACTTGCCTGATGTTCCCGATGTGGACCTGATGATTCGCACTTCTGGTGAAAAGCGGATCTCCAACTATTTGCTCTGGCAGCTCGCCTACTCGGAGATGATGTTCGTCGATACGCCGTGGCCGTCTTTTGACAGAGAAGCCTTGTGGGATTGTCTTTTGGAGTATGCGGGGCGCGATCGGCGTTTCGGTGGCGCGGTCGATGCCCTGGGCTCTTGAGGGGTTTGTAGTTTCTTGACCGGTGCCATGCCCGCAAGCTCATCCGCTGGTGCATCGGCCATCTTGCTGCTCCCTGGAAGAGGACATTGCCCTCGTGTCGAGTCTTCGCGAGCACAGTTATTGACCTGAAGCGCGATGCAGATGATTGAATCCCTAGGTTGAGTTTTCGCGAGCACGCTCGTTGAAGGTCGAGAACGCTGACGATTGAGCAGAGCAGGGGCGGACAGATAGAGTGTGAGAATGACAGATCTCATCATCAATGGGGCGGCGCTTTCGAGAGCTCGGAACGAACTGAGTGTGAGCGCAGAGGACTTGTGCGCACTTCAGGTTCCAGATCTTGGTGAGATGGTTCTGGCAGCGGCACCCGGATCAGGTATGGAAGTGAATTATGCGAGGGTGCGCGATGCCCTCATGGAACTCACGAGGGAAGCTGCGGCTCGACTTGTCGAAACCGCTGATGCGATCGCCGCATTCGAATCCGATATGGAAACCACTGACGCTCAAATTGAGGGACACGGGCGCGGCCTTCTTCAAAGTATCGGAGGGGAGCGATGACAACGTGGAGTGATCTTCTCACCTGGGATCCTGAGCCCCTCCGCCAGGCCTCAGCAGAATTGACGATGACGGCTCGAAGAATCTACACGGTCGCGGACGACATTGGGAATGCCCGACCATCCGGAGACGAGTGGAGTGGGAAGAGTGCAGATGCCGCAAGGCGCAAGCTGTCAGATCTGTCGAATGCTCTCGGCGAACTTGCCTCGCAGATCGACAAGACAGCACAGGATCTTGACACGGATGCAGCGCAGGTTGATCGCACGAGGAACAACGTTCGCAGTGCCCTCGACTATGCGGCCTCGCGTGGTCTAACGATCACAGCTGAAGGTTCGGTCGTCGCGCCACCGACTGCTGATGATGCGGCGAGTGTCCATAGTGACCTTGATGAGTGCGCGCGCCTGGTCCAACGGGCGATTGATGCCGCCGCAGAATTCTTCCGATCGTCGACCTGCCTTCAATTCTCTCAGGCAGTGCGGAGCTTCCTCTTCGAACTAGGAAAAGCTCTCGTGCAGGACCACGTTGCTCAGAGGATTGCTGAGGGCATTGCTTCCGCGATCGCCGCAGTGACACCATCTTGGGCAGGGGCTGGAGCGCTCGTTGGCGGTGGCGTCGCAACGGTTTCCATTCCTGACCCTGCCTTGGTCAAAGCCGCGGGAGGCTTTCTCAAATTCGGCGCGGTTGGTATTGGCGCGGCCATAGACTTCACTGGGCAAATGCAGGCGGTGAGAGCCGGGCAGCAGGATGTCGGTGACGCTGTCATTAAGACGGCGGCTCATACTGGAATCGGCATTGGTTCGGCCGTTGCAGCCGGTGCGATTATGGGGTCGGTCTTCCCCGGTGTCGGAACGGTTGTCGGCGCGCTCGGCGGTGCTGTCGTAGGTTCGGTCCTGTCAATTGCTGGGTCGGGGCTCTTTGATGCTGCTTACGATGCTCTCGGGGGCTGGAAGGGCATTGGGAACGCAATTCTCGGGCGGTGGAGGTGAATTATTTTGTGATGTCCGAAAGCACTCCGAAGAGCGGGGGGGTTGTCCTGCGCCGCAGAGATCTTTTCCCAATCGGGCAGTATTACGGCAGAGCCGTGTTTGTTGGGGTAGAAGATGGCGTGCCGTACTTACTTTCAGCTGAGCGAAGCTTTTCGGGACCCCACGCGGCTTCAATCGGCGCATGGGCTGGTGCTTTTGTCCTTTCTCCCGTGCTCTCCCTTGTTGCTTCAGCCCTTCTCGGCGGAGAACCCACGCTAGGAACGCTTCTCCTCGTAGTTGGCCTCGCTGCCCTCCCAGTTGCCGCTGTCATCGAGTTCGGTGCGGTTCGTCAAAGCCTCGAGCTTGAGCGCTCGGAAATCGAAACTCGAGCTCTGCTCGACCTCCTAGTGCGTTCTCGTCCACAGGGCCAGATTCTCGCATTGCTCGCCCCCGCTCATTTTGTTCTCTTCATCGTCCTTGCCGTGTTCGCCGCTTCGACGGCTCGGGTAGATCACCTCATCGGTGCTGCCTTCGCTCTCGGTCTTGCACCAATGTCTGTTTACGCGGCGCGTGCCGCGCATCATCGTCATCAATGGGGCCGTCGGTGGAGCCAGACCCTCCGATCCACATAATTCACCCCACTGAAAGGAATAGATATGTCGGTTTCAACGCTTCGCCCGCTCTTGCCGCTCGGTTCTGTCGTTGTTCTCCACAACGGTGATGTCAAACTGATGATTATCGGGCGCGTCCCCCTCTATCGGGATGAGAGTATTTTTGGCTACTTCGATTACATGGCGATGAGATACCCGGTCGGTTTGACTGAAGACTCGGTCGCATACTTTAACGCCGAGGACATCGCGGAGGTGCTTTTCGAAGGTTTCGCTGATGAGGAAGATGAGGCTATCCAAACGGCCTACACCTCGGCCCTTGCCTCAGGCGGAATTCCTTACCAACGACTGAACACCGCCGATATTCGCTCCTAGTCTTTCAAGAACGTCGAGCTGTGTCCTTACTCGATGACGAGTTCCAATCGGAGTGTTGGTCCTTTGTGTAATCACTGGTGGAGTGCGAGGCTCAAGCCTCAGTTACTCTGCCGCGCGGTGCGGAGCAGACAAGGTGATTCCCGGCGTTGGGACTGACACGCCGACTGCACCCACCCTCCCACGATTGGATGCACTCTGCCTTGGTTGGATGCGCCTTCAGTCGATTGCGGGCCTGGGAGCCGGGGCGAGTGCACCGCGCTTGCGGCGGCGTAGGAGGATTCTCGTGACGAGGGCGAGGACGAGGACGAGGATAGTGACTCGGCCCGCGGTTGAACCTGCGATGGCGGCGATTGCCGCTGTCCAGATTGCCAGAAGCCCCAGCCCGTAGAGCAGGGCCCAGAGGACGCAGCCGGGGAGCATGGCGAGAGTGTATGTTCGCCATTTCATCGCGACGATGCCTGCACCGGCGTTCACTGCGGTTTGAACACCGACGGTGAGGAAGCTCAAAGGGATGAGGATCATTCCCCAACGGCCCAAAAGCGTGGCACCTTTACGTGGGATCGGACCTTCGAACCAGCGACCGATCGCCCCCACGATGCCTTGGCGATGCGAGGCGGAAAGAGCACCCCTGGCAGTCAGGCGTCCCAACCAGTAGGTTCCTTGTGCGCGGAAGAATACGGCGAAGAACAAGAAGATGAACAGGTTTGGCCCAGAAGTGGCCCATTCGGGAATCATTCAGCAGACCTCGTACATTTCGAACACAGACCGAAAAGCTCCATCGAGTGGGAGACATCGGTGTAACCATGGGCGGCCGCGACTTCACTGACCCAGGATTCGATCTCGTGCTGCGCGATCTCCGCTGCGGCACCGCAATTGCGGCACACGAGATGATGATGGTGTTCGGTCGACTTGCAGTGGCGGAACAGGGACTCGCCCTCGGCGGAGCGAAGGACATCGACTGTGCCCTCATCGGCGAGGGACTGCAGATTGCGGTACACGGTCGCAAGGCCGACGCGCTGGCCTTGCGACTGGATGTCTTCGAAGATCTGCTGCGCGGAACGGAAGTCGTTCACCCGGGATAGCTCGGCGAATACCGCTTGACGCTGCTTCGTCATTCTCTGCATAAGGTAACCCTTCTCTTCCTCTCCACAGGGAGCATACCCGGCACGGCTCATACCCGCTCTGCGGGTTCGTTGTGGTGAGCGAGCTCAGGGTGCTCCGCGGAGGCTCTGACCTGGCGCATACGGGTGGCCCGCTGCTTCGCATCGATAATGGTGCGCACCGCGAATCCGAGCGCGTAGATGCCGATGGCGAGAACAACGATCGAGGCCCCGGGTGAAAGGTCCACGAAGTAGGTGAAAGATAGGCCCGTGATGCAGATGAGTGCGCCGTACACCATGGAACGCGCCATTGTCGCCATGAAAGAACGGGCGCTGAGCTGCGCAATGGCGACGGGGATCACCATGAGGGCGGAGACGAGGAGGGAGCCGACGACGCGCATGGCGATAGCGACGGTTAGCGCCGAAAGAATGGCGATCACCATCGACAATCCCCTCACGGGCAGGCCTGTGGAGCGGGCGAAATCCTCGTCGTTCGTCACAGAGAAGAGAGCCGGGGCGATACCAACGCCGACCAGCAAGATGAGAACGGAAAGCGTCGAGATAATGAGGATGTCATCCCAGGTGACGGTTGCGATCGAGCCGAAAAGATAGCTGTTGAGCTGTGCGGAGGTACCGCCCGCCAGACCGATGAGGAGCACTCCGCCTGCGATTCCCCCGTAGAACAGCATCGCGAGGGCAACATCGGCGGAGGTGTGGCCCGACTGGCGGATCAACTCGATGGTGATCGCGCCCAGCACGGAGACGATCATCGCGCCGGGAAGGGCCCAAGAATCCTGGGGAGTCGCATTCGCGAAAGTGCCCGCGAGCCAGCCCAGTGCTACGCCTGTGAGGGAGACATGACCGATCCCGTCGCCGAGCATCGCGAGGCGCCGGTGAACCAGGTAGGTGCCCATGACGGGGCCGGAGAGGCCGACCAGGAGCGCGGCGATGAGGGAGCGCTGCATGAGGGAGGAGGAGAGAAGAGAAATGAGTCCTTCGATGATGGTGCTCATTGCGCCCCCTTCAAGATGTCGTCGACGAGGGCGGGGCCAGCGGGGGCCGTCGGGTGAGCGTGGTGGTGTCCGCCTCCGTCTGCGTGCTGCTCATGATCGTCGAGGACGTGGGGTGCGCCGTCGTAGCTGATGTGTCCCGATCCGATGTGAAGCTCTCGGTCTAGGAGGGGGCCGAGTTCGCCGAGTTCGTGGAGGACGACGAGGATCGTGGTTGTGGCGTTTTTCGATTCTGAGACGATCTGGGCGAGTCTTTCCCTGGAGGCCTGGTCGATTCCGGCCATCGGCTCGTCCATGATGAGAAGCTCTGGATCTCGTACGAGAGCCCGGGCGATGAGGACTCGCTGAGCTTGGCCTCCTGAGAGGATTGCGAAGGGGTCCTTCGCTCGGTGTGCGAGGCCGACCCTTTTGAGTGCGGCCATCGCTTTGTCCTTGTCTGCCGGGGAGTTCCACCATTTGCGGCGGCCGAGCAGTCCGGACATGACGACTTCGAGGGAACTGGCCGAAATGGGGCCTCCGAGGCTGATGCGCTGGGGTACGTAGCCGATGCGCTTCCACGGGATGGCTCGCGAATCCTGGTTGTCCACGCCGAAGAGGCGGACCGAGCCTCGAGTGATGGGGGCGGTTGCGAGCAGAGCGTGCAGGAGGGTGGATTTTCCCGAACCATTCGCTCCGGTGAGGGCGACCGTCTGGCCGCTGGGGATGCTCAGTGAGATGCCGTGTAGGACCAGGTGGGTGTCCCAGGCGACGTGGAGATCGTGAATATCGACGACGTTGGCGGGTGCCCCCAAGGCTGGGGCACCCGCCGGTGCTGTGAGTGAAGTGGTTGTCACTTGCAGTGCAGGGCCGTGCGAAGTGCGGTGATGTTGTTGCGCATGGCTGCCGCGTAATCCTCGTTCGGATTCACTTGGCTCTCGATCGGGTCGAGGACGGCGGTTTCGATTCCGAGGTCTTGTGCGAGGGTTTCGGCGACCTTCGGGTCGATGAGGGCCTCGGTGAAGATGGTGGAGACGCCCTGGGCTTTCACGAGTTCGGAGATCTCTTGCAAGCGAGCGGGGGAGGGGGAGGAATCAGGGTCGAGGCCGGAGATTCCCACTTGGGTCAGGCCTGTGCGGTCGGCGAGGTAGCCGAAGGCGGCGTGAGCGGTGACGAAGGTGGTGTGTTCGCAGGTCGCGGTGCCGGAGACGAGTTCGGTTCCGAGGTCTTTCATCGAGTGCGAGACATTCGCGGCGTTCGAGGTGTAGGTCTGTGCGTTCTTCGGGTCGGCGTCGGCGAGGGCCTGTCCGATCAGGGTGGCGGCCTGGCTCATGCGCTCCGGGTCGAGCCAGAAGTGCGGGTCGGTCGACATGTCGTGGTCGTGATCGTGATCGTGCTCGGCCTTGTGATCGTGGTCGTGGTCGGCCTCGTGATCGTGATCGTGATCTGCATCATGGTCGTGATCATCGACGTGGTTCCCCGAGTCGGAGACCTTGACGAGTTGAACAGCCGGCGCAACATCAATGACGGTCTTAGGAGCGTTGTGCTCGACGGCCTCGTCGACGGCACTCTGGAAGCCCTTGAGGTAGACGACGGCATCGGCTTTGCCGAGCTGGTCGACGCTGGCGGGGGAGAGTTCGAGGTCGTGCGGCTCGGCACCGTCTGGGGTGAGTGAGGTGACGGAGGTGAGCTCGCCGCCGATCTGTTCAGTCAGGTACTTGAGCGGGTAGAAGGAGGCCATGACGGAGACCTTGCCGGAGGCGGTGGAGCCCGAGGCGGCGCCGGAGGCGGCGGAGTCGGCTCCGGTGGAGCAGGCCGCCAGGGACAGGGCGGCGAGGGCGACGGTGGATAGAGCAATGGGTCGCTTGATGTTCATGAAATCCATTCTTCATTGAAGTGAGAATGGTTGTCAAAGTCTAACGGTGTCAGGAATGTTTCACCGGGCCGGTCGATGCGCGCACGACGAGGTCGGGCGTGTATTCGAAACGACCGGGCTGTACCGAAGCGCCCTTGAGCTGCGTCTCCAGGGTCTGGATGGCTGCCCTCGCGATCGCCTGGATCGGTTGGCGCACCGATGTGAGGGCCGGGTCCGTATGCGCCATGAGCATCGTGTCGTCGAAGCCGATGATCGAAGCGTCGCCCGGGACGTCCAAGCCGAGGGAGTGCGCGGTGCGGATCGCTCCGAGCGCCTGAAGGTCGGAGGCGCAGATGATTCCGGTGACGCCCTCGGCGAGCAGTTCCTTGGCCCCGGCCGCGCCTGCCTCGTAGGTGTAGAAGGTCTCGATGATGCGCGGATCGGTCTGGCCGAGCACGGACTTCATCTGGGTGCGGAAGGCTGCGATCTTGCGCTGGGCGGGAATGATGTGACTCTGGCCCGTCAGCAGGGCGATCCGCTCGTGTCCGTGGTCCGCGAGGTGCTTGACCGCCGCCCCGATGCCCGCCGCGTCATCGGTGGAGAAATCGGGCGCGTCAACCCCGTCGCGCGTGCCGTTGATCGTCACGTAGGGGATGGTCAGCTCGATGAGGCGATGATAGCGCTCGATGTCGCCGTGCAGGTCGGCGTGGCGGCCGGAGACGAAGACGATGCCGGAAACCTGGTGATCGACGAGGGTGCGCACGTAGTCGGACTCGGACGTGGAGCCGGGGGTCTGCGTGCAGATGATCGGAATCCGGTTCGCCCTCGAGATCTCGGACTGGAGGAAGTGGGCGTAGGTCGCGAAGACCGGGTTGGTCAGTTCGGGAACGATGATTCCGATGACGGAGTCCTCCGCGGCGCGCATGGTCGCGGGGCGCTCGTAGCCGAGGGAGTCGATGGCGACGAGGACACGATGGCGCGTCTCGTCCGAGACTTGGCCGGTGCCGTTGACGACGCGGGACACGGTCGCAACGGACACCTGCGCGTGCTCGGCGATGTCCGACATGCGTGTGCGTGACTTCATCGGGACCTCCTTGTCGTTCCTCAAGAGTAGTGCCCTGGTCGGCGCGAATGTAACAGAATGGAGAAGTTCCAGAAAATGATTGCGGAACTGCTACAGAAACACTTACATTCGATACCAGTGACACGGACGTCGCGATAGCTGCGGCGCCGGTCCTCGATTCACCATCAGGAGGGGACAATGCGACGAGGCATTGCCATCATGGGGGCAATCGCCCTCAGCGCCACGCTCGCGGCCTGCGGGTCCGCCGACAACAAGACCGCGATGAGCGGCAAGGCCGACGGCGCCCAAAGTGCCGCCGGCACCAAGGGCGAACTCGGCACCATCACCGTCTGGGCCGACGACACTCGCTACCCGCAGCTCCTGGAATTCTCCAAGGACTTCACCGAGAAGACGAAGATCGGCCTCAACGTCGTCCAGAAGCCGACCGCCGACATCACCCAGGAGTTCATCACCCAGGTCCCGACCGGCAACGGCCCGGACGTCATCGTCACCGCGCACGACGGCCTCGGCCAGCTCGTCGAGAACGGCGTCGTCGGCACCGTCGACCTCGGCTCCGCCAAGGCCGACCTCGCTCCCGCAGCCGTCCAGGGCGTCACCTACGGCGGCCAGACCTACGGCATGCCCTACGCCGTCGAGTCCGTCGCGCTCATCCGCAACAACAAGCTGACCCAGGACACGCCCGCGACCTTCGACGACATGATCGCCTCCGGCAAGGCCACCGGCGCCGAGCGTCCCTTCGTCGTCCAGGCCGGTGAGAACGGCGAGCTCGACCCGTACCACGTGTACGCCTTCCAGACCTCCTTCGGCGCCCCGGTCTTCATGCAGGAGGCCGACGGCTCCTACACCGACCAGCTCGGCCTCAAGGGCCCCGAGGGCGCCGCATTCGCCGAGTGGCTCAAGGCTCAGGGCGGCGCGGGCATCCTCGACCTGTCCGTGTCCGCCGATATCGCGAAGCAGACCTTCCTCGACGGCAAGGCCCCCTACATCGTGACCGGCCCGTGGAACACCGACGCCTTCCGCAAGGCCGGAATGGACATCTCCGTCTTGCCGATCCCGTCCGCGGGCGGCAAGGAGGCCCAGCCCTTCGTCGGCGTCCAGGCGTTCTTCCCCTCGGCCAAGACCGAGAACGGACTCCTCGTCTCCAAGTTCATGCAGTACATGGGTACCAAGGACGTTCAGCAGAAGATGTTCGACCTGGGCGGTCGCGTCCCCGCGATGACCTCCGTCGCCGAGGGCATCTCCGACCCCGATATCAAGGGCTTCGCCGAGGTCTCCGGCAAGGGCGTCCCGATGCCGGCCATTCCCGCGATGTCCGCCGTCTGGGAGTTCTGGGGAGCCACCGAGGGCAACATCGTCGCCGGCAAGGAGGCTCCGGCCGATGGCTGGACCGCGATGGTCTCGAACATCGAGAACACCATCAAGAAGTGAACTGAGCGCAGTCCAGCCGATCGGCTGACCGCTTCCACGGGGATCCCGGACGCCCCGGCGTCCGGGATACCCCATAAGCAGGACCTGTCCGAAACATGCGTCGACGAAGACGCCCTTCGGATAGTGTGGTATACACCACCCCTCCTATCTGAAGACACCTCCCAACGGATCCGGAGTCCCAGTTATGAGTTCCTCCACGTCGGCGCCGCCCAGCGCCGAGAGCACCCCCGCATACAAACCTTCCCACGCGCGCGACGTCACCAAACCGGGCTTCCTCATCAAGCTCGTCCTCATGATGCTCGTCGACGCCCTCGGCGTGTACGGCATCATCACCGCCGCCTTCGTCCAGTCCTGGACGATCGTCGCGATCCTCGTCGTCCTCCTCGCCATCGTCAACTACGTCTACTTCTCCAAGCGGATGATCCCCGGCAAGTACCTCGTGCCCGGCCTCATCTTCCTGCTCATCTACCAGGTCTTCGTCATGGGCTACACGGGCTACGTGTCCCTGACGAACTACGGGCAGGGCCACAACTCGACGAAGGCCGACGCCATCGAATCCCTCCTCATGACGAACACCGTTCGCTCCGAGGGATCCCCCGACGTCGTCACCGCCGTCCTCGACCGCGGCTCCAAGCTCGGCCTGGCCATCGTCCACCCGGAGTCCGGCGACGTCCTCGTCGGCGACTCCACGACCCCGCTCGCCAAGGTCGACGGGGCGAAGGCCGACGAACTCTCGATCACCGAGATCCCCGGCGAGACGATCCTCGGATTCGACCAGCTCGTCACCCGCCAGAAGGAGGTCGCCGGCCTGTCCGCCGCGGTCAGCGACGACCCCAACGAAGGATTCTACGTCACCTCCGACGGCACCAAGGGCTACCTCGCGAAGTCGATCCTCACCTATGACGAGGCCGCCGACACGATGACCAACGCCCAGACGGGCGAAGTCTTCAAGGCGGACGAATCCAAGGGCCTCTTCGTCTCCGACGCCGGCACCGAACTCAAGCCCGGCTGGCGCGTCTTCGTCGGATTCTCCAACTACGCGAACGTCTTCGCCTCGTCCGACCTCGCGGGCCCGTTCTTCAAGGCCCTCCTGTGGTCCTTCGCATTCGCGGTCCTGTCGGTCCTGACGACCTTCGCGTTCGGCCTCTTCCTCGCCCTCGTCTTCTCCGACGAGCGCGTCAAGGGCCGTCGCATCTACCAATCCCTGCTCATCCTCCCGTACGCCTTCCCCGGCTTCCTCGCCACCCTCGTATGGCGCGGCATGCTCAACGAGAAGTACGGCTTCATCAACAACGTGATCCTCGGCGGCGCCGACATCCCGTGGCTCACCGACGGATTCCTCGCGAAGATCGCGATCCTCGGAGTCAACCTCTGGCTCGGCTTCCCGTACATGTTCCTCGTGTGCATGGGCGCCCTGCAGTCCCTGCCCAGCGACTGCATGGAAGCCGCGAAGATCGACGGCGCCTCGGCGCTGCGCACCGTCTGGTCGGTCAAGCTCCCGCTCGTCCTCCAGTCGACCGTGCCGCTGCTCATCGCCTCCTTCGCGTTCAACTTCAACAACTTCTCGCTCATCTACATGCTGACCAACGGCGGCCCGAACTACCCCGGCCTGTCCGTGCCCGTGGGGGAGACCGACATCCTCATCTCGATGGTCTACAAGATCGCGTTCGAGGGCGGTAAACCCGACTACGGCCTCGCCTCGGCCATGTCGATCATCATCTTCATCGTCGTGGGTGTGATCGCCTGGCTCGGCTTCCGTCAGACGAAGGCATTGGAGGAACTGTGATGAGCACGAATACCGCAGCCAAGAAGGAGAAGCTCCACACCTCCCTGACGGGATGGCGATGGGTCGCAGAGGTCGGCTGGCGCCACCTCGTAGGAATCGCAGTCATCATCTACTGCGTCATCCCGCTCCTGTACGTCCTGTCCGTCTCGCTCGTGCCGAACGCGACGCTGACCGGCTCGAACGAACTGTTCAGGACCATCTCCGCCGACAACTACACGGCGCTCGGAGAGAGGAACGGCGGCCAGTACTGGCACTGGATCCTCAACTCGCTCGTCGTCTCGTCCCTCACCGCCATCGGAACCGTCCTCATGGGCGCGGCCGCGGCCTACGCATTCAGCCGCTACCGCTTCAAAGGGCGTCGAGGCACCCTGACGTTCCTGCTCCTCGTCCAGATGTTCCCGCAGATGCTCGCCTTCGTGGCCCTGTACCTGCTGCTCCTGGGCATCCAGGACGTCTTCCCGATCATCGGCTTGAACTCGAAGCTCGGCCTCGTCGCCGTCTACCTCGGCGGCGCCCTCGGGGCGAACACCTTCCTGCTCTACGGCTTCTTCAACTCGATTCCGCGTGAACTCGACGAAGCCGCCGAGATCGACGGGTGCTCCCACGCCCAGACCTTCTGGACGATCATCATGCCGCTGGTCCTCCCGGTCCTCGCGGTCGTGTCCCTGCTGAGCTTCATCTCGTCCTTCGGCGACTTCGTCATCGCCAAGGTCGTGCTCCAGCAGCCCGAGCAGTTCACCCTCGCGGTCGGCATGTTCAACTGGGCCTCCGACGAACGCAACGCCCCGTGGGGCGTGTTCGCCGCCGGCGCCGTCGTCGCCGCCGTGCCCGTGATCCTGCTCTTCCAGTACCTGCAGAAGTACATCGTCTCCGGCCTGACCGCCGGAGCCGTCAAGGGCTGATCGCTCGATTCGACGAGGGCGGCGGGCGGAGCCGAACGGCTCCGCCCTCGTCCTCGCCCCGATCCCCAAGGACCGCCATGACGACCCAGCACCGAAATACCGCCCTCGCCCTTCCCGACGCGCCCGTCCCGGACCCCGCGGCGGTCATCGCCGGTGAGCGCTGGCGCATCCAGGTCCTCACGTCGCGCCTCATGCGCATCGAATGGTCGCCGAGCGGCTCCTTCGAGGACCGCGCCACCCAGATGGTCG